>Ga0123355_10013401_pt1 | contig 12755 bp, 4 predicted proteins | sample TergutEmb28metaG_3_FD_89872 | JGI IMG/M metagenome (GOLD analysis project Ga0123355, IMG submission 89872) | Embiratermes neotenicus P1 segment gut microbial communities from Petit-Saut dam, French Guiana - Emb289 P1 | ecosystem: Host-associated > Arthropoda: Insects > Digestive system > Gut ...
CGCGAGAAAGCTTGTTTCTTTTTAGTGTCCTCCTGCCGCCATTCCCCACCTTGCTCATCCCGTCAAAAATCAAATTGGCTGTCGCACCACCCCCCCCCCCCCCTTGCGATTCATCTTGTTCGTCTCACACTACTTGTCATAGTAATAAGGAAAAATATGCAACATGCGCAGATACAACAGTGTTCAAGTAATAAAACCAAAATTTGGGGAAATGGGTGATTTGGTATAGACGTTACTTTCAGAACAGAACTTGCACAAAACACAAACAAACAAACAAACAAACAAACAAACAAACAAACAAACAAAAAACTTGTTTTACCTTCGTTTCAGGCACCCGCAGCCCCTCCGCTCCATGGCCTCTAAATCTGGCTCTGTTCATAATTTTGATGTGGGCGCGCGTTAAGCGTTTATACTGTACATAGCTACAGACAGGGACAGGCCAGCCGGGCAGCTGCCCGGAGTGCTAATTTGTCTAAGGAATAAGCGGAAATTTCTACACACGAAAGAATTTCTCCGAAAATGATTCGCAATTTGGGTACGTGCCCTCAAAAACGTTCGTCAGCCCTGACATAGGCCGATAAACTTTAAAGAACATCAGGTTCAAGGGACGCCAAATTATTAAGTTGCACCTGACGTCCACATGTCTCGGGCCAGCCCTGGTTAAGGTGGGTACACACTTGTAACGTTACCGCGTATCGTGACAGTGTGCAAGGGTCTCGTGACCACGTAACGTATCAAAAGTTGGTTACGCGGTAACGTTACGGGCAGATTCGGTGCCCTGTCGGTATTTGCCAGTCGCATCAAAGGGATTATACGGTTACGGCCTGAGCAGGTGTGGACGTGCAACGTGACACGTCACCACCGTCCGCTCCTCTCCCCTTCTTTCCGTTCCTGATGCTTCTGTCTTGAAGAGTGGTGCGAATCAGTGGTGTTGTGCGGTTTCTTGAGCGTTTTGGTAACTGTGAAATGGAGTGAACCCAGGAAAGTGTCATAGAATTTATCGAACCTTATAAAAGAAAAGAAATAATTTGGGACCCAAAACACCCAATCCATTTTAACAAAACTAGAAAGCAAGGTGCATGGGAAGAAATGGGGAAAGAAATGAACAGACCCGTCGATGAGTGCGTCAGTGCCAACAATTCTTCTTGAACAGAAATGGCTTTCCTGAACGCTCTGTCCTTTTTCGAGATTTTTTCTCCAATCAAATTAACTGAAAATGCAAATTCACTGGGAGACATTCTGGTGAAATGCTTATATATATATATGCTGTACGAGGTCGCTGCTAGCTACAAAGACATCGCTCGGGCTCCCGTAGCAAAGTGAGAACGCCAATGTGTAACGCTCGCAGGTTACGCCGTGAGGGACGGGATGAAAAGTTCAGCTCGTAACTCCGTATCGTGTCAATCACTTGTAACGTTACGGCACGCGATAACGTTACAAGTGTATACCTACCTTTAGAGGTACACTGCCAATCCATGATATGATTCCTATCAAGTGACCATCGTAAATAAAACAGGCATTTCTCCACCGCTGATTAAAATTTGAAATAATAGCCAAGAAAATATAGTTTTGCTCAATCTATTCTGGCATTAGTGCCCGTTTAAGCCTCGAAGTTTTTCATTGTGCTGACATTTTGTAGCTACTTTACAAAGTACTAGTGTGCACATGTTGGTAAAGATATTATATCTCTGAATTAATAAACAGAGTAGGTTGTGAAGTATTTGCAAACGTAACATAAATTAAAAGCTCAAATGGTGCATAAATACGTGTAATAAAAATAACTCAGGGCTTCTAGCGTTGAAATGCTACATGATACACTTTTAGCCTCAACCTCTCACCACTGCTTTTTCTCACAACAGAGCAGGTAGCAATCCCCACCAACTGCATATTTCTAAATGTTCGGATCTAAGAATTATATTATGTGGACTTCGCAATAAAACCACGAAGCTCGGAAGGGGCTGTATGCTTTGATATTAAGACTTAAATTACACGTGTGAAACTATGTATCTGTTTTCAGAAGTCTGGGAGTGAGAAATCACTATAGCCCTTTTGCAGGATAGCTTACGGAATTTCAATGCAAGCTATTTCGTAAACCGTCAGGTACAAATACGGGCCGCACATTGTAACAAAATTCCAGTCACTTGAAGGACTGCATTTTGTCTTTTCAATTACGACGTGGTTAAGATCAGGATCAGTACGAAACATCAGTAATAGACTACAAAATATTAGGAAAAATTACAGATAATCTTCCAAAATGAATTTATCCTCTCAGGACAGAAAGCAATCATCGTTACATCAATATTGTTTCAAGTATCAGCCCTTTTTTTTTTCTGGGCACAAGGGATTCTCTGCATCATACACCACCCAGTGGCGATTATGGCACTAACAAAGAGACGATTTTCATTATTATACGAGTGAGAATAGTAGTACAACAGTTGTGAATAAAAGTGATTCCAGACACAATGGAAAGCAACCAAAAGATTCGAAAATATCAATTAGTCGCTCTTGGCGTACGAAATGCGACTGGAAGAAAAACAAATTCGTCACAGTAAAGTTGCATTAGCAATGTCGTCCTCAATTTTCCTTTCTCTCTCTCTTTTTAACACAATTTTGTGAAAGACGAAAAATGTTGGACAGTTTGATATGTTGGTACCATTGGTATCTGTCGTATATATGTTGTTTTCAATGGCGGACAGAATTTTGTTGGTGAAAAAGAAAGCTTTTGTTATTTTGAAAGTGTAACCGAAAGAGTAAGTTTCTGCTATCCGTATTTTTATGTTACTTTGGTCTCATGTTTTAATCGGATCGTGACGTATGCCGTATATTTTACATATAAAGCGGTAACAGGTATGCACAAATATCACCGAAAGTGGTTGAATGTTTTGGCTGATGATACTCGACGGGAATGTTGTGAGTGGTAAAATTAGACGTAATTCTTCACCTTATTTTATTAACCTTGCTGTATCTAAAATCATGTAATGCTGTGCTATATGTGCTTTGGAACCACAACCTTAAAACTAACAGTGAAGTCAGTTGTGTGGATGTTAAAGTGTAGGACTGTATCATTTTTAAGCCGACCGAACTTTTAACTTTGCCGTAGTCATAATTTATGATATAATTAATTTTTTTTCTGCTTCAGGCGAGTTTTCTGAATGATGGTTGCTGGAACAACAATATTTTGAGGCTGTTGTGATCACTACATCTGCAACACATGTGAGTACTCTGAACAGTAACATTGTACTGAAGTTAATAACAAAACCCTTGAGCGCTGCGACGGTAATTGTACGGCTTTCAAATCTTATGTCGGCAGGAACGTACTAGTAAATCGCTGTATTTGTTATTCGGTAAGTGGTGGCAGTAAACATTTGGTAATTATGAAAGAATTTGTATTGTGTGGAGAGAAACAGTAGGTTCCTAGAACATGTGTTCTTAATACAACAGCTAGTTTTGATGCAAGCGAAGGAAAGTTGTCTAGCTGTTATAGAGAATTAATGCTGTGGAACTTTTAGGTTTAGAAAAACATCCATGGCAAAGAAAAAGTTAAAAATAAAACTTATCAAGACTTTTTCTGCATTTTCGCAGCATGTTATTCTTCAGCAGTAAAACAAGTGCTCTTATATGATTATTGCTTTATCAGAACATTTGTCATGTTGTAGCATGATTGAAAAGTCCTGGTGCAGAATTTGATACTACTGTTTAAAGTTATTTGTATTTGACACAATGTAAAGTGGACATAATTTTTTCATAAATGTCATACCCATTAAACTAGTGTAAGAATGTATTTCACGTAACTGTAAAGAAAAGGATTTGGAAATTTGGGCCATTGAACTAGAGACTAAATCATCGAAATTAATTATATTAAGCTTATACAAAGTACATACAGGAGATTTTAATCGATTTATAAATATCTAGATGATGCTTTGACACATCTGTGTAAACCTAAAGCAGAACTTTTAATTGTGGAGACATAAAATGCATTATTTCATTAAAGCGACTGAAAAAAATGACTAGCCTCATTATTAACAACGTATAATCTGTCCCACACAGTTAAATTTGCAACAAGCATTAAAAGTAAGTCAAGTACTGCCATTGATAATATATTTGTGGATAATATTAGAATAAATTTAGCTTCTATATCTCCCATAATAAATGGCCTATCAGATAACGATGATCAGATTCTCGCAATTCAAAAGATATATTCAACAATAAATACAATTTTCTTTGAAGCAGAAAACCAGATTAATAAACAATGAAACAATCATGAACTTTAAGACTGTACTGAAAAAAGAAACCTGGGAATTTGTTTGTATGCATAAAGATCCTAACCAGCTATCTAACTCATTTCTTTGCACTTAAACATTTTTCAGTCTAATTTTTCAGTTAAATATGGAAGTTTGAAAGACAAGAATTATTGGATTACACAAGGAATAAAAATATCTTACAAACCCAAAAGAAGCCTATGCCTTCACTAAGAACAGCAGTGATCCAAAAGTAATTGTGTGTTATATTAAATATTGTAAAATCCTAAGAAAAGTTATAAAAGAAGCTAAGAAGCAACACTGCAGTAGACTTATAGCAAAATCTAATTACAAAGTAGCAACAGTGGGGAATATATTGAAGAAAGAGATAGGAACGAGTACATTTATGGGAACAGGTTACCACCTTACCTGTGAATGATGAAAATTTAAAGGATCCAAGAAGTGTGGCCAAAGCCTTTAATAATCTCTTCATAACAATTACTGAAAAATTAAACACTCAACAAATAGAGGAAGGAGAAGTTATGTTAATTCTAAAAGATTCATTTCCTGGAAACTTCCCCAGCATAAAAATAATTCCAGTCACTGAAGCTGAGTCAAACAGTATAATACATTCCCTAAAATTAAAAAAAAAATCATCGGTTATGATGAGTAACAAGTAAAATATTGAAAGCTTGTACATCTCTCTTTAGTCACCCATGAAGCTACATTTATGACCGCTTGCTATATACATGTATTTCTCCTGACCATCTTAAAATTTAAGTAGTAAAATCACTTAAAACAAAGGAGATGAAACAAGTATGACAAATTACAAGCCCGTTTAATTATTAACAGTTTTCTCTAAGGTACTTGAGAAAGTTGTGCACAGTAGAATAAGCCAACACCTGCATGCAAACAACATACTGGACACAGAACATTACAGATTTAGGAAAGAGATATTAATTGAAGATGCTCCTATCAGACTAGAAGATAGTGTTTTCACATCTATTAACCAAAAAATGCACGTTGCAGGAATTTTCTGTGATTTGGTTAAGGCTTTTTATTGCATGAATCATGAAGTTTTGTTTACCATATTACATTTCTATGGAATTTGAGGAGTATCTTTAGATTGGTTCATGTCCTATTTAACTAACAGAAGACAGAAAGTTGAAGTAGTGTCACATTGTTCGACTCAAAACTTTTTCTCTGCCTGAGATGTATTGAAACATGGAGTTCCCCAAGGATCAATACTAAGGCCTCTGTTGTTTATAATATATGTATGTATATATGAAAGTGACCTTTTGAAAATAATATTATTTACTAATGATACTAGTGTCATAATTTCAAGCAGAAATTTCAAAGATTTCTGTTCTCACATGATGAAATGGTTTGCCACTAATAATTTAGTTCTAAATTTAGATGCAACAAATATGATGACATTCATAACAAAGAATTCATCATTACATATTGGTTAGAAAGAAAAGTATATATAAGAAACAGTGAATACAGAGTTTCTTGGTTTACAAATTGGAAACCACATAAACTGGAAGAACCATATTGAGCAAATGATTCCTGAGCTTAGTGGAGCGTGTTTTACCATTAGTTCGATGGTCTATATCAGTAACATTAACACACAAATCAATTTACTGTATGTACTTCCATTCTGTTATAAAATATGGAATAATTTTTTGGGGTATCTCTTCCAACAGTGGGAAGATTTTCATTTTACAAAAGAAAATCTTCAGAATTATGGCTGTTGGACAAACCAGAACCTCTTGTGGAAGACTGTTTAAACAATTAGAGATTCTGCCTGTTCAATGCCAGTATATACTTTTATTAATGAACTTCAATATCAGTAATCAGGAAATTTTTTAAACAAATTCATCTGTACACAATATTAGTACAAGAAATAAGCATCATCTTCATAGTTCAAATGCCAAACTACCTTGTTTTCAAAAAAGTGCATTCTCTGCTGGCACAAAAATTCTCAACAGTATGAAAATCTTCAAGCAGGAGAAAGTAAAATTTAAAGCAACCTTATGAAAATACACAGTCCAGTTACTCTGTAGATGAATTTTTTTATGTGTAAAGATGATGTATAATACTGCTTTTGTAAAATGTTTGTGGCATTTTACACTGTAAATTTGGATATCTTGTGTGTTTACGACTTGTTACACTCATGGACATAAATGGTAGGGTAATGACAAAATATCTATGTTGTTAGGTTATCTTGTGATCGCCTAAGCTTCTGATTCTGTGAATAATGACATATTGCTGTCAAAACTAGTTTCTCGTATGCGTCAACAATATACCCCCAGATCTCAATTTGCAGCCAAATGTTTACTTTTGCTGATGACGTTAGTGTCATTATATGCCACCATGAAAAGAATCACTTTCGGAATTGAATTTATGGTGCCTTTGCTGAGTTGAAATGTTTTCAAGCCGATACATTTGAGTTAAATGTTGACAAAACAATTACTGAAATTTGCTAGTAATGTGTATTGGTTTAAATTTAGATTATAGTAATAAAACAATTGAATAAGGTGTTTATTAAATTCATCTACAGATTGATAATAACTTATACTTTAAAAATGCATTGGATATATTATCCTCAAACTTTGTTAAGCATGCCTTGCCATCCGGGCAGTCACACTACTCTTGACAACAGGATCTGCATATTTATATTCCACTACATCATGTAGAGTTACTTTAAGGGACATTCAACAGCTATAAGTGTTTACCATCCAAAAGAAAATTATTAGATTATTAGCAGGTGTGCAGTAAAGTTACTCATGGAGAGTATCATTTGTTAAATTTAAAATTTCTTACTTACCCAAATATAAGAAGAGGAGTTTTCTCAATTCATCCTATTAAAAACTGGGGATTTCCTAATCATCATGCACAAAGTTGAACATATTCTGTTTAGTTATTTTCCTAAAAATTGAATATATATATATTCCAGTATTGAATTTTTTTTGCCAGTGAGTGAACATCTGTTTTTATTACTTATTATTTATTTGTTTTTTTATTTATGCATTATAGACAATATGGAAACTTTTCAAACAAGATTAAAAATACACAGTATAAATGTGGGATGTAAACATTACCTCATTGTCCTGGTAGCTAATCTGGGTACTTACCAGCAAGATGTGCGTCCTGTGCCAAAACCAAATTGTACGGCACTGGACCATCTGACATTAAAATCTTAAACCATGACAGAAAAGTATTTAACTCACTAAAGTCTGGCAGTTAGTGTATGTAATGCCAGGTTTAGTGCTTAAGTCTTCATTTTGCTCACACATTGTAATTATGTGTTTGTTCCAAAATACAGTGATTGTTTCTCCATATGGCTTTAATGATGTGGTCTTTCTAATCTAAGCTGTCATTTAAATTCTGGTCTCCTGCATGTCACAGTGGGCATTTAATTCTGGCACCAAATGGTTAATAAATTCTTGACACAAGCACATTGTTATGTGTGTGTGTGTGTGTGTGTGGTCTGTATAATATGTTATTCTTAAAACATGAATATAAACAGCTGTACAGTACAAACCACATAAAATAGTTCAGTTGCATTACATTTGTAATATGACATGTGCTACATCATTTTACTGTAAAAGTTCTGTGGAATGTGAATAAATTCTTTTTATCATATTAAGATGGATGAAGTGAAGTAGGGTGTGAGGCTTTAAACTGAGTTCACCTGGTTCTAAATGGGGTCCAGTAGCAGGCTTTTGTTGGCATAGTAAAAATCTTTGGGTTCCGTAGAAGACCAGGTTCATGACTAGCTGAACAGCTCTTGACTCTGTGGCATGGAATTGTAATCTTTTTTTACTTCAGTTCATTTGAATTTCTACTTATTTAGGACTTGGATTTCCCTTAGTTGCATTTGGGCATTTTTTTCTTCCTGTATGTTAATGTATGACTGGTTTGTTAGCATTTAATGTAGCAGTCAGCACCAAGGTTGGATTAAAAAAAATTCCTTTTTATAGAGTCAAATTCAGGTAGCTCAGAATTTTGATAATTCCTAGTAAATGAGTAAATGAGACTTTACTGAAACTTAACCAGCAGAAATGCACAGTACTGAGTGGTATAAAAGTTCCTTGTTTAAGAAGCTGGTAAAATAAATAAGTGGTTGTGAATGAAACCTATTTAATTTGTGTAGAATGTACTGACATTTGTGTAGAAAAAATTTATTCATTTCATTTAATTTGGTAACTGACTGAGTAAAATAACCCCATGCAGCAGCAAGTGAGTAATAATTTCCCAGTCAAGAAATTGCCCACATTTTATGAACATGGAGGCTTATCACTCTTCAGAAGACCTGCTGCGGGCCTCTGTTCTGAGCCACTTGAATCCAGCCATTTTTTTTAAGATCCATTTTATTTTAGTGTGTGTTTTTAGCAGTCTGTCTCCTTCATGTCTTCCCGCGAACACCCATACACATTTCTTAACTCTCCCACATGTACCACATGTGCCAGCAATCTCATCCTTGAATTAATTGCTTTCACATTCTTTATCATGGAATACAAGTCATAAAGGTTCTAATGCCGTTTTCTCGAGCTAACTTTCTCCCTCTTCAGTTCAAATGTGTGGGCTGGATTAGCACAGTTGGTGTAGTGACTTGATACAGGCTGGATGGTTTGGGGATTAAATCCTGGTGGGAGTGAAACAGTATGATGGCATTACCACACTACCTTTTGGTCTAGTTTTATAGTTGAGATTGAAATGAAGACTTCTCTATGGATTTATCAGTAAAATATTTTACTTTTTCCATCTGTTGCAAATGACTTTCCATTTCCATTTCCTTTGCAACAGAAGAATTGTAACCCACTGCAGTGTGCTATCAATGATACTTTCCATGGTACAAACAGATAGAAATATGCTATCACTAATACCATTTCTTGGTAAGTTGACTGCAGAGAGGGGAATTTCAGTGCCACATACTGTCTCCTTCCATCTGTCAGAAGCAGTTTTTTTTTAAGTCCCAGATGAAGGTTTAGAGTCATGATTCCATTTTAGCTGACCACATTTGCAACCCTTGATCCTGTGTCTTGGTGTCTTGCACCTCTAATTAACCCTGTAACTGTTTTTGATGTAATATATCATTGTGATACAGTCCTTTAAATTCTCTCTGTACTTCACATAGTGGTTCAGTGGGAGGAAGACCATTGATAGCTGCTGCATTCTAGGAGAAGGATTGAAATTATGTAGACAGTTTTTGCCTGCTCAAAGCAGACAGTGGTTGAAAATAATTATTTAACCCTAGCAGAATTTTTTGTATGATAGAGCAGTCCAAATTTAGAGTCACAAAAATGACAGCAGTGAAAGTACTGCTGACAGGATGGAAGAATTAAGGAGGATAGGAACCCCTGTTGTATAGTGTCCAGTACATTCATTACTTTACACTGACAGCCATCTGTAATGCTGTTCAAAAAGTGTTGCACATATCATTACCATCATTAATTCTGAAGCTTCAGATGCATGCCTAGACTTGGTGTCATCTTTGATTTTGCTCCTAGGTTGAGCTGCTTGGTTCAGATTTTGACACTTATTCCATGCATGTTGACTAAGTTATTCAGTTATAACACCAAGGTATGCATTTTTACACATAAAAATGTAGTTTTTAACATTTACTAAAAGATTATAGATCACAAAAGTACAGGCAGGTCTCGTTTAGGGATTTTTTGTGCCATTTTGCCTTAAGGCAACTTGAAAATTTACACCACATTTTGACATGATAATTTTCAGTTTAACATGATTTGGCATAGTCAATCCATGATCACACTTACATTCTGTAGGGGACTAGCAGAAAATGATGTCACTGACATGCCATCAGTCATGTGTGTGGATTGATTATGTTGGAGATATAAAGGATTGATTATGTTGGAGGTATAAACATGCGGGTCATGTAGTTTTCTCTTAAACGTCATTGGCTTTTCCTACCAACAAGAGTAAGAAACATCAATCTATATCACCTAGTATAAGTCAAATGAAAAACTGGTGAAAGACAGTTGGTATTAGAGAAACTAGACGTAATAAGCTGACTTGAAAAACGGTGGATGAATTGTTGACATATGCCATAATGATAGACTTGTTCATAGTAGTATATGTACAATTTGTGATAATGTTGATTGAATCATAAAAAGTGCTTAGTCAGGAACTGAAGTGTTTGTGTAGCAAAGACTACCACAGTCTTGTCAGAGTGAACCATACCAAAAACTGTGGATATGAGTCTACATTTTTATTGCATTAGAAATAAATAAACATATTGTACAGAAATTGTATAGAAATGTATATGTACTCTATATACAGTAAATACATACTATACTGGTCTGTATGTTCACTAGTGTTACAGTCATACATTATATAGAATAAGGTTGTCAATCCCGTAACCACCCTGTAGTACATTGTTTTAAGTGGGAATTTTGTGTTTGATTTGCCCAGCATTTTTGAAGAACGCAATCTTGGTGTAGAATACGACCTGCCTGTAATTCATATTACATTACAGCATTCATGCAGCTAGTGTCAACATATAGGTTTCTTAATTTGTGGTTCAGGTGGTATGGACATTTAAAAAAATACATTAAAACAATAAGTAGTATTCTTTTTATGTTTTTTCATTAATTGTGGTTAAAAATTTGTCTCTTGATTTGCTGTACTTTTTTCTTTTGCATTGAAACATCTGATTTTGTTTTCAGTCCTTCATGAATCTTGTTTCTGTATGATGTATTGTGAGTTTCATGTAAGAGGTAACTGACCAGTTACTTCTTACATGTAATTCTTATACTGAATGTAACATTGGAACATTTTTTAAATGTCTATACAATCTTAATCACAAATTAAAAAACCTCTGTGTTGACACTAGCTGCATGAATGCTGTAACATAATATGCCTTTTGTTTATAATCTATTATATTTCAGTAAGTTTAAACATTTTGGCATAAAGCTCCCTGGGTAGATGGCATAAATGATGCTCAAACATGTAGGAGCAATGGTGTTATAAATGAGTGCTGGCTTCAGAATATATTAAAATCAATATGCAAACTGTTGACTGTTTCTGGACAGTGGACACATTGAGTGTGTGTGTGTGTCTTCATAGGAATTTCGCCTTCTGTTGGACATCATATCTTAGTGGATATTCACGTGTCACTAAAGCTATGATACTGACACGGGAACCTGTAATGTAATGTACGTATTTGAGTTACTGGACTACTAGTACTTGTCAGGAGTAGGAAACATTAGGAAACAGAGTTTCTACATTTTCTCCATTTTCATTTCTTAGGTTCGATTACCGCCAGGTGTCCCTGCGCACACCTATGGCCCAGTTGGATTCAACAACGTGGCTTGCCACCACTGCTACCAATCCAAATAACAACACGGCAGCAGGCCCAGGTACGGCACCAAACAACAGAGGAGCTGGTGACCCTCACAATGTTGTGAAGGCACGGGAGGACCAGCTTGGGCAACAGCAGCAGCATGGACAAAGTTTTGAGGATGTTGCACAGCAGCAGCAACAACAAAGAGGATTACTGAAAATACCATCATCTGTCGTTGGGAAATGCTCCATGTTCACACAAACAGAGCCGACCAACAGGTAACCCAGTTTGTGCAGGACACGTTCTGAGTATTAGTGGGGAACAGAGAAATATGTGTGCACTAATGTTAAATTATTTGCAGAGGTTTGTGGATAATGAGTGCAGGATGAAATTTTTAAGTGCTGTATTTATTTTGAATGCCACACATCCTTCGGCCATAGAGAGTGCAGTGTATGGTTATAAACCATAGCAGGCTATTTAAACCATTCAGAAATTAAATCAGGTTCAGGTACAAAGGTTCATCTAAACATGTACCTGGAATCACATGGTACTCCCTGCCACCTCTGTACTGAGAAATAAATTCAACAATAAGATCAGAATGAAGATTTGAGTCTTTTGGGATGTTACACCTTGTTGAGTGGTAAGCAGTTACCAATATATCGAAGGATTGTAATGCTTTCAACTTCAGCATCACGCAGTCCAAGCAGAGTTTACCAGTTGATATGGTGTAACATCCCAGAAGACTTGAATCTTCAGCAGCATCACTGTGAGAACCTTACAGCTGACAAAAGATTGGGATGTTGAATAATCAAAATAATCTGAGAGAAAGAGAACACCACCACCATTTTTGCCTGTAGTTGTATGCTGCTTGTAATGTGATGCAAGGTACAGAAGTTCTGGGTGATTAAATTTTGTACCGTGGCACCTGATATTTTTGGGTTCTCAGTACACAGCTTACTGCATGCTATCCATTTGGCACTTAGAGTTTTGATGTGACTCATATATTTTTGGAAACTTTGTGCACCCATGATATAAAACAAAGAAGGGAGGCGAGTGGTGCTGTGCATCTTAATATCTTTTGATCAGCAGCATGCATGATAGAGCAGTACTTGTAATCCACAGTTGCAGGAAGTATTCCAAATGAGGATTAGAGAATGAACTTTTCCCAAAATATCAGTGGCGTACCGGGGGGGGGGGGGTTCACC
>Ga0123355_10013402_pt1 | contig 12755 bp, 7 predicted proteins | sample TergutEmb28metaG_3_FD_89872 | JGI IMG/M metagenome (GOLD analysis project Ga0123355, IMG submission 89872) | Embiratermes neotenicus P1 segment gut microbial communities from Petit-Saut dam, French Guiana - Emb289 P1 | ecosystem: Host-associated > Arthropoda: Insects > Digestive system > Gut ...
AAATGCAACAGGGATAATCACAACAGGAAATACACAAATCACAGCAGCAAATAGAACTTTCATATTTAGAATAACAGAGACCGTAGCACCAGGCAGCTATATAGGTTTATCCAGTCCGTTTTACGTGAGAGTAACAACAACGCAGCAAGGAGTGACATTTACAGCGAATGCGCCAGAGATAGGCACATGGGATGGAACTACATTCACACCAGCGACAGTAACAGATGTAAGTGTGCAAGGGAATGTAATAAATGTAACAAATAGAGAGGAAAAAGTATTTGACTTAGCTCTGAGAAAATTTATAACATATAGAATACGTGAAGGTGAAGGGCCTTTCACTCCACCACTTAGAGAGCCAGTAGTATCACTGCCACCAGGATTTAGCTTTGGGACTGGACCAGATACTATATCAGATTTAAATTATGAACATGATAAAACACCAATGCCAGTGAGAACTGGGGATAGAGTAATATATACGATAAGAATATTTAATGAAGGAAATGTAGCTGGAACAGCAACAGAAATTACAGACTGGATACCAGCAGGAACAAGATTTATACCAAACAGTCCAACAAATATTCACTATGGATGGGTGCTAACTACTGACACAATGCCAGATAGAGATGGTAATATATGGACTGCAGTTAGAACAAACTATCATGAAAATACAGTCTTGCAGCCATTTGATTTGGAAGGAGCAATGAGAGATGGAGAGATAAGACTGGGAGAACACTTACATTATAAAGACGTAAGAATCGAGGTAGAAGTAATAGCTGAACCAGGTGTTAATGTGAGACTTTTAAGGAATGTAGCCGAAATAAGCGAAGACGATAATGAATATGATTTAACAGATAGAGATTCAACTCCAGGAGATATAAGAGATAGAGATAGTTTTGACCCACATAATCCTGATAGAAGACCATGGGATCCTGAAAGGAGACCAGAATGGTATGATGATGAAGATTATGAAGATTTATTGTTAGAACCAGTAGGAGCATTTGACCTATTAATAAGAAAGTTGGATGACGAAGGAGAAGTAATAACAAGAGATAGAGCAACATTCGAAGTAATAAGAATAATGCCAGGAACTACTGACAATATTTCAAAGGGAAGCTTAGATACAATAAATGGAATACGAACTATACCTAATATACAAATAACTGAAGAAGGGGAAGAGTTCATATTCAGAATAAGGGAAACAAGAGCGCCAGATGGATATAAAATAATTGTAGAAGCTTTCTATGTGAGAGTGAGAACAGAACAGGCACGGAAGTACATTTAGAGTAAGAGATATATACTCAGGGCCTTCAATGACAGGTCCTTGGAATGACAGTGTAGAAGATGTAACGGTAAGTAATGATGGAAATATAGTGCAGATAGATGTAGTCAATGAACCAATAAAAGTATTTGACTTAGCATTAAGAAAATTCATATCATATGTAGGAAGAGATGGCCAATATATTAGAGTAGAACCAAGTAGAGAACCAGTGGTAACAATGCCACCAAACTTTGGACATGGACCAGGTTTAAATTCAACTCTAATATATACACATCCAAAAAGGGAAGCGCCAGTAAGAGTAGCAAATGGAAATGTAGTAATATATACAATAAGAGTATATAACGAAGGAACAATGGCAGGATTTGCAGCTGAAATAAGAGATGATTTACCAGCAGGAATTAGATTCTTACCAGATCATCCAATTAATCAAAGATATGAATGGAATCTATATAATGTAGAAAGAAACGCGGATGGAACAGTAAGAAGTCAAACTAGAACAACAAATTTAGCGCAGGCAACAGAAGCTAGAACAAGATTCTTATCATTTGAGCAAAATGGAGAGATTGTCAGAGGAACCCAAAACCAAAGAGATAGTTTAATGCAGCCATTTGATCCAGGCCAGCCGATAAGACAACCTAATTCAGCAGCGCCAAATAATAGTGCGCCATGGAATCCAGACTTTAGGGATGTACAAATAGCATTTTTGGTAGTAGAAAGGGAAATTCCAGAAAGCAATATAGATAGGATCATAAGAAACGTAGCAGAAATAACAGAGAATCAAGACGAAGACGGAAATGAAGTAGATGATTGGGATTCAGATCCAGATAATGATATTCATCCAGAAGATGACCAAGATTCAGAATATATCTATTTGAAATATTTTGATTTAGCATTAGTAAAATTTGTTAGTACTACAAGTGTAACAATAGATGGTGTGACAGTAACAAGAAATTATGGAAAACCAGCAGATGATCCATGGTCAGATTTTATAGCAAGAATACCTTTAACAAGAGATCAGATTAGAAGAGGACATGTTGAAGTAGAGTACACTATAAGAATAACAAATGTAGGGGAATTAGCAGGATCTGCAACAGAAATAACAGACAGATTCCAACATGCACAAATGGAATTCATGACAGAGCATGCCACAAACATAAGATATGGATGGGAACAAACATCGGATAATACAATAGCAACAAGAATCTTAGAAGATGTAGTGCTTCAGCCAGGAGATTCAAGAGATATACGTGTAGTGATGAGGTGGAGAAACTCTGGAGATAACTTGCTAAGAATACAAAACATATCGTGGATATCAGAATATGATAATGATTATGATGCACCAGATATAGACAGAAAGAATGAAGAAGACGATGCCTGGGTAGTATTAACACCACCAGAAGGAGGGGCAGAAGTAGTAATACCAGTAATGGGAGCAGTAGTAACGATATTAGTGATAGGAGTGTTCTTCATTAAGAGATATGTACTTGTTTAAAAATTAAAACTAAATAACTAAAATAAAGAAGATGCTCTAGAAATAGAGTGTCTTTTTCTATAATGATTACATACTCATCGCATTATTATAGAAGGAAAAGACAGTGTAAATCTACAAAGATTAGATGGGAGTAAGGGTTGAAAGGAAAAACAAGCAAGAAAATGTCAAAAGATGTACTCAAAAGCGTGGAAATTAGCAATTTCATACGCTTTTTTTACATAATATGTTGAAAATAATGTAAAAGTAGTGTATAATATAAATGTATGCTATGTGTTCGGCAAAAGAGCAGTAATGCATGCGGAAATAGGACTTCACAGAGAATATAACAAACATGATAAAAATAGTGCAGAAATGTTATAAAAATGTAATATATGTACGTATTTGGAAATAGTAATTTTGAGAGTGAAGAGCCGTAAAGGATCAGAACACATATGAAGAGATTTAAAGGTATATATATAAGTAACTAGGTTGATTTTATTTTAAAAAAATATATAATATCTAGTGATAACTTAAAAAGGTTAAATAATATAGTATTATTAGGAAAGAGGTAAGTTATGAGAAAATTGCGAGTGATAGCATTATCATTAATAATTATATTAGGAGTGATGTCTGTAGCGGATATTAACATAGCATTGCGGGACGAGTACAAGAACGCTAGATGTTAGAGAGACGAGACCATATGGGTCACCTGGTAATCAAGGCGAGAATACCGCAGCATATATTTTAAGAGCGCAACCGCCAAGATATCATATAATTAGAATATTTGATGTTGCAAACCCACATAGACCAGCTAATCAGAGACATCTTCATGCAGCAGCTAATCAATATCCAGATGCAATTTATTGTTTAAGAGCTGGTATTGGTTTTGGTGCGCCTAATATGGAGACAGGAACATCAAGGGAATATAGAAGATATGGCGACATGTTTACAGATAGAGTTGCAGTAATGAATAGATTTAACCAAGTAATAAATGCTTCAGGAAATCCAGTTGCTTACCGCGGAACTATAACTCAAGCAAATTATAATGCTATATTGTGGCTAATAGAGCAAATGTACTTACCTAGATTTGCTGCGGCTACAAACCATCCTAATCATGCTGATAGATATGCAGGTAGACAAGAAATGAGACTGCAATTGTTAACAAGTGTAAGAGAGAGTACATCGAGTAATCCTCTTGTAACAGTAGCAAACTTAAATTCATGGTTATCTGATGATGATATAGAAGTAGTACAACAGATAGTACTATGGCAATTTACAAATGCTGATAGACCTGGTAATACTTCGGTAGTATTGAGAGATGGATCAATAATAGAAAATACATTACATATAGGAATGGGAACAGGGAATATAAGTGGAAGTCACCCTAATACAGCTATTGCTATGAGAATGCTATATGATTATTTAATGGCAGGAGCAAGAGGAGTAGCAGATGGAACAAGGCCATTCCCACTTCCAAGACCAGAGGTGACACCAGAAATAACTTTAGGAAATACGTCACCAACAATGGAACCTAGAACAGTAGGACCACAACCACAATGGTTAGTAGGACCATTTAGTTTAGTAGGTACAAATCTTGACAGTGCAAATATTACATTTGCTAATCCGTTTGGAACATTAAGAGCTACAGCTAATGGAAGTTGGACAGATGTTCCTAATATTCCAATAGGGAGTGGATCAGGTCAAGCTCGTATAGTAAATGCAAATTTAGAGACTATAGCACCTAATTTACAAGACATGATAAACGAAGGACAATTTTTCTTAATGGTTCCAATTATCCCAGGAATGTCACGTGATAATATCACTCAATTTGAGTTAGAAATAAATTATAGCTATTCATTCTTTAGAGTAAGAAGTGCATGCTACTATGATGTAGACTTACCACTTACTGTACCACAAGAGCAACCAGTACTTATAGTAGATAAAGAGAGAGTAGCAGGGTCTGGTAGAGATAACTTAAGAACACCATTACCAACAGCACCTGATGGAAGTTTCAATTTAAGAATAAGAAAGTTCGACAATGATGATGAATTAATAAGAGAGAACCCAGCAACATTTAGCGTACAAATGTTGGAGCCAAGAACTGGGGAATGGAATAACCAAGAAACAAATATTGATGGTATATTAAATTTACCACCAATAGAGATACAAAATAATAATGAAACATTTATATTCCGTATAACAGAAAACATACCACCTACTGGATATATAGGATTAGCTAATCCATTCTATGTAAGGGTAAGGACAACATTAAATCAAGATGGAACGGCACGTATAGTGCAAGATGTTATGTCCGGGACTTCAAGAACAGGACCTTGGGCTAATAATAATGTTGCAGGAGTGGCTGTAGGAAATGATGGAAACATAGTATTAATAGATGTAGTAAATGAGCCAGAAGAAAAAGTATTTGACTTAGCATTAAGAAAATTCATATCATCTAGAATACGTGAAGGAGAAGCGCCATTTACTCCTCAAGGTAGAGTGCCACAAGTATCATTAACACCAGGATTTAGTTTTGGCACAGGACAAAATGTTATATCAGATTTAACTTATGAACATCTTAAAACACCGATGCCAGTGAGAACTGGAGACACAGTAATATATACAATAAGAATATTTAATGAAGGAAACGTAGCTGGTAGTGCAACAGAAATAACAGACTGGTTACCATCAGGAGTAGAGTTTTTACCATCACATCCTATAAACATTCAATATGAATGGGTGTTAACTACTAACACAATGCCAGATAGAGATGGTAATATATGGACTGCAGTTAGAACAAATTATCATGAGAATACAGTTCTTGCACCATTTGATTTAGATGGAGCAAGAAGAGATGGAGAAATAAGATTAGGAGAACACCTTGACTATAAAGATGTAAGAATAGCAGTTAGGGTAATAGCTACTCCAGGTTCAGATACAAGAATCTTAAGAAACGTAGCCGAAATAAGTGAAGACGATAATGAGTATGACTTAACAGATAGAGATTCAACTCCAGGAGATATAAGAGATAGAGATAGTTTTGACCCACATAATCCTGATAGAAGACCATGGCATCCTGAAAGGAGACCAGCATGGTATGATGATGAAGATTATGAAGATTTAGTATTGGAACCAGCAAAATTTGACTTAGCATTAAGAAAATTTATACATAATGTTAATGGAGATAGAGAACCAGGTAGAGAACCAGTGGTAACACTTCCTGAAAGATTCGGGTTTGGAACTGGTGCAAATGTTGTAACAGACTTACGCTATGATCATTCAAAAGAGCCAGTTTTAGTAAGAACTGGAGACAGAGTAGTATATACAATAAGAATATTTAATGAAGGGAATGTAGCTGGAACAGCGTCAGAAATAACAGACTGGTTACCTGCAGGAACGAGACTTGTACCTGCATCCGAAAGCACAATAAATGCTCATTTTGGATGGGTAGCGTCTCCTGGTGATACACTAACAGATCCAAATGGACATATATGGACAGCAGTTAGAACAACATATCATGAAAATACAGTATTACCAGCATTTGATTTAGAAGATGCAATAATAAGAGGAATAAGATTAGGGCAAAATTTACATTATAAAGATGTACAAATAGAGGTTCAGGTTATAGCAACAGAATCAGGAAGAACATTAAGAAACGTAGCAGAAATAAGTGAAGACGATAATGAATATGACTTAACAGACAGAGACTCAAGACCTGATAATATAGACAGACCATTCAACCCATGGAGACCTCCGGGGAGACCAAACTGGGAAGATGATGAAGATTGGGAAGAGCTAGTACTAGGTGTATTCGACTTAGCATTAAGAAAATTCATAACACATGTAGGAAGAGATGGTCAATATAACAGAGTAGAACCAAGTAGGGAACCAGTGGTAACAATGCCATCGAACTTTGGACATGGACCAGGTTTAAATTCTACCTTGAGATATGAACATCCAAAAAGAGAAGAGCCAGTGAGTGTAGCCAATGGAAATATAGTAATATATACAATAAGAGTATATAACGAAGGAACAATGGCAGGATTTGCAGCTGAAATAAGAGACGATTTGCCAGCAGGATTAGTGTTCTTACCAGATCATGCAATTAATCAAAGATATGAATGGAACCTATATACGGTAGAAAGAAATGCAGATGGAACAGTAAGAAGCCAAAATAGAACAACAAATTTAGCACAGGCAACAGAAGCAAGAACGAGATTCTTATCACATGATCAAAACGGAGAGGCTATAAGAGGGACACAAACAGAAAGAAACAATTTAATGCAACCATTTGATCCAACTCAGCCGATAAGACAACCTAATTCAGCAGCGCCAAATAATAGTGCGCCATGGAATCCAGATTTCAGGGATGTAAGAATAGCGTTCCAAATAGACGAAAGAGCAATTCCAGAAGGTAACACAGATAGAATAATAAGAAACGTAGCAGAAATAACAGAAAGTCAAGATGAAGACGGTAATGACATAGATGATTGGGGTTCAACACCAGATAATGACATTCATCCAGAAGATGACCAAGATTCAGAATATGTATATGTAAAATATTTTGATTTAGCATTAGTAAAATTTGTTAGTGCAACAAGAGTAACAGTAGATGGAGCAACAGTAACAAGAAATTACGCTAAGCCATCAGATGACCCATGGTCAGAATTCCTAGTAAGAATTCCGCTAACAAGGGATCAGATTAGAAGAGCACATATTGAAGTAGAGTACACTATAAGAGTAACAAACGTAGGAGAGCTAGCAGGAACTGCATCAGAAATAACAGACAGATTCCAAAATGCACGAATGGAATTCCTATACAATCATGCTACAAACATAAGATATGGATGGGAGCTAACATCAGATAATACAATAGTAACAAGATTTTTGGAAGATGAAGTAATTCAACCAGGAGAATCGAGAGATGTACAAGTAGTAATGAGATGGAGAAATTCTGGAGATAACTTATTAAGAATACAAAACATATCATTTATATCAGAATATGATAATGATTATGATGCACCAGATATAGACAGAAAGAATGAAGAAGACGATGCGTGGGTAGTATTAACACCACCAGAAGGAGGAGCAGAAGTAATTATACCAGTGATGGGATCGGTAGTAACGATATTAGTAGTAGGAATGTTCTTCATTAAGAGATATGTACTTGTCTAAAGACTGAAAATTTAATATTTAAAGTAAGAAAGAAGATGTTTCAAAAATAGAAGCATCTTCTTTAATTTTCTCTACGGATACAATATTTTACTGTTTACAAAACCAAAATCATTATGCTATAATCAAATAGAATACTATGTAGAAAAGAGGGGACAAATGAACCAAATACTGGCTACAAGCGAAACAAAGGCGAAAAAGCCAAAAAAAACAAGAGCGAGGGGTGGTAGCGCGCCAGCTGACATCAAAAAAATCGTTATTATTTTTGCGTGTAGCATACTTGTTTTTGGGCTTGTTTTAATTGGGCTAGAAACATTTAGACTGATTGAAAGGACTCAAGGACCAGGAGATGGTGCCCCAGTAGTATATATAGAGAGATTGAATGACAGACAAGTAAGTATAAGAGCATATAATTTAGATGACATTGAAGAATTAGTTTATTTCTGGACAGAAGATGATAAGCAAGTAGAACATCTAGGGGAAGATAGAAACTTCTTAAATAAAGCAATAGATATACCAACAGGAGCACGCGTACTGACAGTACAAATAGTTGATATGCAAGGAAATATAACAACTTTTACCGAGACATTTATTACCGAGATGGTCTTAGAAATTAATCTTTTATTAGAAGATTGGAGTATTCAGATACTAGCTGAGTGTAACAGTGGACTTGAATATGTTGAATATAGCTTAAATGATGGTGCAACAACAATAGTGGAAAGTGACCCAGACGATCCATATATTATAGAGATAATACTTTGTATAGATAGCTTAAGATTAGGAAGAACAGAGCATGAGCTTGTTGTAAGAGCAGTAAGCTTAGATGGAAATGAAGAAACAGTATCAGAAGTTCTTATAGGAACCCTAAGGCCAGAAATAGCGATAGAAAGAATCGGAAACTATTTCTACTATGATGTATATCATGATATGGGGTTTGAGAAGATAGAGTTCATATTCAATGGAGTAATAGCAACATATGATAGATACTTTGCAGGATATGATCCAGATTTATCTCATTTTGCTAGTAGAATCGAACTGCATATGGGTGAAAATGAATTAATCATAAGAGCCTATAGTTTAGAAGGAACTATGAATGAAAAATGGGTAATAACTGAGAGAACAAATTAAGGGGAGATACGAATGAAGCACGATATATATGTAATAGATGAAAATGAAGAACTAATATCAATGCTGAAAAACATATTTAAAGGTAGAAGTCCTTTCAAACTCAAATATGTTCATGTAAATGATGTAGAAGAAGAGATTAAAAACATACCAGATTTAATCATTATTAATGAAGATGCTATACAGCCAAATGCAATTAATTTGTGCAAAACTATTAGGGCTGATGAGGATAATAGTATAACCCCTATTATTGTAATTTCTTCAAACAAAGACAGAGAGCATAAGATAGAGATTCTTAAAAACCAAATAGAATACTATATAGAAAAACCTGTAGATGAAGAGATTCTAAAATATATTATTGAGAATATAACAAGATTACTATATATAAATAGGAGAGTAAGTCCACTTACAGGACTTCCAGGGAATGTACAAATACAAGCAGAACTTAAAAAGAGAATTATCGGGAAAAAAGAGTTTGAGGTTTTATACCTAGATCTTGATAACTTTAAGTCATATAATGATGTGTATGGGTTCCTAGCAGGAGATGAAGTCATAAAATTAACATCAAGAGTGATTACAAAGAATGTACAAGCTTGTGAAAATACTGATGTTTTCGTAGGACATATTGGTGGAGATGACTTTGTAGTAATAGCTCCAGATAATACTGATTATGAAAGCATTTGCCAAAATATTATTGCAGAATTTGATGCGCAAATTTTAGAACATTTTAATGACGATGATGTGGACAGAGGATATTTAGAGGTGCAAAATAGGAAAGGTAAGATAGAGGAATTTCCACTTACAAGTATTTCGATAGGAGTTGTAGTTGCCGACAAAAAAAGATTTGCCAACACGTTGGAAATAGGAGCTGTTGGAGCCCAAGTTAAGTTGTTAGCTAAAACTACAATAGGAAGCTCTTATGCTGTTGATAGAAGACAAGATAGTTAAGAAAAGAGCACTCAAATTAAAACTTTAAAAACAATATGAAAATGGTGAACAATAGAAATTGTTTTCCATTTTTTTGTTGTGAAAAATCCTTCAAAAAGTAATAATGCGTAAGAAAAACATCCAAATAGAAGGGAATGAAATGAAATTGTAATAAAAGTTTAATATATGGGAGACTAAATCAGGAAGTGTAGTTCCCTAAGGCGAAACAAGCGAAGTCTTTGTGGCATAAGCGTTTAGGAAGCAAATGCCATTTACATTGCCTATAAAAAATAGTACTATTTATATAGAGAAATTAGGTTCAGAGGAAAACTTTGAATTAATAAAGGAGAAATGTAGATATGAATACTTTTCAATTTGTAGCAATGATAGGAATAGCAATGTGTATAGGACTAATATACTTAATGGACAAGAAGAATAAGAGCAAACTAGAAAGAGGCATGCGGGAAAGCGGCAGGAGTTATAGCGGTAGTAATACTACTAACTGTGAACTTACCAGTATTAGCGGGCTTATATGAAGAAATAGTGAACAATAACAGCAATGATGAGAGTAATATTGCTTACTATTGTGATGAAGAAAATTATGAATATGAAAAGTATACAGAAGAGTATACATATGATGAAGAGGAAATATATTCAGAAGAGTATGAGTATGAAGAGAATAAAGAAGAAATAGAGTATATAGAAATAGATGCTATGGGTGGCTATATACCAATAATGCCACTACTATCGACTATTGATTTTACAACAGGAGCTTTCACAGTTGCAAATGGAGAAACAGTAGAAATAGTTGCAGGAGGAGTTGTTACAGGAAATATAACTGTTGAAGCAGGTGGAGAGCTGTATATTGAAGATGGAGCAATAATTAATGGCCGAGTTATTATACAAGGAACTGTTACGATGAATGGGGGAGAAATCACTGGAAACACTGCTGGGTCTGGCGGAGGAGTAGAGATATCTGGTGGAACCTTCACAATGAATGGAGGAGAAATTAGTGGTAACACTGCTTGGTTTGGCGGAGGAGTGCATGTATTTAACGGAATATTCATCATGCATTATGGAAGAATTAGCGATAACACTGCTGAAGTAGGAGGAGGAGTATATCTAGCTGGGGGAACCTTCACAATGAATGATGGAGAAATTAGTGGTAATGAAACTTCTGGTAGTTATAGTTATGGAGGAGGAGTATATATCTCTGGTGGAACCTTCACAATGAATGGAGGAAAAATCAATGATAACATTGCTTGGGATGGTGGCAGTGGTTGTGGAGGAGGAGGAGTGGCCTTATCCGGAGGAATATTTATAATGAATGATGGAGAAATTAGTGGGAATCTTACTAATGGAACTGGTGGAGGAGTATATGTATTAAACGCAACATTTATCATGCATTATGGAAGAATTAGCGATAACAGAGGTAATTCAGCTGGAGGAGGAGTGGCTATAGGATGTTCCTGCTGGTGGACAGGCGATGGGAACTTCACAATGAATGGAGGAGAAATCAGTGGAAATACTACTTTTGGAGCAGGAGGAGGAGTGCATGTAGGATGTGACTCTTGGGGTGCAAGCAATACAAGCAGTGCAACCTTTACAATGAACGATGGAGAAATCAATGAAAATACTGCCAATAGAGGTGGAGGAGTATATGTATTAAATGGAAATGTAACAATGAATGATGGAGAAATCAATAAAAATACTGCCAATAGAGGTGGAGGGGTATTCGTGGAGCGTCGGAGCCTTTACAATGAATGACGGAGAAATTGGCGGTAACAATGCTACTCTGAATGGTGGAGGAGTATATATGAGAGTCGAATTTTCACTGCATGATGCAGGGACTTTTATAATGAATAAAGGAAGAGTAAGTAATAATATAGCAAACAATGGAGGTGGGCTTTTTATAGCTCATGAATACGACAATATACCAAATGTAACTATTGAGGATGAAGCAATATTTACAGGGAACGTAGCACGTAATGGTCTATTTATAAATAACACAGTAGCAGCTTTGAATCCACAAGTACAACCAGGAACAATAAGTGTTGTTAATACACATGCGTTTACTAATTACGATATTAATGTAACTTCAGGAACTCAAATGGTTAGTATAACATTTGCAGTAAGAAATGGAGAAGGAGGAACATTAACAGGAGGAACTAGTACAGCTAGTGGAAATCAAATAGGACAAGTAATAGTAAATCCTGGTGGGACAGCAAGCTTCACAGCAGTACCATCAAATAACTGGGAAATAGAAGCATGGTACGTAAATAATGTTCGTCAGACGGGACCTATAACAGATATAATAAGTCATATTGGAGAGACTCCAGGGCCACATCACATAGAAATACTATTTGTAGAAAACCTATTATTTAACTTAGCATTAAGGACATTTATTAGCCAAGTAGAAACAAATGGCACAGTAGATATGTTAAATAGAGCACCAATTGTATCAATGCCAAGTGTGTTTACAGGAGAGTTAATATATACATTCCCAGTAGATAAATCAGTAAATCCAGTACAAATGACAAATGGCAGTGTAATGGTTCAAACAATAAGAATCTTTAATGAAGGAACAATAGCAGGGAATGTGAATGAGATAGCAAATGATATTCCAGCAGGATTAGTATTCTTACCAATGCATAGTACAAATGTTAGCTATGAATGGGTAATGTATGATGTAAGCGGACAAGTAACTACAGACGCATCAGAGGCAGTAGAAATAAGAACAAGATATTTAGAGAACAATTCAATAGATGCATTTGATCCTGA
>Ga0123355_10013403_pt1 | contig 12755 bp, 10 predicted proteins | sample TergutEmb28metaG_3_FD_89872 | JGI IMG/M metagenome (GOLD analysis project Ga0123355, IMG submission 89872) | Embiratermes neotenicus P1 segment gut microbial communities from Petit-Saut dam, French Guiana - Emb289 P1 | ecosystem: Host-associated > Arthropoda: Insects > Digestive system > Gut ...
CGTACCGGTACGTGATTTATAACAATGGCTGCGGATCGGTACATAAGTTATAAAAATCAGTGGGGACCGATAATAATTCTCAAAAGTCCTTGAACTGGAATAAAGGCGATAGTTTCCAGCCACAATTTTCTTTGAAAGAGGCACACAAGGATAATAGGTAATGAGGAATTCAAATTGCAGAATGTATCGCAATGACGCACATCATACATTCATGCAAGCAGCCACTACACAATACCGACTGTAATGCTGTAGACAAGAAAAACACTTAGATGTAAACATGGCAGCAGACATGGGACTTTGACACGCGATGAAAAAGGGCAGAAATACGGAGTTCCCGTTAACTGGACGCATGACGTATGACCACAGGTGTCAGCAGCGGTGCTGGTGATGTGACCTGCATAAAGTTCGTGACCTGAGGTCACTTAGCACAATTTATGGCAAGTAAATCACCCGTTTCAGTGCACCTGACCTAATGGTTAAGTCTTTCAGTAGCATGGAGACAAATCTGTCAGGCTCTTTCATGCGTTACAGTCTATCAGACTGTAATGAAAAGAGAGAGCGAACTAAGTTAATAAACAGACGTCTAAGCCAACTGAATACCTCGCAGTTGCAGTTAACTTTAAGTGAAAATTACGTTTATTTCAAGGACAGCAGTTTTATATTATTACTATTATTATTATTAATCACCTTTATACAGGGCAGCTACATTTACGTAGCTGGAAACAAACCATATTTATAGGGTACATAATTTGACAGCTGCTCTGCGGTTTCAGTAATGCTATATGGCACGTGTAATGCTATGTGGCACGTGTAATGCTATGTGGCTCATGTAATGCTATGTGGCACGTGTATGCTATATGGCAGGTGTAATGCTATGTGGAAAGTGTAATGCTATGTGGCACGTGTAATGCTATGTGACACGTGTAATGCTATATGGCAGGTGTAATGCTACGTGGCACGCGTAATGATATGTGGCACGTGTAATGCTATGTGGCAAGTGTAATGCTAGGTGGCACGTGTAATGCTGTATGTCACGTGTAATGCTATGTGGCACGTGTAATGCTATATGGCACGTGTAATGCTATGTGGCACGTGTAATGCTATGTGGCACGTTTAATGCTATGTGGCACGTGTAATGCTTTGTGGCTCGTGTAATGCTATATAGTACGTATAATGCTATGTGGCAAGTGTAATGCTATGTGGCAAGTGTAATGCTATGTGGCAAGTGTAATGCTATGTGGCACGTGTAATGCTATATGGCACTGTAATGCTATGTGGCAAGTGTAATGCTATGTGGCAAGTGTAATGCTATGTGGCACGTGTAATGCTATGTGGCAAGTGTAATGCTATGTGGCAAGTATAATGCTGTGTGGCACGTGTAATGCTATGTGGCAAGTGTAATGCTATGTGCCACGTATAATGCTATGTGGCAAGTGTAATGGTATGTGGCACGTGTAATGCTATGTGGCACGTGTAATGCTGTATGGCACGTGTAATGCTATATGCCACGTGTAATGCTATGTGATACGTGTTATGCTGTATGGCACGTGTAATGCTATATGGCACGTGTAACGCTATGTGGCAAATGTAATGCTATGTGGCACGTGTAATGCTATATGGCACGTGTAATGCTATGTGGCACGTGTAATGCTATGTGGCACGTGTAATGCTATGTGGCACGTTTAATGCTATATGGCACGTGTAATGCTATATCCGATGACAAACGTTTTGTACTTCAAGATGTGAACGTTCCGAACTCCTTCCGCACTCATTAGTATGCTTGTTATGTTCAGTTGCTTAACGTCGTGCTTTCGACTTACGTTCTGCAGACATTTTCTGAATGGTTTTGGGTTGGTTCCAGGCGCGCCTATCGTTACTGGTTTTTTATTATTATTGTTGTTAATATTATTACTAAGATTGTAATTTATTATTCAATTTCAGTTATTTCAGTTACGAGCTTCGAGCTAATACTCATTTGCTGTGGTCTGTATCTATACCTATCTATATCTATATCTATATCTACATCTACATATCTATATATATCTATATCTATATCTATATACCTATATCTGTATCTATATCTGTATCCGCGTCCGTATCTTTATCTATATTTATTACGCTTAATACTTGGCATTGCTCTATGGACATCGGAATGTCGCCAATGTATTCCTACAAAAAATGGAATTTGTAACACATATCAATAACTTTAATTCCCTCATGAGATAATTTCCTTAAGGTAAAAGTTTCCAGTTTCTGAAATAAAGAAATGCCAGTTTTCTCATAAAGTTGCTAACTTTAATATTTTATAAATACGTACGTACCTAGTATAATATATTCCAAAAAATACAAGAATAAAAAAATAAAAATAAAAACCCAAAATAAAGAATAAAATAAAAGAATAAAACAGAATCATGAATAATAATCGATGTAATACCCGAATTAACATTACATTATATTCTCTATTTTATCATTACATTATATTCTCTATTTTATCACATATATTACACTCTATTTTGCAGTCTTTTAATCTGTCCTACTCATCCCAAATTTTAGGAACGTGACGCAATAAAGCTATACTATCTTCCTCCTGTTTTTTAAAGTTGTTTAAGTGTCTGAAGACGACCTAATTTAGTACGAAACATGTTGCTCAATGAGACACGTTCACTGTACTGTAATAAAGAGAGTCGTGTTGACAATAACATTTGTATATTTATACCACAGTTCATATTGCATAGAGGCTGTGTGGGCCCCAAAGCCGATCTGGGTGGTGTGAAGAGGAGATAAGTTCATCCCGCTTTAGTTTAGTCGTTATAATGACTGACCTATCTCAGCTCGCATTTTACTCCAGCAAGCTTTCGTTTTCTAATATATATATATATATATATATATATATATATGTGTGTGTTTGTGTGTGTATATGTATGTATGTATATATATATATATATACGGGCCGGGCAATTCAGTCGGTATAGCGACTGACTACGGGCTGGACGGTCCGGAGATCGAATCCCGGTGGGGACGAGATTTTCCGCCCGTCCAGACCGGCCCTGGGGCCATCCAGCCTCCTGTAAATTGGGTACCGGGTCTTTGGCGGGGGTAAAGTGCGGCCGGGGCGTGCTGCTGACCACTCACCCCTTCTGGTGCCGTGGTCAAGAAAGAGTAGAGCTGTACCTCTACCCAACCTCTGGGCTACACCGGGCCTGTAATGGGAGCATTTTACCTTTACCTTTATACATATATATATATATAGACATATATATTTGTAATTTTGAAGTAGTAGTTTGCGTCCTTTGCTTGCAACAAAAACTACATTTTGATAATCTGTAAGACGCTCACCAATTCCAAATTAAAATCCCTAACATTAACGAGTCAACGAAAAAGATGTAAGCAGCAGGCGTTAACGCATAACCTTGAACTGCGCGTAAAGCAGAGTAAATTAACAATTACGTGAAAGTATCTTCAGAGTGCCGCAGTGTGCACCTACTCCCCCCGTGCACAATTCGTTGTAGTCACATTGCCGAATCACCTGGTAGCAGAACGTGCTGAACTGTGGGTCGCCCTGTACCGTCTGCACCTAATTGGTAACGTGTGACTGGAATGGCGTAGGTGGACGGAAGGAAACAAATAGAGCGTTCTGTGCCGCGATAAATACTTCTATAACTCTTTATATCAAACAGGGTATTAAGTTTCCTTCTAATGACACTTTGAAAGAACAAAGCAATTCCCCATTTTGTGGCGTTACCAGAGACTGTTCTCAAACACACATTAAATTACACGAAGAATATTTTCGTTCTTTCTTTCCTTTGGATAATTCGCCGTACTGCTTGTCTTAAAAGCGATGCGGTACAAAATTCATGAAAATTCATTAGCCAGAAATTAACCATGCGACCATCTGGAGTATTTTAATTTGTATGGTAACGATGCAAGTAAGCATGCCGCATTTCTTGTCAGGAACGTTGTGGTAAGGGTGGAAGAAATTCTCCCCTTTCGTTCTTAAGGAGATTACAATATAATTTGTCGAGGAACAACAGAGAATGTGAAGAGAAACAGAATAGTCACTTCGTCTGTCTTTACGATTAAGATTGGAAATATAATAGCGTGGTACCCTAATACCCTCTGAAGTGAGAACCCCCAAATCTCAAGCCCTAAGAGATTTCACAAGTTCCAGAGAAAAATCCGTTGTTGCATGTAACTTTCTTAATATTTCCACAGAGGTAAATGTAAAGTTGTCCTTGTGCACGCCATCAACACACAGGTTATAAGCCGAACAGATATATACTTCCACCAATTCATAACTGTGGCACTGGATGGAGGTGAGTAGTTAGCCTCACGCATCGGCCGTTTTAGCCTTTGTAAAACAACCCGCGTGATCACTGAATATGAGGCTGGGTGAGCACCAGAACTGGTCTAGAAATTTTGTAGAAGAGGTAAAAACTATTTTGTTATGCCATAAATCGAAATTATTCTCGTCTAACCTTTGTCTAGCCAGTACACAAATAATATGTTACTTACAACACAGAGACATGTGTATTTTACGCTACGCAGCCCGCTGAAGTTGTAAAAATGGACACTTTCCGTGTCTAAATACATTTCTTGCAGAAAATGTTTGCATCGAACCGATGTAACGAATTACACCACCAAGTTCACTCTATAAACACACTTGCGACGAAATGAGTACGGCACAGTAGATAAATTTAAGTCAAAGGTCGGAAATATAATACACACTGAGGCAGCACAGGTACTTCCTACTGGACCTTACTGCTCTTATCTTTCTGTCCCATTCGTGACTACCTACAATTCTATCGCTTAAAGGGAAGCAAGGAAAGTACAGAAGCTTTTAGGTTTTTGTTCGCGTATATAGTGCAAATTTGATAAGAATTCTTGTTAGAAAAACCCAAAATAGTGAAGATAGAACCCTGATACACCTGTATTACAGCAGGATCCCGAGGACACTAAAGCGCCTAGCCCATCTACAGGTTTAAACTAATAGTTGCTCCTGAAGTTTTAAATTAAACGCTCTTGATCCAATCATGTAATTTTTATCTGGGATGTTTCCTGTAGCAAGGAAGATAAATGCCGATGTTCAGAACGACCTTCCGAGCAGAAGGAATTCTTCAAGGTTCTAAACGCCAGACGGTGGTAGCAGGCTCCTTAACAATGTCCGTACTTGTCTATCAGATTACGGGCTGTCATACCTCACAACACAGTCGTATTCGCAGTCACGTTTGTGACCACCTAATATCTCGCGTAACACAAGGAATTAGTTCATTCTATCTTCTAATTACCGTGGAACGTGGTCGAAGAGCTTGCAAGGTGAAATTTATAGAGGGGGTTGAGAGGTTGGGGGAAGACCAGAAGCGTGTCTTGCTGCCTTGCTCGAGCAGAAGCTGTTGGAGAAGGCGGTAAATGGTAGCATGCAATGTGGCAATTCTGTACGTATTTATTTTAGTGTGGCTTGATTCCGATTTCTGCTGTCGCGGATTTCAAGAAAGAATGAAACCAGTTCTTCAAGGAAGAAAGCTAGAGCATCGAAAAATTGCCAGTCACCGACGTAACGTAAAGTTTGCCTATAACATGGCGTAAAGGCACAGAGAATTAGTATAGGTACTACTGTACTCATTCTTAGCCCCGTCGCTGGAAAGGGGTGGTTGATCAACACCATGCTCCAGGCGCTAAACCCGGTCCCCATCGTACAGGAGGATGGGTGGACCTCGGGGCCAGTCTGGACGAGGTCAAAGACGTAAAAGGTAAAGATTACCATAGAACGGGTAATGAAGGCCCGAAGAGGGGGGTAGAGGTATAGCTCTACACGTTCTTCAACACCGTCGCTACGTGGAGTGGCTAGTCAGCACCACGCCCCGACCGCATAACCCCAGAGCAGGAGACCCGGTGCCCAGAGTACAGGAGGCTGGATGGGACCCAAGGTCGGTCATAAACGTACCTAAGTTATATGATTGGAGATAATTTCAATAAATTACCAAGTTCGATACACTACAGGTGTGTGTTCGAACACCGAAAGTGACGCCTTTTCCCTCCATAATTAAGAGATGCCACTGCTGCACACACACAATGTGTACAATATTACACTGCAGGTAACATCTTACATCTCGTACAATGGGAGAGTGAAGTTTGCGAGGGAGACAGTTAGCATGCCACATCTTGACTGCAGCAATAATTTCTCCTCTTTCCTACGAAGGAACGTCAACTCCGAATGACACCACATACCCCAGCAAGCCATGCGAAAAATAACATGAACTGCCGCGTCTTGTCTTGTCTTCATCTTCGTAACCAACTCCTTCTTCCCGGAATCTTTTCAGGGTTATTCTATCTAGTTGCGCCGGTATGTTCGAATTTTGGGACGTTTGTGTGCGTTTGTTGGACCAATATTGCTTCTGCAAGCAAATTAATATTTACACAAACACCAAATTATTCTTCCATTATTCTGCTCTCTTTATTGACATAACATCGAAACATGACATGCTGACTATAGTATGAATATATAAATGCAACAAATCAGTCGATAACACAATACTTTATTTGTACACAAAAAAAGTATATTTTGTCAGGGCGACATGTTTCGATTTCATAAGGTCATCCTCAGGCCCTCCAAGAAGACAGATTCAAGAGTTGTTTATGTTTCATTGTAATGTGGGATCCCAAATGTTTACAGAGTTTTGTTAGAGAAGTTTAAAATACGTAAGCCTTATGTATTTTACACTTCTCTAACAAAAACTTGTAAGCAGTTGGGATCCCACATTGCAATGAAACATATACAACTCTTGGATCTGTCTTCTTGGAGGGCCTGAGGATGACCTTATTAAATTGAAACATGTCGCCCTAACAAAATATACTATTTTTGTGTACAAATAAAGTGTTGTGTTATCGACTGACGTGTTGTATTTATATGTTATAACACTTCAGGATGGAAAACATAAAAAATATATAGTATGAATGTCACCTTTCACATTGACATAAGGAAATTTGTCGTTTTCATGTATATAACATTCGTGGTTAAACCCTAAAGATGAAGGCACCAAATCCTTCGAAGCACTGGAAAACATATCTACGACTTGGTAATGTCATATGTCTTTAGCAGTACCACTGCGAGAGCCTCCAGTCTTACAGCCACAAAAACGTACCAATAACACATGAAAAAATTTGACTTTATAGTCTCAAAGTGTAACAACGTGAATTTTTTTTTAGGCATGGCTTGCGATCTTTATTTTAGTACCAGAAAGCACAAAATCTCGCTCTCTACCTTACTTTTGCATTGGCACATTATCTCTGAAAGCACCATTACGGCCCCTCAAATATCCTTCCCCCTTCTCTCCCCCCCACCCCCCACTACTCCGTAGTTTCGAAGAAGCTTCTCTGTAAATGAATTCGATGCACAGTGTAAAGAACTGGTGGGCTGAGGGATTTTTAAATTTTCATGTAATTACTAATTAAAGAATGGAAGTTTTTCCTGCCTTTATTTCATTGCAGATACGGTCTTCCTAGTACTTGTTTGAAAATTTAAGGGTGGGGGGGAGGAGCTTGCAGATGTTTAAATTTTCATTCGGATTAAGAGAAAATGGGGAAAGGGAAAAAGAAAGGGTTTATATGTTGCAAACTGGAATTTTTGTTAGACTAGATCTCGAAAGTTTTAAGCTCAGCTAACGAATTATAAATAATTCTTTCGGTTTCAGAAATCTTAATCAAATTTCTCCTCTACTGCCTTCTATTTCTACACATTTCCACTTCTACTTTGTCTTTCTGTTCCACGAGACACTCACTATTTTCCAAATTTGTAAAGTAGGTAGACTTTACGTACTGTATGGTAAAAGTCTGACAGAATGGTGTTTGCCAGAAAACTTGAAAGTTCAGAATAAGAAGAGATCGCTTTTTTTAAAAAAACAAAATCTGCTATTATTTTTAACACAGGAAATCTGAAAATTGCAAATTTGTGGTTTTAAAAGAAATTACATAACGTAAACCGACTTAAGAGAATTAGGTAATTATGGGCGGAAAGAGAGGATAATTCTTAGCACGAGATGACATTATATTCATATTACATTATATTACAAGTTTGTACACTAATCTTTTAACAGATAACGTATGGCACGTCCCTACAGCAGTGACACATGTTAATCAGTAGCAATCCATTCCTACATAGTCCGAAATTTCAGGAGAGTCTGCTCATATTTCAAATGAAGAAGAAGAGAAATTTTCAACATCTTGTCATATTTTTAATTAATAACAAAAATTGTGAGTTATTATACAATACTATAATAGCATAAATATTTTCAAATAGCTGCACTATTAATAAGAACTTAGCGTACGTAGATAAAGCATGTAGCCTAACATTAACCCTTATCCTGCTAATGTGGAGAATAAGGTGAGTTCCTAGTAATACCAGCAAATGGCAAATGGAATTTAACTTGGCGTTTAAAGGGTTAAAAATGTCATTCATTTTATTAATGTATATATTTCTACCAGGGGTATGAAGTGGCGCAGGTGGTTGAGACACATTGCACTTATGGCTGGGAGGTCACGGGTTCGATTCCCAGTGGGGGTCATTGGATTTTTCATTGGCATAATCCTTCAGGCCGCACTGTGTTCCTGTGGTCAACTCAGCCTCTAACCGAAATGAGAATATGTCGTGGGGGTAAAAGCGGTCGGTGCTAGGGCTGACAAATTTGTCGCCCTCATGTGCCGATTATTTGAAATCTTTGGAGCTGTTTGAGTTCTCAGGGCCTGTTCAGGCCTGTAAAGGGATAGCTTTAGTTTTATTTCTATCACATTATTGGAGATAATCAAAGAAAGTAAACTTGCAGTAGTGATATTATGCAAGTACAATAACATGCATGAAGAAGAGTTCTACTTCGAAAGCTGCTGGTCGCTCAACTGATCGATCATTCTCCTTCTGCCTGACAAAGAATTCAGTGGATCCTATCCTGGGTCAGCACTATCCCGTCGACAACCTGGCATCCGATTCTGTAGGATCCCATCTATATACTGTTCTCCCTTCAGGTCTTTTTGCCGTGTTATTTGTCGATACGAACAATACTGTCACTCTTGACTTTAACAGCGTCTCGTAAGGTACTTAACTTTTAAGAAACTTGATTCGGTAAGTGGATTTGTTTTATATTTTCGACAAGTGAATACGATTAGGTAGCCGGGGTACAAACATAAACATGAGTGTGTGAGACAAGTGCAGGTAGGGGATTCGATGAAAACCAGGGAGGTGGAGGTCCTTCTGCTGTACGTGACATTTTATAGTGATGTCAAAAAGTCGCCTTACGTCACATTCAGTCCTTCGAGTAGTTCAAATATTAACTTTCCATTCTGGAAGACGGGCCTCTATAAACAATCTTCTGTTTCAGTATTATATTACAGCTCCACAAAACACCTTATAACCAGCAGATGGCATTTAGTCAGTGCTAGTTGGCAACGCTGTATGCGCAGTTGAAAGCCTTGTATGCGCAGTTGGCAACGTTATATGCGCAGCTGGCAACGTCGTATGAGTAGTTGGCAACGTTGTATGCACAATTTTATGTTTTGTTGACGGTGAATCCTATTAAAATTTGGTTATTTACAAAGGTTGTATGCACAGTCGTGATCAGATAGTTGTGTGAGCTTCCTAGCATTAAATATAACTCAAATGGGAAAATGTTTGTCGCACAAACAATTTTATTCATACGGTAGCAAGTAATAATCTAGCAGTGTCAGTTGCTACATGTTTCGACTTATTCTCAAGAGGCAATGTCGCTGTATTGACGACGATGCAGACTGAAAAACCTAGGAATAGATTCTTATGTTTATTGGACCGTGCATCATCTTGATAGTTGAGTAAAGAGAGACCAACTTGATGTCACTTGCTTTATTATTTCTTTACTTAATGCTCAACATGTTTCGGGTATTAATACAACCATCCTCAGGAGCTTGCGACTTATGTGCTGAGTTATTTCATGGGTTGCATTGATCTGGTTCGATGTGTGTTGGAGTTACGTTGTGGTATGGCTGTGGTGGTGTGGTATCCGTATGTAGGTTGAAGCAGTGCTTGCAACCCATGAAATAACTCAGCACATAAGTCGCAAGCTCCTGAGGATGGATGTATTAATATCCGAAACATGTTGAGCATTAAGTAAAGAAATAATAAAGCAAGTGACATCAAGTTGGTCTCTCTTTACTCAACTAGGAATAGTGTTGAGGTTACAGGCAGGAGCCATATCGCTTACTGAATGCAATAGTGGCACAATCCAAAAATTGCTCAGTTAATACTATGATCCAGCTCAAAAGTATACAACCGACGATAATGGCACCCAGTAGGGTACGTTTCAGCTACCAAGTGCGCCGCTATTGTCGGATGTAGTCGTTATTTTCCGAGCCCAATCGAAGTATTAACTCCAAATGGGCAATTTTTGGGTTGTGTCGCTACTGCATCCAGTGAGAGATACACTTTACTGTTATCCACACACACATTCTGGCTCTGTGGCATCTAACCTCCTCACCAATGTGTACCGATAACTTTTTTGCCAGAAGTATAACAGCCGGGACATAAAGTTGACCCCCCCCCCCACCCATTTGAACAGAATTTAACGAACGTGCAAAGCTACACCTGTAACCGTCCCTGTACCTCCCCACTCCAACAAATTGCCTCCATGGTGTTGTGCTTAATTAAGCACAGGGACAACGTTACAACTTTTAATGGGGGGAAGGGGGGGGGGCTAAAGTGGAAAACTGAGCTTTGTCGGACCTAATGTAGCAGTTACGTCAGTTACGACACTGTTGCTAGAAGTGTTTCCAGTAAGACAACTGGACAGAGGTGAACGTGTTTGGAAAGAAAGGAACTTGGATGATACCTAAAAAATTGAACACACTTACAAATGAGAATGGGTGAACAGGAAGAGGAAGAAGACAGTAAAAACCACAAACGAATAAAAGGAAAAGGTGTTACTGTTGTGTGTAGTAACAGGTCTGGCAGTTACTCAAGGGACATAGATAGTTCTGATTATCTCAAGAGAATTTTCAGAATGCCCAAACAATCTTGAAAACATTTACGGTGTGCGAGACACTAAATTCGACTTACATTGGCATACCGTATTTTGCCTATTTTTTCCACAGAAAGAAAGCTGAGGGTGTTTGAGAACATGGTGTTGAGGAGAATATTTGGACCTAGGAGGGAAGAGGTAACCGGGGAATGGAGGAGATTGCACCCAATACTGTCCGGGTGATAAAATCGAGAATAATGAGATGGGCTGGGCATGTGACACGTATGGATGAGGAGAGGGAGTGTATAGGGTCTTGGTGGGGAAACCGGAGGGAAAGAGACCACCGGGGAGACCTAGGTGTAGATGGGTGGATAATATTAGGATGGATCTCCAGGAGATGGGATGTGGGTATATGGACTGGATTGGGCTGACCCAGGATAGAGAAAGGTGGCGGACGCTTGTGAGTGCGGTAATGATCCTACGGGTTCCGTGAAATGCGGGGAATTTCTTGACTAGCTGCAAATCAGTTAGCTTCTCAAGAAGGACTCTGCACCATGGAGTAAGTAAGTAAACGCAACGTAGTAGTCTTAACAAGCCGCCCATTCCGTGAAACAGTTGAGCAACTGCCACGAATCTCGGCAGAACATTGTGCTCCTTTAAAGCAAAGCTAACACACACGTTCTGGTTCTCTTCGGTTAGTATTAGTAATATCGTGGACATACAATTTACGATGTGCGAGCGACATTAGCGCCACACACTTAAAGATTCTTTTACCTTATACTTTGTTTTATATGACGCTTGTTTAGAATGATGCTTTTGTACGAGGTAAAGTAACAAAATGGAGGTAGTACAAAAAATTATTTCAATTTTCAATTTGATGACAACAGAACCACTGGCTCGGGGCGCTTAGCGTCTGATACAGGCACAGGGCAGAACTATGCTGACATTTTGTGAAGTGTGGAAGGTCAGACAAGAGTAACAGACGTGGCGACGATGTAAATGTTGAGGTTATGTCCGAAAACCACATGCGTGCAAAATATGTAGTAAAATAATAACTTATTCGGAAAAGAATGGAACAGAATTATTCACGATACTAATAAGTATGTTGAACCGGAACTGTTTGTTTCAGGACGGTGCGATAGTTCTGATTAGAGATCCCGTCTTTTAAATGCAGGAGTGCACAAATTTTGCAAAAAATCTACAAACCACCTGAAACTTCTAGGTGTCAGATGTAAAACATGAATAAAGTTCCATCTGAGGAGCCATAAATATTAGGGGTCATTTAAAAACAAAATATTCGCCAGGGCGATCTTGTGCCCGGGGTTTGTGCATTTATGTTCTAATATCTACTGACATCAAAATAGATAAACTAGAGCTAACAGCGGAGTTCAGATCGTAACATGGTGTGCAGAAAATAAGAATAATAAAGAATACAGGTGTAAAAATAATTCTTACGTAGCTTATTTCCACATGTTTCCCTCATGCTCTACAGGTCATGTCGGGCTGACCCGTAAGGCCTATACTCTCCTCGCGGGCGCACTACAATAGAAAATTCTTTGGCTCATATATGGGGGCCTAAGGGCCTACATTATCATTTTCTCGAAATATAATACAAGCAGAAATATAAATAAAATTAAGATCGTGTCTTATATAAGTAGTTAAACTAAAACTAAACTCCGTGGCTTTAGTCCGCGAGCGAACCATACCGACAGAGCGGCCGCCGCCGGTAGGCGAAGTTAATGCCAACTTTTGCGGATAGAGGGGTGTCACGTGGTTAGCGCA
>Ga0123355_10013404_pt1 | contig 12754 bp, 9 predicted proteins | sample TergutEmb28metaG_3_FD_89872 | JGI IMG/M metagenome (GOLD analysis project Ga0123355, IMG submission 89872) | Embiratermes neotenicus P1 segment gut microbial communities from Petit-Saut dam, French Guiana - Emb289 P1 | ecosystem: Host-associated > Arthropoda: Insects > Digestive system > Gut ...
ATTATGTGTGATGTTCCAAGTATAGCTGTCTTTTGTAGTGAATCTATCGAATGTTTTCCTGGTACAGTTTCCAAATTTTTCTTTAAGCTTCTTGTTACTATTCCAGTGGCTCCAATTATTACTTTATTATTATTATTATTATTATTATTATTATTATGTGTGAATATTTGCAAATGAAAAGCAATCATTACACAAACTTTATAGCCATGCCTCGTATATTCTACTACATGTTCTGGCCTTGCTGCACTCTTATTAGTTGGATTCAGTATGTAAAACATTACACACTAAACCAATGGAGTTGAAATTAGTTGTTACTCTTGAGTGGGTTCAAGTGTATCAGTTCAGTTTTAGTTTACAGAAACACGAAAGTTCCACACTGCTTAAAGGAACAGTATTTAATCACTCAACATATCAGCCAACAAATGCACTTAATGAAGTACAATTCATGACAAGTATCAAACTCCTACATGTTTTGGCACCAGAGTGCCATCTTTAGGGAGACTTGTAGAATAAATGAATACAAGTCCAGCATGCTAAGTTAGGTATTGCATTGCCCTCACTGGAAAGATTACAGTATTAGAATTATAAAACACATAAAGTTGACAACTTTAAATTAAAAATGTTAAAATATTGTGATATTAAAACTACGTGACTGTGAGCTGCTTCAGGTAAAAGCTTGAGCCTTGTATATTCTGTATGGAGTATGCATACAAACATCTCACTTGATCTGTGTGATCCAAAGACATCCCGTCCTGTACATACACTGTCATTGTTAATTTTACATAACTGAAATAATGTGGAATGCCATCTTGATGCAACAAGGTAATTTTATTGATACATTCTTAGCTTGACATGTTTCGGGTATGTAGGCCCATCATCAGGAGCATTAGATGTTGAGTTGCAGCATATGGTTTTCTGCACCGAGTTTTTGGATGGGTGGTGGTCTTGATAGTTGTTGCGTGGGTCGTGTGTACGGTGCGGATGGTGCCGCACGGCACCATCCGCACCGTACACACGACCTACGCAGCGGCTCTCAAGACCACCACCCATCCAAAAACTCGGTGCAGGAAACCATATGCTGCAACTCAACATCCAATGCTCCTGATGATGGGCGTATGCGCCCGAAACATGTCGAGCTAAGAATACATCAATAAAATTACCTTGTTGCATCAAGATGGCATTCTACATTATTTCATGAGGAAGATGCACGATCAAATAACCCTCAAGTTAGATAACTGAGTATATGTTGATCCTTTTTACAGAAGATGAATTACGTTGTATAACGGAGAGTGTATATCAGAGTTCATACCAGCTGGAGCATGTGAAGTTTAACATGTCAGGTGGTGTAGTATACTTAACGAGTGCCCGGTTGCATAGGTTGGAGGATGTGTAGTACCTAGTATCTAAAATTAACAGTGACAACGTATTTACAGTACGAGATCTCTTCATATCACATAGATTGAGACAGATGGTCATATGCATACTCCATACAGTATATAAATGGCTGCAAGCTTGTGCTTCCCTCAGCTTACAGTCACTTAGTTTTAATATCACAACATTGTGTATTTGATTATGCGTGTCAGCTCTATATATTCTAGAGTTTTAATGTTTTAATAATTCAAGTGAGGGTAATGCAATACTTTATTTAGCATGCTAGACTTGTATTCCATTGTTCTAGAAGAATGCCTGGGGATGGCACCCCAGTGCCAAGACGTGTAGAAGTTCGATGCTTTTCATGAATTGTGTTTTATTAAATGCATTTCTTGGCTGATGTATTGATTGTAAGAATATGCACAGTATGAGTAACATAAAATTAGCATTAGATCATTTTCTGAACCCATCCAACCTAGTCCACATCACAAACTGCCATTTTGATATCATATCCATTCATCTACACACACGGTTTATCCAGTTCATCGATACTCAAAATACTTACCACATTATGCTGTTGTATTGAAATAACAACTAATGTCTGATAATGGATATCTTGTGGACCAGGAACTACAGTGTGATAGTAATTTCATAACACAGGAAGACTGAATTATACCACATCCTGCTGTTCATTTGGGTTGTAAGGTGTAGCTGTTCTGTCCTGTAGTTCCAGTGTGTATTGCCTTTTTGATTTGGTGCTGTCAGCTCGTAGCCATTTTGACATTATTTCAGTTATGCAGTTCACTCCTGCGGTTAACTGTAGTGGTGTTTGTATGTGTTAAAATTATTTTGATGATTTTTATTTGAATAATGTGGATAATACGGCAGTTTGTGGGAAACATGACACTGTCTTTAAAAAAATTCATGCATTACTGTTGTTCATTATACTTGTATCCATCATTCAACATAATTAGGTAAAGAATGTGAAGTATATAAAATACAAAATCTGTGTACTGGGTTTTGTGGCTTTGTTGTATGTTTGCTCAGTCAGTACGGACATGCTGCAATTTGATGTACCATGTGTACAGATCTGTGAGGACATTTTTGGGTGTAATTTATGCCTGCGTGTTACTAGACTTGCTACTGCATGTTCAACAGTCTGAATGTATGTAATAGTCACTCTGTTAGGATTTTGATTAAATGTCTTACTGGAGGTCCTTGCTATAAGTGCATATATATATATATATATATATATAGCCAGTTGATACTTAACTAGTGTGGGCTATTGTTTTGTATGAAGTTACACATTTGAATATGCTGGAAATGGTAATGTTCTAAAATGTAAAATGTGCTGTATTGGATTGAACAGTGTGTTGATTTGGTCTTTTGAATGTGGTCAGGTCTGATGCATCTTCGTAAATTGTCTTGTTTTTGCAGTGAATTGGAAATTTAGTTCCCCCCACCATGACGGTCCATAGTTTATGTGCTTGTAAATTCTGCTTACTTGATATGATACAGGCTGTACATCACCACAAACTTGTAGTGCCTGAAAGTAGTCCTCACTTGTATTTGTAGTTTAGTCATTATATGAGTTAAAGGTGTTGGATGCTGTAAAATATAAATAGTATAAAATAAAGGCCCACAATGTAAAAATGTACTAACAGGCATTTTTTGTTTAGTATAAGGTAAAGTGGCACCTAGTCCAGTTCCTTGTGTCTGGGGATTTGAGGAGCTGATTGTCGCACATAAGGGTAACTGCAGACATATTGAAGCAGTTGTGCACAGTGTACAGGGGGTGGTCTTTAAGCATGCTGGTTGGGTGAAGAGTCTGTGTGACATCACGTCATTAAAATGGGACATTTTATCAGATTTCAGACTTATAGGTTTTACTCCTAACCTCACATTATCGTGGTAATCAGATAATGATGGGTGAGATGGTCAGTAAAAGTAGCACGCTTGTGAATGCTGCAAAACATTTGCGTTCATTTTGGTTTGAGAACTTGAAAAGAACAGACAATTTGGAAGACCAAACTTAGATGGAAGGATGCTATTAAAATGTATTTTAAATGAATAGGGTAAGGGTGTGGACCGATTTGGTTTAGCCAGTTAAGGGGCCATTTTGGAACTTTTTTGCACACAGGGTTGAACCTTCTTATTCCATGAAATGTGGAATGGCTATTGTCTTTTTAAGAAAGACTCTGAACCGTGGAGTTATTTGATTAGTTACGGCTGGTGTGTCATGTGAAACAGATGTACTTGATATGCCAGTTGTATTGTTTCAAGTACTTGTCCATGTATGTTGTGTGGGTTGCTGCTGCATTTTAAGAATGCTGATGTCTGCTGATTTAATTAGGTATTAATATGTTTTAAAGTACAGAACCAAAGACTAGAGTTTTCCTTCTAATTTTCAGGAGAGCGTACGTCGCCTGCTGAGTGATTATTTGGATCGCTTCTCCCAGATAGCTGGCAACTTAATCAATTGTGGTCCAGTGCTGAACTGGTTGGAATTGGACAATCGAGGACGTCGGCTGCTTGTTCCTGATGGAGACAATTGTCCTATAAATACTCCTGCTGTTGCTGCAGCATATTCGGTCAAAAGATACACAGCCCAGGCTGGGGATGAGATTTCATTTGAGGCAAGTACCAATGACTTATTTTTGTTGTCCATCATACACTGATTTTCTTTATTTCCAGGTATAACAAAGAATGAAGTATGTGCATAACTGATTTTGGTGCGTCTAAGCTGGGTAGAGAATTTCTTTTTCTGTTTTCCTTCTTATTTGTGATCAAAAATAAGACTTCAGTTACCTTCAGTTTGTTTTAAAGATCATTGATGGTTCATGTCCCCTCATGGTCTGTTATTTTGCCAGTATATGTCATGCTGTTATAATGTGATCTACTGTCTCATCAAATTGTAGGCACAGTCCGCATTTGCTGTCAGTTTCCGTTTGTAGTATTTTTGTTGCATGATCCTGTGCTGCTGTTATTTTGTTTTCATTGTCTGCTCTCAGTTCTCCCCTTGACTCCCACTGGAATGTTTCTTCATCACAAATAAGCTCTCCATCTATGCTTACAATGTACTGGCCATGCACTACTTTGCTTTTTATTTATTTTGCTTTTGTGTGTTGTGTGTCTTCTTTTTTGTGTCACCTTTTGTCCTTTGATTGGTTTACTATTTCTGCAATCTTTGCTGCTGTCTTAATTGTTGAATTCGTGTTTGTTTGATTGCTTTGTGGCTGTTAGCGGTATTTACAAACCTGTCTTCTATACATTTTATGTTTAGATATTCTGAAATAATGATTATCCCCGCTTTGTACATTTTATACCTTCGTTTTCTTCAATCCCTGGGTGCTTGTGGTATTGGTAGGTTTTTTCCTGTTCATGCTCATATATTTCTTTGTTGACTAATTTTACTTTCTTGAATATAGTCTCTGCACACTTGTCAAGTCTGAATTCCATATGGATACCATCACTTAAGATTCTAACTCTTGTGCATCTATTTTTGGAGCTCATCCTCTCTTATCCATGAACTTCAGTTCATCCATGTAAAATAAGTGTAATATTTTTGTCTTTGTTGCATGTTCTTCATATTTTATGTTCATAATGTTCAACTGTTCTCAGAGGGAGATTAAGGTAATGCAAAATAACAGTAGTGGTAATGAGTGTTCTTGAAATATTCCACATTTATTATTAAATTTTCATGAATATTGTGATGATCTATTTGTAGGATGTAGCTGTAGATATGGTAGTCAGAGGATTAGAGCAGACAACATCAACAAAGTAGTGTGATATAATAATGTGTCATAAATGTTTATTTTATACCAACATATGCACAAATAAGTGGTTTAAATTTATATTAAAATTACTCCTACATGTTGTGGTGTTAATACACCATCTTCAGGGAGTTTACAACGTGCATATGTAATTCCTGGTTAGGTGTGCATGTGTGTGTGTGGTGCAGAGTAAACAGGGACCGCTCCACACACACACACACAACCAGGAATTACAAATGCAGCCACATTTACCAAGATTTTGTCATAAGAACACATTACTATATTGTATTTTATCATTTTAATAATTTATAAGTTTGGCTGACACAACTTGTAAACGCCCTGAAGATGGTGTATTACCACCGAAACATGTCAGATTAATTTGAATATAAATTTACACCACTTATTTGTGCATATGTTGGTATATAATAAACATTTATTATTCAATATGCCCGGTATGAATATAAAAATAATATTATGTCATCTAGAGAGGATGATGTCTTATGTATAAGTTCTATAAATATACAGCTTTGATTTCCATATTTTACTATAATTTGTTTGCAGGTAGGAGATATGATTTCTGTGATTGACATGCCACCCCCAGAAGAATCTGTGTGGTGGCGTGGTAAGCGAGGTTTCCAGGTTGGTTTCTTCCCATGCGAATGTGTAGCAGTAATAGGAGACAAAGTGCCCCACAACCTGCAGCTTCCAGCCCATCTTGCTCAGCGACCCACGCCTGATCAGCCCAGCAAACCTGTGCTGAGGAAGCATGGCAAGCTTATTGCTTTCTTTCGTTCTTTCATTCTCTCCCGCCCTTCAAGGCGACGACTCAAGCAATCAGGAATACTCAAGGAAAGGGTTTTTGGATGTGACCTTGGAGAACATTTGCTCAACTCTGGTCATGAAAGTAAGTTCAGATGACTACGTCATAATCTGTCCAGTGTTGAATCTGCAGCTGATGGATTTTAAGTACCAAAGCAACATCATCCCTGCCAGTTGTTTTTCTCATTTGGCATGGACATCTGTATTTCCAAGATGCCACATTTCTGAAAATGTGTATAAATTGCACTTTCAAAGTTATAAGGTCCAAATAAAAACTGAATTTTTAAAAATGAATCTGTTCTTTTAAATGAAGATACATTTATTTAGTTGTATTGGTCTTTGTTAGATTTCATCTTATTATATCATAGTTACATTTTTTTTTTTTTCCTTGTCTTGCCTGTTTGCAGGGATGCTATTTTATCCTGGTTTTATATGTGTCATTGAATTTTAATATCTCTACATTTATTTTCTTAAAGCTTGTCACCCCATGAGTTACATTTTTTGACCTTCCTGTAGCATTGTACCTCTGAATAGAACATTTTTTTGCCCTTCCAAAGCTAGCATGGCTATTGAAGAAGAAACTCTTTTGCTCTCTGCTAATAATGTGACAGATATTTACTTGTATTTAGGGTATAGCATGTTAGCCCACTCACCAGTTCATTCTAGAAACCAATGTATGTTCATTTAGGCCAACAACTGTTAAACCAAGCTGTGGGAAGGTAAAGAGTTGCTTATCCTATGCTGGCAATACCTGAGAGAGGAATTCTATAGGACCATACAGATTCAGCCAAGCAAATATGAGTCTGGAGGCTGCCGAGTGCAGTTTCTGGTGTTCACATTTCAATCACAGTGAGGGAGGTTTGTGAATAGCTGTTGTAGTTTTGAAGTATGATGAATGTTGATTCTGCTGGATGGTTGATGATGATGTCTGAGGGAAGAGACAAGATTTTAGAGAAGGTGTATAGTGTGAATCTATTAGAATCTAGGATGGTATGTGTTGCTGGTTTGTGCCCAGAAGAATGTTCCAGAATATATCTTACTGAGAGTCCATAAGGTAATGTTGCTCATGTGGTGGGAAGTTATTGTATGTATATGCGTGTGTATGTATGTAGGTATGCATGTATGTATGTAGGCGTGTGTTTGTGTGTATGGATGTATGTGTGTATTCATGCATGCATGGGTGGATGGATGGATGTATGTATGTAGAGATGAATGTATGATGTGCCTACAGATGCGTGGGTGGGTGATTGGGTGAGTGAGTGGATGGATGGGTGCTGCTGCTAGTGAAGAATTCATTTCTTGTGACATAATGGCCATTCAAGTGAAATGATGCAGTTTTTCTATTGGATTTAAATGCCCTTGTCACAGCAGCAGAGTGATATCTGTGTGGCCTCCATCCCCAGACAGACAGGTTCGGTAAGTTGCTAAGGGCTGGGCACGTAGGAAGATCGAGAATTTTGATGTGGGAACCTTGTGGGTTTCCACGTGGAAGTTGCAGATATATGTCAGAGGATGATATTGTAATGGATGTTATTAGCAGCATAAATATTGTTAGTATTTGATAGTAGTGGAATAAATTATGATACAGAATTATGAATTACATGAAATGCAAATTAAAATACTTATGTTAATAATAAAAGTGGTCTTATTTTAGTTGAATTATTGGGCATAGTGATGTTATGGGGTTGTCAGTGTGGTTTTATTGCTATTGGATCTGCTTATTGTTACTTGGTGTGTTTTGTGTGTACGCATTTGTTAGGATCATCTGTTGAGATAGTGTTAACATTGCTGAATCTTCATATTCATTAGTTTATTGGACTGGAAAGGTACTTTTATATCAGACAACCAAACACATGAACATTTTCTATTTCCAGTTCCCATGGTTTTGAAGTGTTGTGCAGAATTTATTGAAAGCCACGGTATTGTGGATGGTATCTACCGTCTGTCTGGTGTTACATCAAATATCCAGAAGCTCAGGTAACAATTGTTATTGCTGTGCTGTTTTGCTATATTGCGTTGAACTTCTGAATCTGAAGATAATGTGAACCCAGTGAATGGATTCACTGTAATGAATGCACAAATATACACAAAGAAACCAATTACATATGATTCACTGAAGGTATGTGGCACTGTGTGGTTTAGTATATTGATATTACATTACATAGTGTCCATTGTCTGAGGCAGTGGTATAGCCAGGTTTTATGGTGCCAAGTACGTTTGATCACAATAGCCACTGACACGGAAATGTAGGAACTTTCATTTGGCTCAATAATTTAAAAGTTGTTGAGCCCAGTAAATTGTTTTTAATCAAATTTTTCATTTTGTCTCCATCTTGCTGCTCCTTGGACATTGCTACCCAGGCAGACACATTATTGCCTACTCTCTCTCTCTCCCCCTCCACCTCTCTTTCCATCTTTATAGATGGTCTAAAGTATGTTTGATATACGTGTTGTTTCAGGGACTTGTTCTGCTTATGTCTTCAGTGACATGCTGTTACAACTGGTGATGGAATTGATTCCAGAACCTTTAACCTTGAAATGACATACATTTGTATATGTGAATGCATTAAAAAAACACCCCTATAAATTCATTTTATATGTTTGGGCAACAAGGAAATTTACTGCATTTTTAAGACATGCTGCACAATCTTCCACAGAATGCTGTTGATTTCATAATTCTATCTTTTTCTCTTCAAGTAATATATTTTTTATAAACAGTGCACTAAAATTTAAATGCTGTGCTCATTGTTTAAAGGTTAATACTAGGTTAGAGTGATAACCTCTAAGAAGAGTAGTAAGTATCTGTCAATATTTCACAACAAATTACTGAAATCAGAAATAAATCCAGCACATGAAACATCTAGTATGTCAACTACACCATAGACAGTGGACATTGTCAAATAATATAACACATCAGTGAGCCTCAAGCATTAGTATGATATACTTGTATTTCATGATTTAACCTGAAAACATGCAGGAAACAACCAGTGCATACTGCTACACTGTATATTGTATATTAGCTATGGCTCTATAATTGTGGTGAGGGGAGTAAGAAAAAGTTCTGGGAAGAAGTTATGATACATGCATTCTTTCAGATGTTTCAGTTCGAATGGTGAGAGTAGAAAGAACACCATGTTAATAGTTGATATACTGTGATCCCCTGGCTTGTGTTGTCTTGACTTACATTGTTACGCACTTGTGTTATGTGCCTACAGACCCAATGTAGTAAGCCAAGTGTGCAAATTCATACATATGATTGATACTGAAGGTGTCTTTGAGTTCCTGAGCTACCATGAACTGGATCTCGCACTCGACCATCTAGTTGAAATTCGGAAGCAAGTGCCGTTGAAGAAGCTAAGAATGCTGAGGAACCTGCGCCTGAGCCTAAGGAAAGAACTATGGCAGTTGTGAGTTTGACTTGGGAGCTTGGACTCATTGAACTGGCATTTAGGTGTGAGGGCATTTATTCAAGTGAACAATGAACAGCAACAAATAGAGAATGCTGTATGAGGATGCTTGCTTGCTTGCTTGCTGTGAAGAGATTCTGAAAGCAGAGAAGAGGTCTGTATCTCACTGAACTTCAGTGCTTGATTTCTTCAGGTCATCTTGAGGGCCTCGTGCATCACCATGTTGCTGGACATTGGAGATGATGATACAGATTACCCACCTTCAGTTCATTTGGAAGTGCCTCCTCCTTACATTGTGAACTCATACTTCTTTGTAAACTTTTCTCAAGTATGAATATATCTCTTTGTTGTGGTCAAAACAGAGTGCCTGGAACCACTGTATCCATTTTAGCATTGTATTTATGGGAAAATCTGTTTCAGTTGACATTGCCTCAACTAACTTTGTCAGTCTGGAAGCACCTGTGACATAACTCTGGGGGTTGAGTGTAATTTAGTCATCTACTTCTGTGTGTATAACTTTCATTAGTTAGAGTTACACTGTGTTAAATTTGTGAGATCTATTTTCTGTGTTTGTACCATTAACATGTTTGTAATTATTGACATTCAGCAGTATGTCTCTTAGAATTTGTAGCATGTTTACAATTCCACACCTGTCATTGCATGTAAGTGTCTCATGGTTCATTAGTTAATGCTCTTATGCCAAAAGCTAAATATGTGTAGACCATGTGTGGCTGCCATGCTGATGTATATTTTAACAAACAGTTACTCCAACAGAGGTTCCATATTTTATGAAATATGTATTATCACAGAAAATGTCATGGTTCTAATATCATTTGTACACCACTTTCGGCATTTTGGTATTTCTGGAGGTATAAATTTAAGAACATAAAGAGAGTTTCTTATAGTGTAATATTTAATGGAAATCTTTTATCTTTGTATTTACTTGATGCATTCCACTGTGTTTGTGTTATATACACAAGTACAAGTCTAACATCCAGTTGCAACAGCTATTGTAGTAATAACTGCAGTATCAAGTTTATGTTCATCAACTGATACAAACCATGACTACATGTTTCAGCTATAATTAACCATTTTCGAGTCAGTTCCAGATGTTTTTTATTCCAGATTTACTGAATATAACAAATTGAAGTATCCAGTCCACCTTATAACCTTTTTTTTTAAAGAAAAAATATTATGTTTTTTAATATATGTCCAAATTCTGTAGTTACATATTCACTAAGGTGTATGTGAATGTAACTGTAATAACTATACATTAGGGGACTTTCAACATGAGTTACTGAACCAGCAACCTACATTTGGAATGGGCAGTGAGAATTACCTGTCTCAAAAACCAAAAAGTGAATATTTCCCTAGAAGAACCTTACTGTCAGCAGATATATGATGGACTATTTCTACACAGGACTGTACAGCTGTAACAATTCATGATATGCTGACCATTACAATGAGTTTTAATGTAATTTTAATTTAATGTAATCTTATTTCCTGGTTTTAAACTTGTTATGATTTATGTTTTATACCTTATACAGTGACATGCTAAAGTCTTTGAACCTTTAAACACTGTTTCATCCATGGGAAACAATATTCAGATATCCCATTCACCAACGTCCAAGCTGCAGGACAACAGAATTTGAATGGTGTGAACGGTTTTGCTGTGTACAGCATGAAGTCATGTAGGGGAGTAGAGGTATAGCATCACGCTCTGGGCACTTTACTCCAAGGAAAGAACCAAAGTACTCACTGTATAGCATGGTTTCCGGGCCACCGAGTCACTCTGTGTGCTTGAGAAATGTTGTATGCTGTTTATTTTCCTTCAGTCAGCAGTCTGACAGCTACTCCATGAGCCTTCGCACATGGAAATTGATGAATTGCTAGTTTTCTTCCATCTCTTAGATCGGGCCATTCTAAATAGATACATTCTTCTTTCCTCATGTGGGGGGAAACATAAGAGATTTATGATTAATCTTCATGAGAAATAATGTTTGCGCATGCTGGACAAGGCCATTAGGGAGACCACCAAGTGTTAGCACACAAGTAGACATGTGAAGAGAGCAACAACAAACATTGGCCTACTCCATCTGCCACACAGCAGAGATGTTGCATGCATTTGGCCAGGGGTAAGAAACGAAAAGTTTAGTGAAGTGCCATAAGAGTGATGTGAAATTATGTGTATTGAGAAGCTGCTTTGAGGAGTACCATACCAAAGCAGAACCTCCATACAAGAAATTGGGGCCTCAAACCAAATTGAAAATTTTGACATGCTTGTAAAATAATTTTGTTTGTTTAAGCACTAAGAATTTTTACTGCTTTTTATAAGATGCACTGAAATATGTTTTATTCCCCACAAAATGCTGCTGTTTTCGTTATTCTGTTTTCTATTGTTCATAAAATACGTGGTGCATTCAAGTTCTAAGGTCTCCTAATTTTTTTTTTCTCTCGGGAATGGAAGCAGGTAGAAACGTGAAAGTTGTTGGAGATGGCGTGGCTGTTCTTTAGGTTGGATGATGCCAAATGGCAACACTGTCCTACCTGTTGAATGCTTGTGATGTCGTCAAGTGACAGTAGTGTTTTAGATACTTCAGTGGCGACGTTTATGTTCGAAGAACAGCGCGTGATTATCCGATTCCTTCATTTGCGTGGCATGAAACCCATCGAAATTCATCAACAATTGAGTGAGACATGCAATGATGGCGTTATGGACGTGAAAAAATGTGCGTTCGTGGGTACGACAGTTCAAAGAAGGCCGAACGTCGTGTGAAAAACAAACCGAAGGAGCCTCGCCCATGCACTAGCCAGTTGTCACAACAAACCCCTAAAGAAGCGTTTGCTGTGGCCATGCAATCATGGCGTCAGCGTTGTGAAAATATGTACGTCTTGAGGTTGATTACGTTGAGAAATGACTGCATTTTCAGCTTCCTAGGATGAGTAATTTTTTTTAAAATAAATTAGGAGACCTTAGAACTTGAATGCACCACGTATAAATGTTTCTTGTAAATCATTCAAAAAAATTTAAAAGGCCAACTTTGATAGTGTTGGCACACGGACCCAAGCATTTTGAATTAAATTTAAAGGTTAACATGTTGTTGTTGTCATTGTTGTCGTCATCATCATCGTCATCATCATCGTCGTCGTCATCCTCATGAGCAAACAACTTGGTGAGTGGTCTAACAGCAGAATGTGGGTGTAAATTTAGAGTCCATAAAAGTTATAAGGTGTACTGGATACTTAAATGTGTTATATACATGGTGTGTCCCAAAAGTCATGAAATATATTTTTTTGCCGCTCTCCTACTGGTCGCAGCCTGTTCTAACCGGTTGGGTGAGGTGGGGGGGACCCTTATCTTCATAGCGCACCAACGGTCAGTCTG
>Ga0123355_10013405_pt1 | contig 12754 bp, 12 predicted proteins | sample TergutEmb28metaG_3_FD_89872 | JGI IMG/M metagenome (GOLD analysis project Ga0123355, IMG submission 89872) | Embiratermes neotenicus P1 segment gut microbial communities from Petit-Saut dam, French Guiana - Emb289 P1 | ecosystem: Host-associated > Arthropoda: Insects > Digestive system > Gut ...
GGATACAAGGGGTTCATCTTTCTGGCGATTACATTCATTACGATATGATTTCATCTATACGCATGTTTTGCTCCGCTGCCGGTTCCTTCGCTTTGCCTTGCAAAACATATTATACGAGGAGGAAAGTTGGTGAAAGAAACGGTAGAAGGAAAGAGTAAACTATTAGAGCTACTTCGAACCTTTAAGAGAGAGAGAAGGATTGTATCTATATTCTCAGACTCAGAAAACACTAATAAATTTTCATCGGGTTATGTCGTAGCAGTATCGGATACATACGTACTTGTGGCATTACTTGACCCAAACGGTCGATACTTTGGTTTCGGGACTTTTGTATTGGACGATATATATGCTCTGGAGTGTGAAGGCAAGTATGAAAAGAAGTTAGCAATCCTACATAGTCTCAGCGACAGAATACACGCAGACATCGAGCTGCTAACAGGAGATATAATGTTAGACCTCCTAACCTTTGCTTATTACAAAGCACTGATAGTTACTGTAGAGGTGTTCACCAGCGGCTTAGATAATTCCCAAGGTTTTGTTACTGATATCAGTGATGGAGTTCTTGTCCTATCCGCTCTGTTAGTGAACAAAATCGTTGGTGAGAAAGAATATAACAGGATATTGGAGGTTATAAAGATGGCATTGACAAGTTATGAAGCACTCGATATGCTTGTAAGTAAGTTGGACGAAGCTAGAGCCAGCGAGATTGCAAAATCTGCTAAAATTGAGTTGATCAAAAAATTTCTTCTGAGAGGATATCCTTTAGAAGAAATTGTAGAAGATTCCGGTCTGTCCTATGACGAAGTATTGGCTCTCAAAGATAGCTTGTGACCTTGTTTCTGCTGTTCGTTACAACACTCTTGATATTTTCGCTGTGAATAGATGAATATTCACCTATTCAGGCATTTAAACGTATACAGACAAGAAGTGAGCACACGCCACTCCTCAGAACGAACACACAACCATCATTCTCTATCTACGATGTTATTGTAGTAGATAAGATTGATGGTCTTATTATTTACACATCACCTACAAAGAGTCTCCATATATCGTTATTAAACTTGTATTTGATATATTCTGCAGTAACGCACTACAAACGGTACTTTCACACCCAAAATACTGTAGAATCATTGATAGCGATTTAAAAGTAAAATATACGACAAATCTTTACATTTTAGCATTGTACTTCGATACAAAAAATGATATAGTGGAGATGGTGTGATGGATAAGGACATGTTTTGGACACTGATAGACAACGCTAAAAGCAAAGGAGGGACGACAGACGATTTTAACACGGCCTTAATCAACAAATTAGCAATCCTCGACGCACCTGAAATCTTTATGTTCGACGAAATCTTAGATTTTTACACAGTTGCGGCAGACAGAAATCTAATTTACAGCGCGGCTCCCCTATTAATAGGGAAAGAATTGAGCGACGATGAGTTTTGATACTTTAATCTGTGGCTGGTATCAATGGGTTGTCCTACATATCACGACGTTCTTTTCGACCCCAACAATGCTCTAAGCGTAATAGACAGTACCGAATATACAAACCAAGATTTAGCGTGTATATCGTAGTATAATACATCACAAGGAGGAATCACAATGATTGAAGACGTTCCTAGCGAGGATAGAGTGTCATGTTCGTGTACAACGATAGAAAATAAATATCCAGGTAAGTGGGTGTTCACCGTTAATGTGAAATTCACTGAGCATATGGAGTTCGTAGAGGGAACACCTGTCATAATTGCGGACAGTGCATATGAGGGTCTTGATAGAGGTGTATATGACAAGTTCAATGATGAAAAGAAGTACGGTGTTGTACATGGATATGATATGACACCGCATTTTAAAGTGTTGGTGAGTAATGGGTGATAAATATTTGGATTTGCGATTTATTTCGCGTAATAGGGTAAAATTTAGACATATCAATGATTCTATGCGAATTTCACTTAATTTGCATAAAGCAGGTTTAGCATGTAGAGGAGACACTGAATCTGTGTCCTTAGTCTTTGATACAGGTGCTAGTGTGACTCTGTTAAACTACGCCACATTCGCTAGATTAGGATATTTACACTGCAAACCGTTAGGTGAGTCAACTGTACTGGTTGCTTCAGGTGCATCAATGCAAATACTCGCCTACATAGTCCCTGATTTTACGATTGCTGGTGATATAGAGGTTGTAGAGCCAGAACTCTGTGTCCCTAAAGATATGTATGTTAAGTGTTCAAATCTACTTGGTCGGAATATTATAGAAAGATTCCATTATTGTGCTGACACAGTTAATAATTTCTTGTATTTTGGAAGGCATTCTGAAGGTAAGAAATTAAAAATTTTTCCATGGTCGAATTTTTCGGTGTACAACGAGGTTAACATTCAAAGCCTTAGAACCACGAAAACATTCAACGTTGAAGACTGTACACCTTCAACAAAATTTCAAAAATAGCATAAGGAGGAACAAAATGACACGTAAAAATAAAATCCGTACAGCATTAATATCAACGGTCCTCATCGCTTCAACATCCGCAGCCCTTTTAATCAATGCGCAACAAAGCAATCACATCATAATCGACGGCCAGAGAGTAAACATGCAAACAAGACCTATCAATAGAAATGGCAGACTATTCTATCCGCTCAGAGAAGTAGTTGAACATTCCGGAGCAACTGTAAGGTGGACAGAACACGTTCGAGTAGCCACAATATTCTACAATAATCTAGAGATTGCGGTTCAAATAGATAATAACACCATGAAAATCGGCGGTCAAAGTGATGTTCAAATGAGTGTAGCTCCATTTATCGAGAATGGCAGGACATTTCTGCCTTTGAGATATGTCTACGAGGCTATGGGCTATGAAGTTTCATTCAATGAAGCACAGGGAGTACCTATCGTGGCATCTGGGACGAATCAGCGTCAGAATCAAGGCGGGCTCCCCTCTTGGTTTGACCTGGTGTTACATCGTGAAGTTGTCGATTATGGGACGGTAATTTTTACAGACGAGGGAATTCGTCAGCTAGAGCTAGAAATTATAAGATTAATAAATATAGAGAGGGCAAAACATTCACCTGTCAACAGACAACTAGTTCCAGACGCCGAAATGATGAGATATGCGAGGATACGTTCCGCTGAGGCACGTATCATTTTTGATCATGTCAGACCTTGTGGTACACCGCTGCAATTCCCAATTGAAAACATTGGAAATCTGCATGGGGCACATCATACAGGTATTAATCCCATTAATGAACTTGCACAACGTAGAGTTGACGCTTGGTTAGGGAGTTTTGGTCATCGTGCTGCCATGTTGGCACCACATTCCTGGGTAGAAGCCGGAGGTGCAGAGTTTGCTCCAGATTTATCCCGAATTGGAGTTGGAATTCATCAAAATCCGGCAGGTGACATGATGGCTGTAGCTGTGTTCGCAGAATAATTAGTAGTTTTGAAAAACAAGTGAACATACGTGCGAATTGTAGATTACATCGCATGATAACTGTGAAATACATTCATTTCTATGTCAAATACTGTGTAGTGTCAATCTTACGGCACAGTATATTTAATCTTGTTGTGTTAGAAGCGCGGGTAATGTACTTTATCGTAGAAACGAAATAGAAGGAGCGATACATGTGGGAAACAAATTACTACCCGCGAAATCAGATTTTGTATTTAAATTAATATTCGGAGATACGTAATATCGACATCTTGGAAAGTTTCCTCAAATCAATTCTAGATATTCCAGAGGAGGAGTATGAAACTCTAACAATCGTTGATCCCTACCTAAAGAAAGAGTCTAAAGATGATAAGTATGGTATACTTGATGTGAAGCTTCAAACCAAGAGCGGGTATGCAATCCATATTGAGATTCAGTTGTTGTCTGTCAAAGCTATGGAGGAACGCTGCGTGTTTTACCAAGCAAAGATGATAACAGGGCAGGTTTCTTCCGGGAATGATTATTCGAGAATTAAACGAGTAATATCAATTGTTATTGCGGACTTTGAATTCACGCCGGATGATGAATATCATCAACAATTCCGTTTGCGTAACGTAAAAGGTTCAGAATTTACAAAATTGCTCGAAGTAAATACACTTGAACTCACTAAATTACCATCAGACACAGACAAGTCAAATCTATGGGATTGGGCTAAATTTATAAAATCTGAGGATGATGTGGAGATGTTAGATAGTATTTCGAAGAAGAATCCACAAATCAAGAAAGCCGTAGGTATACTCAAAGAGTTATCAGCGGACGAACGAACCCGTATGATTTACGAAGATCATGAAAAGGCACGTAGAGATGAAGCTGGCAGGCGCGATTATGCTTTACATCAACAGTCTATTGAAATCGCTAAGCGTATGTTGAAACGAAATCGGCCCGTAGATGAAGTTGTTGAGGATACGGGTCTAGCGTTAGACGAAGTCCTTGCACTTAAGGACAATATATAATCAAATTATCGAGTGTTCTACGTAGTAATGTTCATTGATTGTTTAAATATTTTCACCACCTTACAACAATACCCTATTGTAGATACCAGATTTATCTATTAAACTGAGGTGGTGAAAATATTTATGTTAAAAATAAAGTTGTTCGTGTTGGCCGTGTTGTTCATTGTATTTGGAACATCTACGGTCATTTTAGCAAATCCTCATAGAAATCAGACTCAAATTCAGGCCCCAAGACAGAGAATCGGTAATATAGAGGTCGATTGGTTCGGATTAACTCATTTCCATGTGAGCAACATGGATGCAGACCGTTTTGTGTTCTATAACGACCTCGGACCCAATCCTAGTCAACGTTGGTTCCGCGAAGGGATGAGAGAAGCAGGTCTGCAGCGCTTCATGGGTTCTGGAGTTATATGGGGCTGGCGAGACGGCGTTCCGGCGAATCTACATTACAATTCAGGTAGCTTGCAAGGATATTCTAACACACTATTCTGTATTAATCCTGGAAATACACGATCTATGGGGATATCATCAACACCAGAATACGTTCTAAACGATATTCTACTATATCAGACAATATTCCACGTAATGGCGGATCCTAACGCCACAAATGAGTCAGTAGCACGCTCATATCTTTGGTTACGTAGTCTTTTATACTGGGATAGGGATGCTAGAGAACGCTTATTGCATTATTTCGAGCCTCAAGGTCTAGCACATCCGCTATTCTTCGCATCAAGATGGAGAGCCACTAGAACTCCTGACAATACTCCGATTTCGTTCTTTTTAATCGACGAACAGCGGGCCGACTACTTCAATTCTGGTGTTGTTTTTCACGACGATAACAGTGTTACGGGTCCACGTGCACAATATTGGGAAGTTTTTAACTCAACTTGGAATAATCAACCAAGTAAAATATACAGAGTGAATGCAAAAGCATTGATGAGCAATTGGTGGTCCCCATCGTATCCATCTGGGCCATTTTTTCCCTCAATTCAGAACCAAATATGGCCAGGAACCGAGCGAGACGGGTTAATAGACGATTTCATGGATGGACCAGACAATTGGATTAATGGAGCACCTCCTGCTTTCAGAATGGAGGATTTTGGGCTTTCTGCGACAGCTATGGATGGTAGCATCGTGAGTTTCACTCGAAATGGAGATTATTTTGAATTTAACGTACCATGTGAACCTATACAGTCATCAGTGACGGTCAGAATCGAATATAGAATCAATCCGGTGCTCACATTAGACCAAGGATTACTCGTAGCTTTCCAAACTTCAGGAATGTTACAAAATGGTGCCAAAATATCGAACGAACCTTACACTTTCGACGTAACTATTGTACCTTCTTGGTGTGAGCTATACAATTGTCCACCTATTCCACACAATCTAGCCATAATAGAAGAGGCTAGACGCGTATGTGAGGAAGAACAAGGTGGTATTTTCGATCTTACGTGGACATTACCGTTGCCATGTGGCCATTGCGACCTATCTCCGCGAGCTCCGAGAAATATCACACCAAGATGCGCATCATCATTCGAAATTATAGAGCAAATACCTTTAAGATGGTACAATCTCGGCTTTAGTTGGGCCGAATCAAAGATAGGGGAAGGCTATAATCCCTATGGACGCACTGAATACGGTAGATTGAACCTATCAGGAGGAAGAAATACAGAACCCTTCGAGGCTTTAATGGGTACCCCGGAGACTTCTAGAATTTTTGTGAATGGAGGCAGCTCCGAAGCAGTTATGGACGTTCAAGTGCGTTGGTACGACATCCAAGTCGAGTTAGAATTAAATTGGCGCGAAAATCACATCTGTAACGGTCATATTGACAGCGATGGCAACACTTACTACCGTTCAGAGCATATTGGAAACCCAGAACACTGCTTATCCTTTAATCATTCGTTCAGATTCATCAGATTAGTCGAAGCATCGTATAGTACACCTTCAGAAATGCATATCTACAATCCGGCATTGTTCGAAGAGGATAGTTTTGTGATACCATTGAACGACCCGCAAAACCTACTCAATCCGCATCATTTTCTGAACCAAAATCTAGCCCCAAGCACTGGCCGTGACTCACAAATCCACGGTCTACTCAGAGGCCCGGGAGCAGACCCATTACAAAATCAATTCAACATGGGTAGCCAAAATAATTGGTCTTTATCCGTAGACGTGGGCACATTTTACTCAAACGTGTGTATGGACGTGTCAGGAGGCCCGTATCAGACAGATTGGGCCATAAATTTAGGAAATCAATACAAAGGTGAGCTTAATGCGCAAAATGATGAGCTAGTAATCGTAGTTGGCGGCTATTCGTACATATTTACAGAAAGAAACATCCAAACGGCGATGCCTTTTGGACAGAATTCGCAATTGCACGCAGCTCCGAACCCAGGACACTTCCGACCGCACGGAGAAAACTTTTGTGTCATGACTTACGTACCTCGATTCGGATACAGCGGCAGACCAGAAGCAGATACGCTCAGAAATAGAGATATGCGCTTAGGAACGAGCGGTCATAGTGGAATTGAACGTCCATTCGTTTTAGAGGACATAAAAATCAGTTCGAGACAAACTAATGGGGTAATTTGCTTCGCTCAATACGCAGAAAACAACATTATGGTGTTTGGAAACAGATTTCGAGTGACACCTGACTCGCCATTGCACGATTTTAATTCCACAACGGAGAATCTTCTGACATTCCATCCATCACAGAGAATCGACCCCACAAATCCGTATCACTACCTAGTAGGCACGCATTCGGTCAAATTAGAGTATATAGATTGGCAGCTCTATGAGGGTTTAACATATACATCGCATGGTAGTAACCAGCCGGACGGCGAATGGAACAGTAATTTCAACGACGCACCAACATTTCATTCAATAAACCCAGTTATAGTTCACAATCCCGTGGGGATTGCGTTCGCGAGACATTCAGATATCACAAATAATATCTTAGAAGACCAAAGAATCCTACCGACGCAGAATATAACCAGAATGCAACGCGCAACCGAGAATCACGCCCCAAGTAGGAGCTACATCTCATTCGATTTTAAATTAGAGCTGCCAAGAGCGGCTACGTTCGAAAATTATTGGAGTTCATCGAATGAGCAACATCACACTGGCACTTGGGAGCATCGAGTACCTATACACAATCACAATCCCAACATGAGAGGACTTTCAACGCATCATAACAACACTTATCGTCATAATCCAAATATTTCAGGAATATTGGACTTCGATGGAGCAATTCCAGGCACCGTCGGAAAAGGATTTACTGGTTCTTATATTCCTTACAACGCTGATCGTTCCTACAACAGCCCATATGTACCGTATTTAGCCAATACGATGGACGTGAATAAGTATACAAACGCCATCTATGTGCGTTTCCCCGTAGATATTATATTTTACGGAGATATTGGTGAAGGAAACGAATATCCAACCAACTGTTGGTCAGAAAATTCACCATTACCGGGTTCGGACCCGCCTGGATTCTATTTTGCAGGTGATTGGGTAATGTTATTTAACAAAGGTGCATATCTAGGATACGAAAACGCTGATATGTTTCTAGAAATACCAGATACTTTCCATTTCTCCATTCAAAGCCATCAGCCTGATGTGATGAATGGTTCTATAGAAATCATGGCCGAAAGTATCAACGTTCCTCTTGCATTCCGCTCCGAACCTAGAACAAGAAACGCGCAAGGCGAAATCATAGGTACACACAATAACGCGGAAAATTTGTGGCTCCATGGCTCAGAATTTTACGTAAATGGGCGGCGTTTCGGTATTGCAGAACAGATTTACCCTTTAAACGGGACATTAGGCATTAATAGGGGCTTAAGTGCCCGTCACGCCTCGATTCAGCAGCTGCAAATCGATGTTATTGGCAGACTGGGTGACGTAAATGTCAACGATATTGGAAACGACGCAGCCTGGACATCCATATTTTTTAATACTAGAAATGGAGACGGTCGTTCTCCCATTACCGAACGCAGCGTAAACAGTCCTTCAAGATTTTATGCGAAATACTATAATCTTTTCGAAGTTCGCTTACAAGGTGACGACCCATGGCAGAATTATCAATACATAAACAGATTTGGCACGCTAAGTACATGGTTTCGCGGCCCAGCAGGAGCGCAAAGAATCTCAAATCCAAATCAACCAATTGGAATCAATCGTTTACCTATCCTATTGCATCCATTCCCGCCCCTAGACCAACGTTCTGTTAAGATGGGTTACGAAGTCCAGGGTTCCATAAGTGTTATCGGAGATTACGGGCGCGAAAACAGTAGAATAGTAATCATGCCCAGATATACAGCCGTTGGAAATTTCACTTCGCAGGGATTGCAGGCCCCATTCGAAGCCCCGTTTAAACTCTATGCGCAAAACGGGCAGGGAGTATATCAAGAGTTTTGGGACAGCAGGATAACAAACGGTAGAGCCTATCTCGAGCTAATGAATCCACAAATAGACCGATTCCACATGCATCATATAGGACACAATCTAACGTTACCTAGAGCAAAGATAAACATTAGCGGTCCCCAGGGCCTACGCGAGATAGATTCACCGTCATTCCTACTTCATACGCAGCTTGGAAGTCTATATAGACGCATAATCGGGCAATCTGCGTGGCTAGAGGTCGATAATAACCTCCGAACGAACATTGGCGGCACTGTGACGAACGGAAGACTTGGTAGAATCCACGGAGGAACACTTATAGCGTCAAATCAACCAAATCAAGCGTGGACGAATGCATCGAGATTTCATTTCAGACATTCGGTGCCGGATACAACGCGTATAAAATTTATTGACCCAATAACGGGGAATCCACTCAATCCACGCCAACCATTTGAGAATCGTACCAGAAATCAGTCAATCTACACGGAGTTTGTTTTCAGAACAATTTCTAATAATGGATTATGGGATTTATCAACCCACACAAACACGGGAAATCAAGGTTTACCAGATAATCGCGGAAACGTAGAACGTCCGCCCGTAGGTTTTCCTCCAGGCCCCATTACTACAAATCCGGCTGATATAATTCCTGTATCTCCTAATCATCCCCCAAGAATTCGCCCGGGTTCGGCAATTATCATTTACGACTACTCAAATCCGAGCTATACAGACCTAGATACCATAGGAACTCACTAGAAACACACAAAATATCTTCTATTAGGCAGTATAAGGCAATGAGAGATAATTCCCATGAGTCCAGGTGAAGTTCGTCACCGCCCATCGAACCCATCTGTGGTTTTTGATTATAGTCAAACGGCATCAAGCGACAGAACTACAATAGGCACCCATTAGGGGTTTATTTTCCTAGAACTGTCGCTATACCAGACCAAATACATTAGAATACGCTGATTAACCATTGAAATCATTCATACTGCGCAAAAATCAAGTTTTTGCAAACTTCAAATACATAAACAATTAAGTCAAAAACGGGCATGAGCACCAAGCTTAATGTCTTTTTTTATTGCGAAAACACAAGGAGGTGATGACTTATCTACTATGGTTCTATCTATAACAGCAGGCGTGAATATCTTACAAGTTTGTCCGAAGATTTTGACATTCCGTTAAACGCAATTTTAGAGATTGCAGATATTCTCGGGCCTGATGAAGATTTTGACGGCCTAGTAACAGAGCTTGAAGACTACGCTGATTATCGCGACAGGGGTAGATGATTTGTTTTGAAAAAACGGCATAATGGTAAAAGGATTGAAAAGATTATTGCCTGTCCACCCATAGAACCTATAGACGGTCAGACTGCAGGAGATGTGTTGTTATATTTCTATCAGGACTGCTTAGGCTGGAACCCTAAAATGCATCAGCTTAACCCCAAAAAAGTTCGTACCACACTTGGTGTATATCTAAATCTGTATGAGACAATAAAGTCGGTCGATGATATAAATCTCACGTCCCTATTGAATTACGGGCCGGGCGTGGATGAGGGTATACCAAAAAATACTGTATATTTACTAGAGGGATGGTTACAACCTCTTGATTAACGATGAATGGAGTGAAACTATGAAGAAAGTATTAATGGCCTATGTTCGTAGCTTAAAGAATCACGCAACAAACACGCACATCAAGGATAAAGTTACGATTGTCAGTGAGAACGGGCCAAATAATGTTATCGCTGAGTATAAAGGGAAACGTTGTCATGCAATTTACAATGTTTTTACCGATGCGTACTATGTCGACGATGTTTATGGGGTAATTAGATGATGACAGCAGATGAAATACTAGATGCTCTAGGCCATTGTATCGGCACAACCCAGTATTATAAGCATAGCCTGTCGTCCATTATGTACACTGAAGGGATTCAATTGATGGCTGAGCTTTGTGAAGCCTATTGGCTTATTGACGCTGTGTGCTCGTATCAATTAAATGATGCAATTGCCAAGCAACACTTCCAGATTTGGCGACTAGAAAAAACAGATTTGAATTGGCGGCTTACGATGCGTGAAGATGATGGTTTTCCGAATCTGGTATCACAAACCATAGAGTATAGTAGCTTTCCTTTAAAGACTTTTGAGTTCTATCTCATAGACGGCGTTATTTTGCTGAAGAGTGAGTATTAAACGTACAAAGGAGATATCAATGCATTTTGATTCATGTGAATGTATCGAAGACGTGAAGAAAGCCTATTACAAGCTTGTCAAAAAGTTTCATCCGGACAACAATCTAGCTAATGATACGACTAAGATAATGCAAGAAGTTAACGCAGAATATGAAATTATCTTTAATCGGCTGAAGAGTGTACATAGGAATATGGATGGTGAGCTCTATACCAAGAAGGAAGCAAACGAAACGGCATCGGAATTTGCTGAAGTTATTAATGCTATTGTACACTTTCTAGATTGCAAGATAGAGATTATCGGTAATTGGGTGTGGGTGTCCGGAGAGACCAAAAAGTATAAAGACACTTTAAAAAGTCTCGGGTTTCGATGGATTAATAATAAATCCGCTTGGTCATACCATAGAACACCTTACCGCAAACGGGACGGCAAAACATATAGTCTAGATGAGCTACGAAAGAAATTCGGCAGTGATGAAGTCAAGATGAATCCTAGGGCGATGCTGACTTGATTTTTAATGGAGGTGCAAAATCAAATGAAAAACGTCATGAAAAAAAGCCCCTTATCTATAATCCGTTTACCAGACAGAAATTATAGGTATAGAGCTTTCCAAAATTCAAAAACATGTGCCTTCAGTATACAGTATAAATCGTAAATATGCAATAGACAAATTTTTGAGGGTCAGGTTCCTGGCACTCTGTTAATTATTATCTACTTTGCGGCTAGCGTCACCGACCTTGGTGGCTATCGCCAGCAAAACGCGGAAAACATACGCTAAGGAAATCAGGCTTGCTTTTATGATAGTACCAGCGAAGGTGACACCACCCGCAAAGTAAAACGATGGCATTTTGACAGTGTACTATCCCCGCAGCGTGTCCCACTCTTATATCCAACGGCATAGATAACCTTGAATTAGCCAGGCTTCACACTATGTACAACTCGCATTATTCCAATACAATTGACAGTTTGTTCGGTTTTATATAGTACGATATTGGGGCGAACTGTGTACAGTACACAGTTCCTAATGACGTGAAAATCATAAATTACAGATAGGATTTTTGTGCATAACTTACTACTGTGTGACGCGCTGCGGAACTAGCCCACTGGTAAAATTCTATCAACTCAATCGGATGCAGTGCCGATACACAATCATGCTATAGCAGAATGAACAATCTTAAGTTGGAAACGCCTATTAGTTTTCCATTGCGGACAACCAAGGTGGCAATTCGTTAGCCCGTACATTCTTGTGCGTTTTTTACGGAACATATTTTATATCAATAGAGTGTGCCCTATTGAAAATATGAGAAACTGTATCATATACATAGTGTTTTTGTATTTGAGGCATTTCAAAATAGACCACTAATTCAATTGATACAAAAAGCGTATAGATGTATACTATACTCACCACAAACGAACTATCTTAATTTTTCTATGACAATGCATTCTATTGATATAAGACGGGGGAGCAGGATGAAGGTAGGCTATGTGAGAGTGTCCACGGTCGAACAAAACACAGCGCGGCAAGAGGTGTTAATGCAGGATTTGGGCGTTGATAAAATTTACATTGATAAGTCTAGTGGAAAGAACACGGCGAGGCGGCATCTTCAAGAAATGCTGCGTTTCGTTAGGGAAGGTGATACGGTTGTAGTTGAAAGCTATTCGCGACTTGCTAGAAGTACACGCGATTTATTAGATATCGTTGAAACACTACAATCGAAAGGTGTGGAGTTTA
>Ga0123355_10013407_pt1 | contig 12753 bp, 11 predicted proteins | sample TergutEmb28metaG_3_FD_89872 | JGI IMG/M metagenome (GOLD analysis project Ga0123355, IMG submission 89872) | Embiratermes neotenicus P1 segment gut microbial communities from Petit-Saut dam, French Guiana - Emb289 P1 | ecosystem: Host-associated > Arthropoda: Insects > Digestive system > Gut ...
TTTTCACAATACTGCGTTGTTCGTCAGTTAAATACCGATGGGTATTCGCCCTCCTCACGCCTTGTCTTGTAAAAATATACACAAAAATATCACACAACTTTTAGATGGCACAAACCACTAGTACTCCATCAGGCAAGCTTTCGTAGCATTACTTTGTATGTATTATTGCACAATAGTATATACAATGTCTTGTGCAATAATACAGTTTTAATTTTGTTTTTATAAATATCTTGACACACAATATATATTGCGATATATTTATTCTCATAAAAATTGTGCTCGAGCACGTTGCTGTAAAATTCTACATTGAATTATAAGTTCGCCAACGTGTTGTGCAAAATAAAAACAGAAAAACAATATTAGGAGGAAAACATGAAAAAAATTCTAGCATTACTACTAGCAGTCGTTATGTTGACTGTAGTACTCGCAGCCTGTGCTGAAGAAGGCGGAGCCGGTACCGATGCTCCTGCAACTGATGACAATGGCGCAGCAGTGAGTGAAGGCGGCGTAATCAACGTATGGAGCTTCACAAATGAAATTCCGAACGCAATTCAAAGATTCATCGACCTGAATCCCGATTTCCCATACACCATCAATGTAACAGAAATTGGTACAGATGGCGGTGGCTATCAGGACGCACTAACACTTGCACTTACAGCCGGCGGTGCTGACGCACCTGACATTTTTACTGCAGAGTCAGCATTCGTACTTATGTACTCTCAAGGAGACATGTCATCTTTCGCACTTCCATATACAGAACTATTCGGTCGAGATGTAGGTCCGATGATTTCTGCAGCACAAATTGCTCCTTACATCGTAGATGTAGGCACACGTCCATCGGATAACGAAGTTGTAGCTTTGGCATTCCAACACACAGGTTCAGCATTCATCTATCGTTATTCACTTGCACAACAAATTTGGGGCGATGGAAGTCCTGAATATGTAGGTCAAAGAGTTGGTCCTGGTTGGAATCAGTTCCTCCAGGCAGCACAAGAAGCATATGATGAAGGTATAGCAATTCTTCCAGGCGAAGGAGATGCTTGGATGTCAATCAGAAATGTTGATGTACCATGGGTTGTGGATGGCTACCTCACATTGGATGCCGGACGTGCACAATTCCTTGATGTAGGCTATCAACTGTTCAACAATGACTACACACTTAAAGTCGAATCATGGTCTGATGGCTGGTTCGGTGCAATGAGTGGAGAAGGTACAGATAGACCTGTACTTGGACTTCTCGGTCCTGCATGGCTTATAAACTATGTATTGGCAGATAACGCAGGTGATACCTATGGCGACTGGAGAATTACAATGCCTCCTGAAGGCTTCAGTTGGGGTGGAACATGGGTATTTGCAAATGCTCAAGGTAATGAAGCAGTACGTGGTGGTGTTGCAACACTTCTTGAGTGGATTACCCTAGACACTACTGATGATGGTTTCCAATACCAATTCGGAAGTGGAACACTTATTCCGGGCGCAACTACTAAAGATGCGATTGCATCTGCTGTAGTTATGGATAGAGTAGATGGTACTCTTGAAATCCTTGGTGGACAAGATATGCTTGAAATATTCATTCCTGCCGGTGAAGGTGCATCAGGAAGCGGATTTGGACCTCATGACGAAACAATTAACTCTCGCTTTGAAGATTGGGCAATGCAGTATTTCTTAGGCGAAGTTAGTAGACAAGAAGCGATTGATGGCTTCAAGCAAACAATTCTTGACGAACTTGGTATTCCGAGTCGCTAGAACACAATTTCCATATAAAATCGCAAGGGCGGCGGTAACTCCGCCGCCCTTTACTAATACTAATATTTGTATAAAGCACCAAGACTTTTATAATGTTTCTAGCAGATGTTTCAAACTAAACGCGGAGGTATCTATATATGGTTAAGAGGCACAAAGGAGTAAGCTACGCAAAATGGGGCTATATCTTCTCTATCCCCTTTGCAGTAGCTTTCTTAATTTTCACACTTTATCCACTAGCTTACACAGCTCTTCTCGGTTTTACCGACTTTGACAATATAGCAGCATTCATGGCAAACGAATTTCGTATTTTGGACAATCCTTTCGAGAATTTTCAGCATCTGTTATTTGAGAATCAATTATTCAGATTGTCAATGTTTAATACATTTGTCATATGGATATTAAATTTCATTCCACAAATGACACTTGCCCTTGCCCTTGCAGCTTGGTTTACAAGGCGCAGAAATAAATTCAGAGGTCAAGCCACATTTAAGATGTTATTTTATATGCCAAACATAATAACCGCAGCATCATTGGCGATTTTATTTAGTGCACTATTTATGCATCCTATCGGACCAATAAATTCGCTATTACAGACTTTAGGCTTTGATTGGGTTAATTTCACTGATAGACCATGGGCATCCAGACTTATTATTGTGTTTATACAATTTTGGATGTGGTATGGCTATACAATGCTTATTATGATTGCCGGTGTCCTAGGTCTAAATCCTGAAATGTATGAGTCTTCGGAAATTGATGGTGCAAATGGGGTAAAGCAATTTTTCTTCATTACATTGCCTAACCTAAAATCCATAATACTCTTTATGCTGGTTACCAGTATTGTCGGCGGACTTGGTATGTTCGATATACCATTATTATTTAATGATGGCGGTCCTGTTAATACAACAACAACAATGGCAGTATTTATTGCCAGACAAATACAAGGAAATGTTTGGCGCTATAATATTGCAAGTGCCGCTAGTATGATAATGTTTGCAATGGTCGCAATACTTTCCGTTGGAGTATTCCACATGCTTAGAGACAAAGATGCAGTGCGACTCAGAAAAGAAGAAAAAGCTCTGAGGCGCTCAATTAAGGCTGAAGGAGGTGCAAAATAATGGCAGAAAAAACAGCAGTTGCCCGAATAGTCAAAATGTTTATATACCTGTTGCTTATTATTCTCGCAGCTATGAGTATATTTCCATTTTTCATTATGCTTGTAAATGCCACGCGCAGCACTCCTCAAATTCAACAGCAGGCCGTTTCACTTATTCCGTCGAGTTTTCTACTTAATAACATGCGGCTTCTTTCAGATAGAGGGGCATTTGACGCTCTCCTCGGTTTCCGCAACTCCATAATAATTGCCGGCGGTACAACAGTTTTGTCGCTATACTTCTCTTCTCTTACTGCATACGCTTTAACCGCCTATAAATGGAGGTTACGTCAAGGGTTCTTCACATTTATCATGGCTGTTATGATGATTCCAGGACTGGTTGGTGCGATTGGTTATGCAAGGTTAGTGTGGCAATTTGAACTTACAAACAATTTTTTGCCGCTTATCTTGCCTGCTGTAGCAGCACCAACAATTGTGTTTTTCATGCGACAATACCTGATTGCAACACTATCAATTGATATTGTTAACTCAGGAAGGGTTGATGGCGCAAATGAGTTTCGAATTTTCAATCAGATTGTCTTGCCAATGATGAAACCGGCTGTCGCAACACAAGCAATTTTTATATTTGTCGCCAGTTGGAATACATTATTTTTACCAAGACTGCTACTCATAAACACTGATATGTTCACAATGCCACTCATGGTTGGACTGCTCAATGCAGATATCTACAGAACAGAGTTCGGTGCCATATATCTCGCTCTTTCACTTTCAATATTACCGCTATTTGTTTTGTACTTTGCACTTTCACGCTACATTATCGCTGGTGTTCAATTAGGCGGTGTAAAAGAGTAGGAACAGTATATATTCATACAACAGACTTGTTTGTTAATAGAAGTTATGCTATTCTTTGTTCTCGTGCTATATATTCCAATAACTTAAGGAGACCATATAAATGATAAAAAACCCAGTATTAACCGGCTTTCATCCTGATCCTTCGATTATATATCATAATGAAACATTTTACATTGCAACATCTACATTTGAATACTTTCCCGGTGTAAAAATAACAGCATCAAAAGATTTAGCAAATTGGGAAACTGTTTGTTACCCACTGAACAATCATACGCTACTTGACATGCGTGGAAACATGAAGAGCTGTGGAGTATGGGCACCATGCTTGTCATGGAGTAATGGTTTATTTTATCTCGTATTTACAGATGTTAAAAGTTGGTGTCAAAAGCCGTATAAAGATACGCCAAACTACATAACAACTGCAAAAGATATTAAAGGACCATGGAGTGATCCTGTTTATATTAATAGCTCCGGATTTGATCCTTCCCTATTCCATGATGATGATGGCAGAAAATACTTTGTTAACATGGAGTGGGATTACAGAAAAATGAAAGCTGTCGGTGATGAGGGAGAACAATTTTCCGGTATACTCGTGACCGAGCTTGATCCGGTAACACTTAAGGCAATATCAAAGCCTGTAAAAGTATATAAAGGCACTGATCGTGAACTTGTTGAAGCCCCACATATTTACAAGAAAGATGGATATTACTATCTATTTACTGCCGAGGGTGGAACGCAATATGCACATACTCAAACAATTGCTCGTTCAAAAGAGATATACGGTGAATATGAAACTCACCCGGATAAATATCTCATTTGTGCTAAAGAAGCCCACAAACAAATTGATCAAGGCAAACTTCAAAAAACCGGACACGGTTCAATTGCGCAAGCAAAGGATGGCAAATGGTGGTTTGCATTTCTGTGTGGACGCCCACTTGAAGGCACAAAATATTGCCCTCTAGGAAGGGAAACATCAATCAATGAAATCATTTGGGAAAATGATTGGCCGTATCTAAAAAATAAAACTCAAGTCGCAGATGTTGAATTCGAAGGTTACGGTACAAAAGAACCGGCAAAGAAAATCGATTATGATTTCAATTCTGATAAGTTCCTACTAGATTTTCAAACTCCAAGAACATATCCAAAGTATGAAATTATTGATGGCGTTTTGAGACTTTATGGTGGTGACTCCCCTGTTTCTAATTTCTCGCAGGGTGTGTTCGTAAGAAGGCAAACTGAGTTTAGTTTTGAAGTAGAAACAAGCTTTACATTGCATGGAGAGAATTTCCAACAAATGGCAGGACTCATGTATAGGTACGACGAAAGAACCCATTATTACTTGCGTGTATCACGTGATGACGACGGCAAGCCAACCCTGGGGCTTATTTGTATGGATGCTTGGAACTTCTCAATGCCAATTCCTGAAATCCCGCTTAATGAGGGCAAAGTCTATATGAAGCTATGTGTAGATAACTGTGAAGGCAAGTTCTCATATTCAACAGATGGCATTAACTTTATAGAAATACCATATACTGTTGATGTAACTACCCTATCAGATGATTACGCCGACCCACTCGGATTCACCGGTGCATATGTCGGAATGCAGTGCGTAGATATGAATGATAAAACAGCATATGCAGACTACCACAGCTTCTCATACACACCAAAATAACAGTTATTAATAAAATTCACACCCATGATTGCAAATGCAAAAATGGGTGTGAATTTTAAATTAAATATTTTACTATAACGCCAAGCGATAGATATTATAAATATCATCAGCAGTGAGCTTCATAAAGTTGCCGCTTACACCATCACTATACATGACGCACTTTTCTGCCATTTCGCGTAATCTATCTTCTCCAATATTTACTTCACTTAAACGCACAGGAAGACCGAGAGACTTGTAGTAATTTTCCAGCCTATAAATGCCTTCATTTATAACTTTTTCCGTTTCGCCCATTGCAAAATCAACATCGAAAACACGACGGAAAAATTGTTCAAAACGAGCCGGGTCAGCTTTCCAAACATAGCGCATCCATGCCGGAAATACAATTGAAAGACCTTCACCGTGATAGATGTCATATATTGCACTTAGTTCATGCTCAATATTATGACTGGACCAATCCCCTGTTCTACCACAACTGAGCATATCATTATGTGCGATTGTTCCTGCCCACATAACCTCTGCTTTAATATCATAGTCATTCGGGAAATCTTGAGCGAGCTTGGAATAATGAAGCATGCAACGAATATTAGCCTCAAGCTGACGGTCTGTAACATCAACATTCTTATCAAGGGTAAAGTATCTTTCAAACATGTGTGCCATTATATCAGAACAACCACATGCGACTTGATATGCAGGTAATGAGTATGTATATTCAGGATTGAGTATCGCGAATACAGGTATGAATAATTCAGTGCCGACACCCCTCTTCATGTGTCCATCATCATTTGATATAACACATCCTTCTTATGATTCTGAGCCTGCAGCAGGAATTGTGAGAACTACACCTATTGGAGTTGGCAATTGAGCGAGATCAGATGGAGATGCTTTTCCAATAAACATATCCCAAACATCACCATCATATGGTACACCTAGTGCAATTGCTTTTGCTGAGTCGATAACGCTACCACCACCAACAGCAAGTATAAAATCAACATCGTTGGTACGGCAAAGTTCGATGCCTTCGCGAACTAATTTTACTCGTGGGTTTGGTTGTACTCCACCAAGCTCAATATAGCTTAAATTGAGGTCTTTAAGCGCAGATATCACCATATCGTAGACGCCATTGTTCATAATAGAACCGCCTCCAAAATGAAGTAATACTTTTTTGACACCACGCTTTGATAGTTGCTCTTTCAGAGCTTGCTCCGGCTCTCGTCCAAATATACAAACTGTAGGTTGTGAAAATGTAAAATTACGCATAATTATGATCATTCCTTTCAAATAACTTATTTAGAGCTGCTTTTGCTGCTTCTTGCTCGGCAGCTTTTTTACTTTTGCCAACACCGGTTCCGATAATTTCATTATTTAAATTAACATTGAATATGAAAGATTTGTTGTGCGCCGGGCCATGCTCATCAACTAATTCATATAATAGAGATTGTCCCGCTTTACTGTGAATAACTTCTTGAAGTCGTGTTTTATAATCAAGAGTACCCGGAGTTTGCTTATCCAGCATTTGTTCGAAAATGCTCCCTATTAGCTTTTGCACAGGATCATAGCCACCATCAAGATATATTGCAGCAATGACGGCTTCAAATGTATCAGAAAGTATAGAAGGACGACTACGCCCTCCCCCGCTTGATTCACCGCGACCAAGATATATATATGAGCCTAAGTCAAATCTGGACGCAATTGTAGCAAGGCTTTTCTCACATACAAGCTCTGCCCTCAGTTTTGTCATTTGCCCCTCTGACATATTTGGTTTAGATTTATAAATGAGAAGCGCTACCATCATACCAAGTAATGAGTCTCCAAGAAACTCCAATCTTTCGTTGCTGGTGGAATTTTCTCCAGCTTTCTCATTTGCAAACGAACTATGCGTCAATGCTTCTTTAAGAAGAACTTTATTAGCAAAACTGTAATTTATCTTTGTTTCCAATTCGTCATATTGATAGTTGGTCATAGCGTCTCCATACATGTATGCTTTAATTTCATACCGGTATGCTAATCACATGTATCTGATAAAAATTTATACAGGTCGCCGACAGTAATAAGTTTTGCAATTAGTACATCATCAAATTCCGGTACATCAAAGGTTTCTTCAATGGCCATTGTAAGTTCAACAACATCTAGTGAATCTACTCCCAAATCATCAATGAATGCTGTGTCCATCGTAACCATATCTTCGCTTATAGCAAATTGTTCAGCAATAATTGCACGAAGTTTTTCAAAAATCATAATACTGACCATGCCTTTCGTAATTGTTTGTCATAAAATAACTATATATTATGTAGTTAAAATATTATTAGTTCTCATCCGTTTTGTCAACTGTTACTCTCATTTTTTTTATATTATCTTGCAGTCTATTCGCAATTCCTGATTCAACTTCCTTCGCCGCATGTATTATAGCATTTTGAAATGCTATTGCATTTGATGAGCCATGGGCTTTTAAAACAGGCTTTGATATGCCAAGCAAAGCTGTACCGCCTATTGAATCCGGATTCATTTTCTTTTTTAGTCCTTTTAACTTACCTTTGACTAATAATGCCGATAGCTGTGTTATTGCATTGCTGTAAAATACATTTTTCAATTCAGACATTATCAATGATGCAGTACCTTCAACGGCTTTCAAGAATACATTCCCGGTAAATCCATCAGTAACCAGAACATCGCATATACCTTCCATTGCATCTTTTGCCTCAACGTTTCCGGTAAAATTGAGATCTGAATTTCTTAGCAACTTATAGGTTTCTTGTTGCAACTCTGTCCCCTTCGTGGCTTCAGCACCATTATTCAACAAGCCTACCCTTGGAGACTTTACATTGTGTACATCTTCCATGTAAAAAGAACCCATGTATGCAAATTGTAATAAATACTCTGGAGTGCATTCAGCATTTGCACCACAGTCAATTAAAACAAACCCTGACTTCTTGTTAGGTAAAAACGGCGCAAGTGCAGCACGTCTTATACCACGGATGCGTTTTACAATTAATGTTGCACCGGAAAGTATTGCTCCGGTACTTCCTGCTGACACAAATGCATCTCCTTGCCCATCACGTAAGAGAGTCAATCCAATATTGATTGATGAGTCTTTCTTTTCACGAATTGCACTTGCCGGATCTTCCTCAATCTCAATTACTTCACTTGCATTAACAATCTCAATTCCGGTGGGCAATTCTCTAAGCCCTTTACTTTCAATAACACGAAGTATATCTTCGCCTTTTCCGACTAATGTCACTTCAACATTGTTTTCTTTTACTGCTGCAATTGAACCAAGAACGATTTCATCAGGAGCATTATCCCCACCCATTGCGTCAACAATAATTTTCATTTCAATGACATCCCTTTCTTATGTATATCAATTTGTGGTTTCCCGACAGGGAAGCAATTGGCGCATTCTTAACAGTTCCTGAGTCATTAATTGAGTATGTTGTCTATTATGTCAAGTGCTCTTTTAGAAAGAGCAAGATTTCTATTTTGTTTTCCTCTTACTTTTACATCAAGAGGGCTTATAATTCCAAAGTTTATATTCATTGGTTGAAAGTTTGAAATTGAACCCGCTGATACATATAGCGCCAAAGCACCAATGGCAGTTTCATTTGGAAAATCAATTGGTGGCAAACCTTGAAATTCACGAGCAACTTCAATTCCACACAATAACCCGGATGCTGCAGATTCAACATATCCTTCTACACCGGTTATCTGTCCGGCAAAACTTATGCGCTCATCCTGTTTCAATCTATAATATCGATTTAGTAATTTTGGTGAGTTAATATATGTATTACGGTGCATAACACCATATCTGACAAAGTCCGCATGTTCCAATCCGGGAATCATTGAGAACACTCTTTTTTGTTCACCAAATTTTAGATGAGTTTGAAATCCTACAATATTATATATTGTTCCTTCTGAATTATCTTTCCGAAGTTGTACAACGGCATATGGTTCTTTTCCTGTGCTCGGATCTCGTAATCCAACCGGTTTTAGCGGACCGTATCGCATGGTATCTATTCCACGCTTTGCCATTACTTCAATCGGAATGCAACCTTCAAACACGAGCTGTTCCTCAAAGCCGTGAACAGGAGCATTTTCAGCTGAAATCAAAGCATTATAGAATTCAATGTACTGCCTCTCGTCCATTGGACAGTTTATATAGTCTGCATCCCCTTTATCGTATCTTGATGCGAAGAATGCTTTGTTCATATCAATACTGTCAAGGGTCACGATTGGTGCAGCAGAATCATAAAAGTTCAATAAATTATTATCTGAAAACAAGTTCACAATATTGTTTTCAAGTTCTTCTGATGTTAATGGACCCGTTGCAATTATAACATTACCTTCCGGGATTTCTGTTACTTCTTTTTCGAAAACCTTTATATTGGGATGACTATGAATTTTCTCTGTTACCAAATTTGCAAACTTTTCACGATCAACAGCTAATGCACCACCGGCAGGTATTCGTGTTTCATCAGCTGATTGAATTATAATACTATTCAGCTTACGCATTTCTTCTTTTAGCAAGCCGACTGCATTCGTTAGCTCGTTACTCCTAAATGAGTTTGAACATACAAGTTCGGAATAGCTTGGCGATATGTGGGCAGGAGAACGTTTTTCGGGTTTCATTTCAAAAAGTTCAACATTTATTCCTCTCTCTGCAAGTTGCCACGCAGCCTCGCAACCTGCCAGTCCTGCACCAATGACTATTACGACATTACTCATTCTTCAACCTCGGATTTTGTTGTGTTTTGTTTTGTAGTTTTAGGTTTAGTTGTTTTTGATGTAGTAGCTTTTGGTGTGACAGTTTTAGAAGGTGTCGCTTTTTTTACAGTTGGTTTTCTTGTTGTTGTCTTTTTAGCTGTTGTTGTCTTTTTAGCTGTGGTTGTTTTTTTAGCTGTGGTTGCCTTTTTCGTTGTCGAAGCTTTTCTAGTCGGTTTCTTTTTAGTTGTTTTTGTTGCAGACTTCGCCGCAGCATCCTTCGAATCGCCATCTTCCTTTGTTGCATTTTCATCGTCTGTTTTTGGTTTTCTTCTGTATCCGCGTTTATCTTCCGGCAAGAAGTTCTTACATTTTTCATTAATACAGAATGGTTTTCTTGCTCCTCTGCCTGACAACTTAAACATGGTTTGACCACATTCGGGACAATTATCAGCAACAGGCACATCCCATGTAATGAAACCACATTCTTTGAGATGTTCACATGCATAATATGTATAGCCATTCTTTGATGTTCTTTTTAGTATTCTTAATCCACATTTAGGACATTTGCCCGGCATTTCAATAACAAGTGGCTTTGTGAAGCTACAATCAGGATATCCGGGACATGCTAGGAAACGTCCAAAACGTCCGGATTTAATAACCATTTGCTTTCCGCATAGATCACATATCTCATCAGAAACTTCATCAGGAACCCTAATACGCTCCCCTTCTAGTGCAGTTTCTGCACTTTCTAGTTCTTTACTGAAGCCTTTGTAAAATTCGCTTAATACATGTTGCCAGTTATCGTTACCTTTTTCTACATTGTCCAACTCTTCTTCCATTCGAGCTGTAAATTTAAGATCGACAATATCCGAGAAACGTTCTTTCATCAGATTTACAACAACTTCTCCCAGTGGTGTTGGACGAAGTGCTTTACCTTCTTTTACAACGTATTCTCGATCCATAATTGTTGAAATCGTCGGTGCATATGTACTCGGGCGCCCCACACCGGACTCTTCCATGGCTCTTATGAGGCTTGCTTCATTATATCTCGGTGGTGGCTGTGTAAATTTCTGCTCTTCATTAATTTTTTCGAGTTTTAGCGGATCATTTTCTTCTAAGTTTGGTAACGATGATTGTTTCTCTTCTTTTTCATCATCCGTTTTTTCTTCATATACTGCCGTAAACCCGGCAAATGCAATTACTGAATGATTTGCTCTGAAAATGTATCCACCTGATTCTACATCAATTGTTAAACTATCATAAATCGCCGGTGCCATTTGGCTGGCAACAAATCGACTCCAAATCATGCGATACATTCTATATTGATCATTTGACAAACTAGCTTTGATGTTTTCGGGTGTTAGAGCAACACTACTCGGACGTACAGCTTCGTGTGCATCCTGAGCGCTGCCTTTTGATTTGTAGAAGTTTGGTGATTCAGGATAGTACTCTGCTCCATATGTTGAGCTTATGAAATTCTTGGCATCATTTCTCGCTTCATCAGAAATACGTAATGAGTCAGTTCTCATATAGGTAATAAGACCGACAATTCCCATCCCTTTAATATCAACACCTTCATATAGTTGCTGTGCAATTGACATCGCTCTCCTAGGGGCCATACCAAGCCTACGAGATGCTTCTTGTTGAAGTGTTGATGTTATAAACGGAGGAGCCGCTGAACGCTTCTTCTTTGTACGTTTAACTGTCTCCACAACAAATGGAGCATTTTTTACCGCGTTTACAACTGTCTCTACATCTGAACTGCTTTTTAGTTCAAGCTTTTTCTTGCCCAATCCATGAAATGCAGCGGTAAATTTGCCTGGCTTCTCTTTCGGCGACAAATCAACATTCAATAACCAATATTCTTCTGGTTTGAACTCTCGAATCTCATTTTCTCTATCTACTACCATTCTTGACGCAACAGATTGTACGCGACCTGCCGAAAGACCACGGCGTATCTTCTTCCACAGAAGCGGACTTAGTTGATAACCGACAATGCGGTCAAGTATTCTTCTGGCTTGTTGTGCATTTACCAAGTCCATATCAAGCGGGCGAGGATTTTCAATTGCAGCCTTGACTACTTTTTGAGTTATCTCATTAAATGTAACTCGAAATGCTCTATCATCTGAAAGCTTTAATAGCTCTTTTAAATGCCAGGATATTGCTTCACCTTCGCGATCAGGGTCAGTTGCGAGATATACTTTTGAACTACTCTTTGCTGCTTTTGTAAGTTCCTTTATTACACTCTCACGTGCTTTAACAGGTTGATAATCGGGAATAAAGCCATTTTCAATGTCAACTCCCAGTTTGCTTTTTGGCAAATCCCGTAAATGACCCATTGAAGACGTTACCCTAAAGCTTGACCCTAAGTACCTCTCTATCGTCTTTGCCTTAGCAGGCGATTCAACTATAACAAGATTTGTTTCTTTTGCCATTATAACGACCATGTCTTTCTATAAGATTTAGTTATAAAACGACCATGAAAATGAATGGTCATTTCGTGCATCAATTGTAATCCTAAAAGGCTAGGCATATTAACTAGCACTTTGTGTATTAAGGAACTGTCTGGAAATAAGTTGTGCAATTTTGCCGTCGGATTTTTGTTGTCATGTGGTGCAGAAAAACCGCAGTAATGCTAATGCCTTTCAAGGTTTTTATGTGCCGCATGGCGGCAAAA
>Ga0123355_10013408_pt1 | contig 12752 bp, 7 predicted proteins | sample TergutEmb28metaG_3_FD_89872 | JGI IMG/M metagenome (GOLD analysis project Ga0123355, IMG submission 89872) | Embiratermes neotenicus P1 segment gut microbial communities from Petit-Saut dam, French Guiana - Emb289 P1 | ecosystem: Host-associated > Arthropoda: Insects > Digestive system > Gut ...
AAATACGGCTAAGCACTGTAGCTTCGGAAATTTTGCCTTCTTTGCACCAAGGTTGAACCTGATGGTCTGTAACTTCCCATTTTCTTGAGGCATCTTTAAACTGTCATGTATCCGATCATATTAATCAAACTCCATGCGAACAGCATAACTATATTAGTGTCCTTCGTTTAAACAAAATTGTAAAGGAATATTTCTACAACACTATGCAATATCCGACAGTACATTAAGTTGAGCCAACTTTTTAATCCATTGTCCAGTTCATAAGCACATGTTACAATTTACATAAACTACAAGCACTGATTTGCAGGGTAACATCCTTTATTGGCGACAAAACCACGCTTAGACCATACTACAAAGAGGCTCGCTTTAATGGATGGGCTGTTGGAGAGATTTATGTTGTATCTCCTAATTTAATTCCAAATGCACGCCGAGATGACTTTGAAAAAAATAGTGCAATTGTTGAATTCTTAATAGGGGTTTGAAGTACTGTCGGTGCTGGAATAACAGAGAAGGTTCGCATCGCTTCAAAAGCACGTAACAATCCCATTCAGAAGACTCTCAAAAAAGTTGAACGCGATGTTTCTATAGTCGAAGATGCATTGAAAACAGGATTTCACTCGACGGCTGAAAAAGAAAAAGTTGTTAATAATCAAATAGTTAAAAATGCACCAACAGAGGCTATAAAGCACAAACCCGTTTTGATGGAACGTCTTGATTCACTTGCTATCAAGGTTGATGAGTCGACCAATTTCCGTGTTAAGAAAAATACCCCGTCAAATTTCTCGAAAGCAGAGAAAAAAGTCGCGCAAGCATTGTTAGAGGTGCTAACACTAAACTTCGAGCGTTCGAGCGAGCTACTGTTGACAGTTTATATCTTGAGTTCGTTAGAAGAACTGCAATCGGGAGGAAAAAAATAATGTTGCAGCTATATCCCGAAAAATACAATCAGCTGGAACTGTCGGTTGATGAAAAGTCATTCCTGCGGACAATTGTGCGGGCTTTCTCAAACGAAGAGATGGCTTACTTTGTGTTGCACATCAATCCACGCAGGAAAGACATTGGAGATGGCAAACAAGCCGAATTGTTTAACCTCCTGCTCGTTAGCAAAGGGGTACTCCTGTTTCGATTTTTAGATGTACTTAACGAAGCAGCTGCACAGATGACTATTAAAGCTCTTAGTAATCCAGTCGTGTATGAAATGCTCACGAATGATATTACCAAGCGCCTTGAAGAAAGCCGGTACCTTACTGACAAAGATGGAAAGTTGCGTTTCTCCTTGAATATTTGTTTTGTGTTGCCAAAATTTGAATATGCCCAGATTGCAAATGTTTGGAACAATTCTGAAAAATCATTTTGCCACGATCATGTTATTTTTGCCGATACAATCAAACAGATTAGAAAAAACGGTTCGTATATCATCAAGGGGTTTCTCGACGAAGATGGTGACTTGCTTCAAGAGGTCTCAGTCAATTATGTGTTTCAGCGTCTATGCCCTGAAATTACAATCCCTCGCAAGTACATGCTTGACGAGAATCAAACAGTTGAAGGTAGTAACGGTGTTATGGATACTTTTGATAGAGCCGTACAATCCTACCGCTTGGACAAAAAACAGATAGACATCGTTAACAAAATTTCCAAGGGCAATCAATTGATATTAGCTTGTGCCGGAAGTGGCAAAAGTGTCCTGCTAATATCTAAATGTTTCAAACTAGCAAGTCTTAATCCAAGTGAGCAGTTTCTCATTACTTGCTATAATCGCAACTTAAACAATTATTATACATGGGCGATTGCTCAAGCAGGATTTACAGATCGAAATGTACGATGCTCTACATTCTATGGTTTATGCCGGATTTTATTAGAGAATAATGGACTTCCGATTCCAACTTCGTATAGAGCAAATGGTGATGTTTATGAGATGATTTTTGAGTCGGCAAACAATGCTCTAGCCCAAGAAAAAATCAAAGAACGATACTATGGCATCTTCATTGATGAAGTTCAAATTTTCAAACCTGAATGGTATCGATTCTGCTTCAATTTGTTAAAAAGCAAAAATGCCAACGATCACTTTTTCGTGATTGCAGGGGATAAATCTCAAGATATCAAAAACAACATTCGACTCGGAAATGCGCCGTGGCAAGGTGGCGGTAAGGCCTATCCAGAATACAGAGGTAAAACGCTTCCTATAGAAACAAATTATCGTAACTCCAAACCCATAAACGATGCTATTGATAGATTTGTTGAGGCATCGAAGTGTTTTGGTGCAAACTTGGGCATCGACTTAACCTCTGACCCTGAACTTTTCTTGCGTGGCACTTCATATAGGGATGGAAACAATCCTACGCTGGTTGAACTTTCTGAATTCAGTAATGAGGGGGAATCTGCAGCTATTGGTGATGCTATAAAGCACCTCATTGAGGATAAAGGGCTTAGCGAGGTTGACATTGCCATAGTTCTTTTTAATGAAAGTGCAAAACATACTTCAAAAGGGTGGCACACACGCTACTATCGTCTTTGGCCATACATTATACAATATTTCAATGCAAAAGGGTGGGAAACTCCTATATTTTTGAAGCAGGGTCGTTCTGAGGGAGTAACTTATGGTTCACGTCGAGGCGTTACCGCTGTAACCATTGAAGGGTCACTCGGTCTTGATTTTCGAGCAGTTGTATTAGCTGGTCTACGTCCCCTTGGAACTCATGAAAAAGTGCGGACTTTAGCTGAGTTTTCTGTAGCAACGACTGAGCAACTGATTGATAAACGAGAAGCGTTCAAAAAGAATATAAACTTTATTTATACTGCCTGTACGAGGGCTAAGGATGAACTAACAATTATTCTCTCTGCCCCAAGTGGGGAGTCGATATACATGGATTTGCTTAGGGATTCGGTAGGAGGTATGGCAAAATGAGAATATACGATGATAAAACTACGGGAATTCTCAAGTCAAACGATCAGTTTGTTCTCACCTCTTTCGAAACCTGTGATGGTGTCACTTTTAAAGCAAGTTATATCGTAGCCTCTGATTTAAATTGCACAGGAAAGGTAACTGCTCTCTTTGATTTGATCGTATTTGGTAATGTTGAAGCCGTAGAGTTGGATGTTAAGGGAAAGTTCATTTGCACTGGCAAATGCGTTATAAGCGGCACTCTCAGTGCTCAATATGATATATGGGTTGATTATATTCATGCCAAATCTATAGAATGCCGTGACCGAATCGTTGCACAAGAAATTGATGCTGACGTGGTTAATGCTGACGGGGACATTGTTGTTGGAAAATGTCTCGCCGTTATGAAACTGGCTCATAGCGGAAATAATATTGTTTGCGGAGAAACAGCATATGGCTCAGGCAAGGTTGAAGCAAACAACGTTATTACTGGAGAGCCAATCGATTTAGACGAAGGAGTGGATGCTGTTGTCAATCCATATACATACAACTCTTTAATGGATGCAACACCTATTTTGGCGGCGAATAATGCTTCGCTTACAAACGTTACTCCTGACTTTGTTGCAAATGGAGATTGGGCAGGGTATCTTGATTGGCTTATTAAAAATTCAGAGGTCGAATCTGTAAAAGATCAATTTATGTCATGGAAAAAAATTCTGTCCACAGTTTACGAGCTTACCATTACAGGCATGACAGATTGCCGTGATTTGTCATTACTTATCTGGACAGTAGGCATTGCTTCGTCTGATTATTTCAGTGAGTGGTCACGAGTACAAGAAATACTTATGACAATAGACAAGCATTTTGCATCTGTTGTGAAAGTAGATAGAGCAAACGTTTTTTGCTCTCTTGAAAGCTATAGCGAGTTAATACAGGCACTTGATGTACTTGAGCGATATGGGGACGCGATAGACATGACAGTATATGGGGTGGTTTTTGAAATACTCCTATCAAACTTCGGTCTTAAGCCAAAGTTCTTAATTAAACGTCTTAATGAAAAGGGGTGTTAGCGCATGGCTAATAACAGAGAAATATTAGCACACAACATCACTAACAGATTCATTTCTGCAATTTCCGGTACCGATAAAAACCAGTGGCTCGTAAACAGCCCGGAAGACCGTATCTATGTGGGGAAACTATCGCCGCAAAGTGCGGAAGCTGATTTTTCATCTAGTGTTCTGATTAAGCAGATCAGTATGGACTTCCGCATACCCAAAAAGGATATTGAAGTTGCTATATTGCGCATTTATCCACAAGGCAACTTTTTCTTCAGGGTATTGCCGACACTTAAGCAACAACAGGATTTCTTTCTGAAGGACTTTATATCCACTTTTAATCCTACAACATCATTTTCGGATTTTGGCTCACTTGTCAAAGCATATAAATCAGGAACTTTTATGCCAGAAATGGGGGCTCATAGGGTTCAACTTTTGCCTGTGTACGAGAAAATCGCCATAGATAGAGATATGACGTTTTATGAGATCAAGATTACAGAGATTTACAATTCTAAATTTGACTGCGGAAGCGTTCCTCTGGAATCAAAGTTATACGCGGAAATAAAGCAACAAGTCGAGTCTCTGCGTGCTGAGGCAAAATCCCGCCCCGATATTATGTCATGTCAATTCAGAGATAAGTTGACACTTGATAATTTGCTTTCAGAGGAGAAATGGAAGCAGTATATTCAGAGGCAGCGTGAACGCGAGGAATTTGATATGTTTCTTAATTTTGAATATTCAATTAGCGTTGACTTGAAAGGTAGCGGAGACCACCTCAACATAACCGTTGCCCTGATCAATGAGACCTCTTGGGGTGATGAAAGTTCTGGGTATGGACAGGCGGTAGCAAAAAAAGATAAATACAGAATAAGTACCTTATTCAATTCGGGAATCAAAGTCAAATGCATCAGCTCAGAATTCGTTCCAATTGAGTTGGACTATTTTGTCGATGACTATAAATATGATCGATTCGTATATGCGCTTGGAAATAATTGTAATGTCTCATACGATAAAGATAATGTTGAGATACAAACAACTCACGTTCCATATTTCGTACAATACCGGCTAAAGACAAATGATAAAATGGCCATTAAGTTTGCTGACCTAATTGCAGAACCAGTTAAAACCTTAAAAGACATCCACAAGCAGATGCAGAAAGAAGTAGAGAGCTGGAAGAATGATTTTAAAAAGCGGCGTGTAACGCTTACACCGAATGGTGTACGTCAGTTCAAAAATGAAATAGAGGCATTTCAAAAAGAGATGACTCGGTTTGCGAGGGGTATTGACCTGATAAGCAAACACAATATGGTTTATGATGCCTTTCGCGATATGAATCAAGCCTTTATGGATTCCGCAAAAAGCAAAGGATACGAAAGCTGGCGTCTATTTCAGATTGTCTTCATTGTTTCTCTGATGCTTGATGTTGTTGCACATGAGCCTGAGTTAATACTCGATGATGATGTCAAAATAAAAGCAAAGACTGATGATGTGGATATTCTTTACTTCCCAACTGGTGGTGGTAAAACAGAAGCTTTCTTGGGCATCCTTATTTTCAATCTGTTTTTTGACCGATTGCGTGCCAAGAACAATGGCGTGACTGCCATTTTAAAGTACCCGCTTCGACTGTTATCCGTACAGCAAGTTCAACGTGTTGCTAACATCCTTGCCACCGCCGAGTTAATCCGTCAATCAAAAGGTATGGGCGGCAGCACATTCAGCCTTGGGTACTATGTTGGAGACAGCAATACGCCGAACAATATCGATAAGACCCTCCAGACCATATTACTTGAGTTGTCATCAGACGATATAGACGAGAAATATCGTTTGGTCGATATTTGCCCTTTCTGTGGACAAGAATCTGTCCATGTCGTTTATGACGCTAATGCCAATTCACTCAGACACATTTGTAGCAGATCAGAGTGTGCTTCAAAGGGCATCATTCCCCTATATATGGTCGACAACGACATCTATAGATACTTACCATCCGTTATTATTTCTACTGTAGACAAGATGACTGCGATTGGATTTAACTCAAACTTCCATAACATACTTTTCGGGGCAGAACGCGAGTGTCCAGAACACGGGTTTACTGCTAAAACAAAATGTCTTGCCTACGGTTGTCAATGTGAGTCTGGTGATTTCAAAAAAGTGACTATGAAAGACCCCGCTCCGACTCTAATGATCCAGGATGAATTACACTTGATCAAGGAGTCGTTAGGCACATACAGTGCCCATTATGAGACTTTAATTGAATATTTCATTAAGAATCTTTCTGGTTGTAACAGGGGCATAAAAGTAATCGGGGCTACAGCCACAATCTCTGCTTATGCTGAGCAAGCCAAACACTTGTACTGGAAAGGCGCTATTCGCTTTCCGGCTGCTTCTCCGTACCTTGACCACAATTTCTATTCATTTGTCGATAAAAATGATATTGGGAGAATCATAGTAGGGTACGCTCCATTTGGCAAAGCAATTGTTAACAGCGTTGCGTATTCACTTCAATACCTGAAGCGGGTTGTCTGGAATCTTTATGATAACCCCCAAGATGTTCTTGCTTTTAGTGGCATTGAGCTCGAAGGTACAGAAGAGGAGCGCATATCTGAAGTCAAAAGTCTCTTAGAGGAATACTGGATTATCCTTGAGTACAACAATGTAAAACTTGAAAGCAATAGAGTTCTCCAAGCATTGGAAGACCCGATAAACACGGAGCTCATTGAAGAAGGCATTCAGCAATTGACCGCAAAAAAGATGACTGGTGATGACACTTTTCAAGAAGTGCGATCCACACTATCGACTATTGAACACGCAGAAAGCGTTGTCAATGGGATTGACTTTAATATGATTGCAGCGACTAGCATGATTTCCCATGGCGTAGATGCTGACAGATTTAACCTCATGCTGTTTTACGGCATTCCGGGAAGTACTGCTGAGTACATCCAGGCATACTCTCGTGTTGGCAGAAAACACACGGGCGTAGTCATTGATATCATGCGCCCATCGCGTGAGAAAGACCAAAGCTACCTTAAAAACTTCATTAAGTTCCACGAGTATAAAGATATTCTTGTAGATTCAGTCTCCATAAACAGATGGGCAGCAAAAGCGGTGGAAAATACATTGCCAGGAGTTATTTCAGGCCTTTTGTTGAACTACTACTTGTACCTGCTCCAAGATACTCCGAACATGAATGATATAAGTAAATACTCGAATCTAAAAACAGCTTTGGTTGAAGGTAAGATTACGGTTGCGGAGTTGAGGAAACATGCATATTCGGTTTATAAATGTTCTGATGAGGATAGTGCCGTAGGAAAACTATATCGGCAGTCGATTGACCAATTGATTGAACGGTTAGTCGATAATTTGAAAAATGGTTCTTTTGACGGAAAGGAATACATTACAGAGGTTTTCAAACATTGTTATTTCCAAGTCATGTTGAGTCTTAGAGACACTGATAAGCAACTAATCGTAGAGATGCAATAGGAGGGAATGGAATGTCAACTGATAAAAAAATAATGAGGAGAGGGGTTCGCCAAGCCTTATATAAGTATTTACCAGGCAGCTGGGTGGATTTTACGCAAAGTGGTGGCGGCGTTACCTATGCGGTACGTGTTGAACGCTGGAATAGCGTTCATCTAACCGGAATTAATAATAATCGCCTCTTGCGCGTTGTAAATCAACGTGTTAGCGAGTTCCGAAACGACAGCGCCGAAGGGGCGGCTTCTGTTGTGAACTTTTCCTCGATAATCAACGAAGAGAATTACTGTGTGCTTACACCGAAAGTCAGCGAAAATGAAAGAGCTATCGTTACTTCGGTTAAGCCATGGGTGTTTATCTGCAACTCTTGTGGAAAGGCTCGTCAATATTACACTTACGACGATTTCAAACGACGCGAATATAAATGTGATGTTTGTGGAAAACACATGACACAACTTAGAATGATACGGTTTTGCAAGTGCGGATATGCAGATGGTATTTTTATACCAAAATGTCGTAATAAAGAACATGGAACAAAATATATGACTCGTCGTGGTAGTGGGATGGATTTCGTTTGTAAAAAATGTGGACAGAAAGCCGTTCTGCCATTTTATTGTCCCGATTGTAAATTAAAACTGAATATTAAACCAGCATTGGATTCATCACACTATTTCCCATTCACGCTCTCGCTGATAGACCTCCTTGATAAGCGGAATGACGTTTTTTTGGATAACGAAACCGAAAGTCGTGGCGAAAAGGTTGTTATTGGTCGGTATTTGGGTTTGATTTCTAAAGACGAGTATGATGACATAATCGCTAAAGGTAATATTACTCAAGAGGACGAATTCGAAGCCGAATTGAAAAAAGAGGCAGAAGACTTACGCCTAGGCGGCTTAGACGAAGCTACTATCAGTATGGTTTTGGATGCAAAACGAAAGGTAAATCCTAGCGGAAAGGTTTTTGAGTCCATTGAAAAAGTTGGACAAGGTCTCTCTTTTATCTCCGCAGACGAAATTAAGACAGTTGCGGAAGAGATTCTCGAATACGATGAACTCGTTCATGCAAAAGTGAGACTCACATTAGAAGAGGCAGAGTGTGATGCTGAAATTGTTAACGATGGAATTAAACCTGACTATGTATGCATTGCTAAGAAACTCGGATTTTCAAATGTCCAGATGTGTGCACGAGTCCCCATCGTTTTCGCGGCATATGGCTATACACGCAAAGAACGCGAGCCAAAAGCAGGAGCTAGGCTTCATGGGTTCCCGCAAGAAATGGAGAAGAAAAATATATACGCCACTCGCCTTGAAACAGAAGGTGTACTATTTGAGCTTGACCGCAGAAAGGTGCTTAATTGGCTATTGGATAATGGTCTAATTCGAAACGAGGACTTGCCACAGGATATGAGTGACTATGGCATCAAAATGTGGTTTATAGACCGTGTCCGCCTTGACCGCATCACGCCTTTCACGTCAATTGACGAAACAGATGGTTATGGTGAGATTACTAAGAAAGTCTATACTTTAATTCACAGCATATCTCACGCTCTGATAAATGAGGCTTCAGAGATATGCGGTTTGGACAAAAGTTCGCTATCGGAATACATTCTGCCAAACATCCCAGCAGTATTTGTCTACTGCTCGAATTCTCAGGGCTTTAACATGGGTGCATTATACAGTGTATTCCAGTCACACTTTGATCGGTGGCTGAAGCACGCTAAAGAGTGGTCAAAAAAGTGTATCTTTGACCCCATCTGCATTGATAAAGAAAAAGCCTGTGCCGGCTGCCTGTTCCTTAATGAAGTTTCGTGCCAACACTTTAATAAAGATTTAGACCGTGCATATCTTTGTGGATATTTCGATAAGCAAAAGCAAGATAAATTTAAAGGTTTCTGGGAGGATTAATATGGCTAACATGCACCCCAATCAAATCCTCGAACTCTACCAACCCTATTCTGAAATAAAATTCTTTAATGCCTGCAAAGAACAACTGTCGGACAGGTACCATGTTTTCTACTCAGTTCGGTGGTACTCCACTACTGATGGAAAGAGAGAGGACAGCGAATGTGATTTTTTAATCTTCAATCCTGACTACGGATTTCTTTGTGTTGAAGTTAAAGGTGGCACAGGCATCAGGGTTGAGAACGGTATGTGGTATCTCTTGGATCACAATGGCGAAAGAAAACTCAAACGTTCACCTTATGAGCAGGCGGAGCAGAGTATGCGCTTTTTCAAGAAATACTTTGAAGATGAGGTCGAATCGCGATTTTCTGGTGTTTACGGGTGTGCTGTAGCCTATCCGAAATACTGCATTAATTCCCCTATTACCATCGACTCTCCTATAGAAACGACCATCGACATGTCAGCAATGGACTCGTTACAAAAGCGTATAATAGAGATTTTTCGTTACTTCCGTGGTCGGAAAAGGGGCCATTCGACGTTCTTTCCACCTGATAGCCAGAAAAAATTTATCAGTATTATAAACAAGCGGATTGCACTGTCCATCTCAGCAGGTGCACTCATTCAAGACAAAGAGCGGGAATTGCTCGAAATTAACCGAACACAGGATACTGTCATTGACCTGCTTGCTCATTACCCAAGAGCGTTCATTGTCGGTGGTGCTGGTACTGGAAAAACATGGATTGGGATAAAGAAAATAATCCGTTGCGTGCAAAACGGTGGTAACGCATTGTATCTTTGCTATAATAAGGCATTAGCCAAAGCAGTTCGTGACATCATTTCTGATTTGCGGGCCAGCTGTTACAATATGGACGCTTTGGCATATTCGCTACTTGGGAAAAAGGCTGATTTAGTATTTGAACAACACGGCAGTAAGTCATACAGCACACTCATTAGCGATTTGCCAAATCTGAAAAAATATGACTTGGTTGTTATTGACGAGGGGCAAGATTTCTCTGAAGACTGGGCTTTCACAGCTAATCTGCTTTTGAAAGAGGAAGGCTCACTGTATGTTTTCTATGATGAAAATCAGAATATATTTAGCCGTAGCTTTGGGGATAAGTTCTATATTGACGAACCTCCTTTTGTACTACGCTATAATATTCGAAACACGGCGAATATCTACAGATATACTCAGGAGCAAACTCAATTAGGATTGGACACAATTGTGAATCAAGTTGAGGGCGTCGAACCTGATTACCGCAAATTCAACAGACGAACTCAAGCGGTTTCTTTTATAGACTCAATCATTAATAAACTCGTCAACAAAGAAGGTGTCGCTCCCAAGAAGATTGTAATCCTAAGTAACCGAAAAAAGGAAAAATCAATTCTAGGAGAGACGAATATGGTAGGTGGTCATACCATCTGTGATGGCCGAATATCACACGGCGTTGATTTCATCGCTTACAGGACTATTCAAGGGTTTAAGGGACTGGAGTCGGACATCATAATTTACATTAATCATACTTTCAAGGATGAGCCAAAGACCGATAGTGTCCGTGCTACTCATTATACGGCGCAAACCAGGGCAAGATTCTACTTGTATGTACTGGATTTCGAAGATACAGGAGGGCTTTAATCGAATGAAAGACATACTGATGATCGAGCAAAACTACGTAAACATCCATATTTGCTGATGTTTACCAACTCTAATTTTTTCTCTTTGAGATAGTATACATTGGTTTTAATGGTGTAATACTTGCGGTGAATTATATAGATATCATCTTCTTACGTATTTATACGTAATCTCATGAAATACATATTTTAATCATTAAAGCTGCTAAACACCTCATATTGCGGACAGGGCAAAGAGAGCAGATACATGGAAACCCTTTGTTGTGGATAGGGTAATCACATGGGGGTTAATGAAAACCCTTTATTTTGGTCATGTTTAGATTCGTTATCCCAATGCCATCTGCTGCTCTAGCGATGGCAAGTCATGGCAGGGGGTAGTTTTCATACTCTGCCTGCCAGAGTAGCTAACTAACTCACTATGTACTTTGCCCTTATCCCGTTGGGGGTCAAAGTACGTGCGCCCTACCAGGGGCTAAACCAAAAACCTTTGCCTAACCGTATTGTACCCAATATCGACATAATTCTTCTCTTGACGATTTCGTTTAAACGAAGCATAATAGTATTGTTACGATGTATGGGAAGTATTGGAGCTTGATATAATGAACGGATATATAACGGTTAAAGAAGCTGCCCAGAAATGGAAAGTAACTAATCGTCAAATCCAGCTTTGGTGCAAGGATAGTAGAATTCCAGGTGCCATAATGCTTAGTCGTATTTGGATAATTCCTGAAAATGCTGAGAGGCCTACATCAACTAGGAGAACTAAAAAAGCAACTAGCCAGTTGTGAATGGGGGAGTGCAGTGACTTACGATGACTGCATGAAAAAGCGCAAAAAAATAACAAAAATCATTGAAGAGGAAACGTGCGGTAAAAGCTACAAAGCCCATAAGTATAGCCTTGAAAACGAACGCTCTCCTTTAGATTATGGAGAGGGTAATGAACGTACTTTTGTTTGGAAAAAACGTGGTGAAACAGAACCTCCAACGAAATACAAATCTGTTGAAGCGCTAGCAAAGATTCTTGCCGCTCGTAATGAGCAGGTTTTAACATATTTTCTGGATGGTTCAAGGCACGTATATAAGGTTGATGATATGGCGTACCAGTCTGGTAGTAGGAAAGTAATCTATCCAACTATTGCTGGACAAGTTGGGGTTGGTATCTGTAAACGTCTGGATAAACGTATAATGCCAGAAGACTTAAAGCGGGAAATTGTTATCTCTATTCCAAGTATCGCTGATCCGAACGGAAAAGAAGGCTTTTTCGAAGCTCTTTCAGTAAAGCTTAATGAAAGCACTGAGTTGGCGAGAATAAAGCAATGTGGATGGAAATTCTCAACGCCGCTTCCTTATGATGTCAGAACAGATGAGAGAAAGTTTGAAGATCGCGGTACAGCTCGTATTCAAGATAAAATGATAGAGCTTGAGAAGAGTATGGTCAAAAAGCTGGTTCGACAAAACAGACTAAATCAAAATAACTATCTCGTAAAAGACGGCTCGCTTGAATATAGGTTGACAAAAACAGATAAAGACGATGAAAGGAGTTTCCAATCCTTTAGACAGAATTATAATTGGGTTATTGGTTTGTCTAAGTCATTTAATCCGGAAGCATGTTTTGATAAAGGCAAATCAAATCCTGGATATATTGCCGATTTGCCGCCTTATTCCAGGACAGCAGTTGCTTACTTCGGAAGTGACAAAGAGCCACTTGCTTTTGCTGTTTGGTATATTCGATTACGTGAAGAGGGCAAAACGAGAACTCCATTCGATGGAATCCTAAAAGTTGAGAAAATTCTAGTTCGCGAAGGCGAACTA
>Ga0123355_10013409_pt1 | contig 12752 bp, 3 predicted proteins | sample TergutEmb28metaG_3_FD_89872 | JGI IMG/M metagenome (GOLD analysis project Ga0123355, IMG submission 89872) | Embiratermes neotenicus P1 segment gut microbial communities from Petit-Saut dam, French Guiana - Emb289 P1 | ecosystem: Host-associated > Arthropoda: Insects > Digestive system > Gut ...
CAAACTTCACTGGCCATTATCTCCCAAACCGTTCAACTTTGGATATAGGTGTTTTGGGGTTTTTCGGTATAGTTTAACATAAGGAACACCCTCCCGAAGTCTCGTCCGTTCCTCCTGTTACACTCTGTATATTAATAATTGTCCAACGAGATGCAACACAAAGCAGTCTATTTATTATTCTGCAAGTTCAATCTACATGTTTCGGGTATCAAACACACCCATCGTCAGGAGTACACAAAATTGTAACTACAGCCTCCGGTACTGATCATGCTGTGCTGTACAGCTACCTCCCTCCAACGTGACCAAGCTTGGCCATGTTGGAGGGAGGTAGCTGCACAAAAAATATGACCAGTACTGGAGGCTGTAGTTACAGTTTTGTGTACTCCTGATGATGAGTGTGTTTGATACCCGAGACATGTAGAGTAAGCTTGCAGAATATAAATAGACTGCTTTGTGTTGCATCTCTTTGGACAACTATTAATATAGATCAGAGAAGAACGTAACCATAAACATAAAATTTATCAATCTCGTAATTGTAAGTAGGTCTTAATCTAAGGCGGTTGTTATTTTTATCATTTTAACCATAATCTCAACACATTGTCGAATTTTAGTGAAAAATTTCGAATAAGAAATTTAACTAAAATCCCCTATGAAAACAAACAAGCGCATGCATAAACATGGCGCGACGAATTGACAGTATTCTTTTTGCGAAAGCTTCTAGAAGCCTCCGTCAATAGAGTCGGTATCGGGACTCAAGTTGTAAACCATGAACTTTAGATTTTGTAAGGGAAGTGCCAACCACTCCACTATGAGCTTCGTTAATTTTACGTAGGGTCTTCGTGTTTTTCTTCCTGTGTAAACTTTCTTAGCCACTTTTCAAAATCCTGCCTTACTGACTTAGAACGAAAGTGAAAACTGAAGGATGGTTTGACGAGAATATCTTAAAAGCACTAACACTTTTGTAACTTTCCTTCCGGTGAAATAACTTGGAGAGAAACAGACAGGTTTCTTTTTTTTTTTAACAGATTTACGTCCTTTATGCCGCTTTATCATCTTCGCTATTTGTATTTAGCCGTAGCCATATTTACCTTGTGAGGAACTTGCTTTGCATGTTGGTCAATATGAAAGTCAGTGTATGTGGTTGTCACTGTCTGTATATGTAATGTACACCACACAATTTCAACAAGCTGTTTGCCTTTGGTTTGCATTATGTGCATTGTGATAGTCCTGTTGGCTGATTATGCAAACAGAACTCAAGTTCAAAAGGCTCGCAGGACAGAATTATCGGTCCCTGCTGGGGTTACTGTTGTCGCCTCACGATCCTTTGTTGAGGAACAATTCAAAATCACATGTCGGAACAACACAAACAAACCAATGATTTGCGTTATGTGGCTCTGGATTTAACAATTCCAAACTTAAATTTCTCATAAATAACGTATAAATTACCCTTTCTACTTCACAGAGAACACTCCGCATCTCCAACAAAATGTCATACCGATTCAGACTGTCATTTAACAACAAACGTCCGTACACAGAACTCGGAACGTCCAAACAGGCGGTATATATATAGCGAAAACAAATTTTAATCATTCAAACGCACGATGAAACGAATACTAAAACTCGTATATACAAGATTTGAGTGTAATAGTGTATGCATTAACCTGAGTAGTATAACATGAATATTACGGTATTTCAAAATCCACGAATGTACAGCCTAGTTCCATTAATCCACAGACATAACGTGACATAAATCATAGGGTAAATAATCTTTTTCTGTCTCTAAAAACGTTCACTTTTCCCCCAAAGGCAAAGATTTTGATTTGATACAGATAGGAAGTGAAACACGACGATTCTACACTATATGCACGTATTTCCAGTTGCTTGTTTTCTATATTTTATCCACCGTCTAATTTTTCAAAATAAAAAATACTTTATGGAAATTTGGCCTATTTATTAGAAATCAACAGCTACATAAATTGAAGAATAAAATCCAATTAGACGCCACTATTACTTTATTATGCTTATGTCAGGCTCAACATGTTTCGCGCACCATTATGCCCTCATATTACAGCAGGCAGGATGGACGAGTGTCCGGACCTAAGGCTGTGTTACAGCCCTCGGTCCAGACACTCATCCATCCTGCCTGCACTTAACTTCCAACCAGCAGCAACTCGAGAACCAGACGGCCTATGTGGTAACCAACGCTATCGTCGTGGGCTCCTGATGATGGGCATAATCGTGGCCGAAACATGTTGTACCTAACATAAGCATAATAAAGTAATAAGTGGTATCTAGTTGGATTTTATTCTTCAGTTATCAAGATGATGCATGGTCCAATACACATAAAAAACTACATAAATACCTTCACATGCTTTCGCTTAGTGGCGGGAAATATATACCATCTGTGGGACGTTGTGGACGTTTTGGGTAGTGGAATGCTGAGAAACGATTGGACAAGTACGGGAGAAACTGATGAGACAGGAAAAGTAATAATGAATTATTTGAACTTCTAGTGCATTTATACAAGACGAGCAAAGCTACAAAATCATTTAGTATCATAAACTTTAAGTTGCACTTGTCAAGTCAAATGTGTTTTTTAAACTTCCCGATGATGCAAGGTTCCAAAGCCTTTGAAGTAAATTTTGTTATCGTGAGCCCGTTGTGGCTGTTAATCGATATCCGTCTTCATTATCAGAGCGCACACACTTCGAACACTATGCATTAAGCTATCCTCCACTACGTGTTTCGGCCATCAGCAGGTAAGAACAATAACAAGATGATGGGCGTAGCGAATAGCCGAAATATTTGAAAGACGATAGATTAATGAACTGTGTTCAAAGTGTAGCATGTAGTACGTATGGAGGCGAGAAGGAGTGTATACAGGTTTTTGGTGGGGAAACCTGAGGGAAAGGGACGACTTGGAAGACCCAGGCGTAGATGGGAGAATAATATTAATGTAGATATTCAGGAAGTGGGATGTGGGGGCATGGACTGGATCGACCTTGTTTATGATATGGACAGATGGCGGGCACTTGTGGGTGTGGAAATGAACCTTCGGGCTCAATAAAATGCGTGTAAGTTTTTGAGTAGCTGAGAACCGGTTAGCTTCTCAAGAAGGGTTCTGCCCCGTGAAGGAAGTTGGTAAGTTCAAAATATTAGGTTTGCCCTGACTGTGGTACCTTAAGTTAGCTCAGCAGTTTCCTCATACTACTACTAAAACGAAGTCCTGTTTTCAATTGTCAGTGTCTTTGTACATTCTACATTATATGCGAATAGTGATTTCGAGTCCATTTATATCATTCTTAAACTACCACGAGTACCTAAGTTTTATATAATATTTGAACGAATATGTTAAGACTTCTTGTCACGATGGCGAACTTACTACTTTCGTGCTTTGTCTTACAAACTACAAGCAAATCAGTGCCTTATGCAATAACAGCGGGATTCAGATAGTGATGCCCTGTGGCAGTATCGTCATACTTTACATAAACGTACTTAAACTACGACTAAGTTAGATTCCGCAGCAAATACCGTGGATTCATGCGTTTAGCTCTTCGATAACACTTCCATTGCGTCAATTACGCAGAGGACCTTAATATGATATATTGAAACACTGGTCAGTGGAGGAGAGAGAGAGTACCTAAAAATAATTTTAAATATACGTGACGAAAAGACAAGTTTCAGTTTTTCTCGTTGTAAAAACATGACTCAAGATATTTAGAAAGTATTTCTCATATTTTATTATTTTGGTTCCAAACGCTTAAAATAAGGTTTGTGTTTTGTTGTGTCGGTGGTGATTCAAAATGATAGACTCAATTGAACAGTAAACGGCGCCTCAACAAAAGCCAGACAGTTGGTTGCGGTATTCCACGTTCTCTGCTCGCTCTACAGGTTGACTTGCTTGGGTTACGTCCAAAACTCTATTGAATTCTTCTCATATTCTCCTCTGACACACGCAAAAATTCTTGTACTGCATAGTAGCCATTTTGATCTAAACTGACTCTGCTGCACGGCTGTGCATTAGATGAGCATTCTAGTGACAGTATTTAAAACGTTAGGACTTTCTCTTTCAAATATTATGTAGATTATTCACATACCATGTATAGTTCAGGAAATATAGATATAAAAAAATTGAGTCCATCTTTTTAAATCACGCTGTATATTAGGAAATTTACGCACGTTTCGGACTTCGAAAGGCGAGATCTCTCCGAAGCATAATGCGAGAAACACCGAGGTGTTTGTATTTAACACACGTAATCAAAATTCTCGGTTATGCAGGTCGAATGTTTGTTCAGAATTTCGGGGTTTATGGACTTGTCCCTGCTGCAATATTTGGAACAGAACTGAACGTCATGGAAGCTGTATTTTTTTTTCCGTTTTCGGTCGAAAATATGGGTAAGCACCTAATTAAACTCTTCCAGTAGAAGAAGCTGTTCCCAATCATTTCGTCACGTGCGTTACCTCTTGCTGTTGCACCCGGCTGAGTCGTCCACCACGGCTACTTTTTTTAAGCGTCCATTCTCCGAGTTATGTTCCGTGCGGAATAATGGAAGCTGGTCAGATTTCAGAGAGCAATTGTACAACCGCTGAAGTGTAGGCATAAAGTAGCGTTTCAGAACCATTTAGTGTCGAGGTGCTAAGTTCACAAAAATGACAGCCGAGATATGTAATATGCGTGTTTGCTAAGCTGTAGGTTGAATGATGGAAAATTCGGAGGCCAGTTTCTAACAGGAGCCAAAAATGTTCGGTTTTCCAAAGTGTCCAAATTGTTCCTGGGGCCAAGCAGTCATCTATCATGAGCTGTGGTGGCTTCTTCTCCCGAGAGCAAAGCGACCTGGGCATGAATCTAAACACTTTTATTCATTTAGTGCTCAGGTTAATAGTGTGTGTGGAGCTATACCTCCACGACCTCACATACCTTAATAATATGGAAGTTAATTAACAGCTTCGACAACTGTATTTGTGCGCGCGTTGTACGCATATAACTTAGTTCACTAGCATTATAGACAGCTTAGCTTCATATACCATTCACCAAAGGAAGTGATATATATTACTCCATTTTTTGATTGAATTATAAGTGTTTTTTATTTTTGAACCTATTTTGTGTTCAGTTATTTGCATTTGTAAAATTTTATGACACGTTCTTCTTTGTCATGCAACCTAATTCACAATTTTGATGTGAGTAGGCGTAAGGTGTTTGTAGGCAGTGTGAGAAGGCAACGCGTATCAGGGAAGACTTATTCCTAATTGTGTATATAACATTAAAATGGATCCTACAGAAGAGTGTATGAAGGTCTTGGCTAAGTTAATGTGGCTCAGAAAAGAATCAATTATCGGTGTACTGTAAATGTAAGTATGAATATTTTGCCCCGTAATATTTGGGACAATTCTTGGTCAGGTGAGGAACTATCAGTTTCCTAAGTAGATTGTGGCTGTGAAACGTCGGCTATTAAGCAGTTTGGTTATGTTCTGATGAATGTATGCACTATGCAGTTAACAGCACTGCTTTCTTACAAATAATAGTACTTTGAATTATTCTTCATTTTCCCTGAGCTGCTGTGACGTCATTGTATCGAAATGAAAGTATCGATCTGAAAGTCATTCGTAACTTTCGTCGTCATTACACTACGTTTAATTAGGCGTCGTTTGTGTAGCCACGGTTCCACCATACAGTTCCATGCTGTCACATGTCCATATCTCATCCTGCCGGTCATGATGTAGCAAGACACGGCACAAGGAAGGCCATAGGCCAGCAGTGAGTCGTCTGTAATTAGTCACATGTGGAACAGTTTAGTTCTGTGAAAACACTCAAACTAAAGGTGAAAACTTTCGATTTGTCTATTTGTATCCCAGATGGGCTGAATTATTACTTATGTTTATATGTGTGATTTAGAAATTCCGAAAATGTGTAAGTGAACTGTTGTTGTTGGTCACGCATTCGTGAAAGTGATGTGCACGAATTTATTTCAGTAAGGAAGTATAGAATGTTAATGAAAACTACACGTAATTAGTATTTACTTCTCTTCGTGACGGAAGTTCCTTTTGTACTCAACGTGTGTGTGTGTGTTAAGGCCAGGTCTGCAAAGACAGTCTCTATACAAGCGCATATTTACTGGCATTCAGACGTCTGCATTAGAAGTTACGCAGCAAACAAAATTAAACAGAGAGAGGATTCAATCAAGGTTAGTTATTTTGTGACTCGATCTGATATCTAAGTAATCTTAAAATTGTCCTTAAGGTACTGATTTTCCACAGTAAATTATAACTAAGTAAAATTGTCTTTTTCAGCTTCACAGTTTTAAAAGAATTAGGGGTGAAAATGTACTGGTATTTGGGGGTGCGAATCAATAAAGCGCTTCGAAATATGGAGGAACACTGTATGCGATTGATGGGTTTATGTTTATCACCAATGCTTTATTGCCATTTGCTTAGGAGAGGCGTATTCAGGGTTTCCTTAAGAGTATCTTGGTATCTATAAACACTTTAATATTTTTATTTTAAATGGTTCTGACTTATGGAGTTTCGGAAGTTGCATCTGCCTCTGTCTTTAGATGGAATGATGAAGGGAAAAGAAACTAATCTAATGGGCCCATTAGAAGTTACTAGACTCAATCCCCGCAGCAGAGTTGTGTTGGGCGTTGCCTATTTACTGAGGCATGTACAATTTTTCAGAAGCTAAGATAAAGGTGGCTGTATCTGAATACGATAGCGAAGATAGTCTCCAAAGACCACGCAGGCCTGTACCAAATACAGACAAAGTACAATTTCCAGAGTAATTTTCCTAAAATAAATTACCCTTTGTCAGAAACATTTAGCTGATCTGTGTGTTACGTGTAATTCATTTGTCACTTGGTCTTCAGCTTAGTTCGCTTTGCTGAAAAAAGTAAAGAATAAACTGTATACTACATTTTTTGACGTTTTGCTGACCGTGCATCTCAGTATATTTATCTCAGTAATTAACCAACTTGATGCACAAAATGTTTGTTCTACAATAAGTTTATTTCATGCTTCTACATGTTTCGAGCATATGTGCTCATCATCAGGAGGTCAAAATTGCATTACACAGCCTCTCTCAACCTGTGCACGAGACGGCCACCTATAGGTGTGATGACACCAGAGGCTGTGTAATGCAATTTTGACCTCCAAATGATGAGCATATTGCTCGAAACATGTAGAGGCAAGAAATAAACTTACTGTAAAACAAAAATTTTGTACATCAAGTTGGTTAATTACTGAGATAAATGTATACTACATGTAAGAAATTTAGGCTTTCTGACAGGTTTAAATAGTCGCTAACATACTCTTCCAACAGGAACGAGCATCCCAAAGTACGTAGGCCTAACATAATGCAGTACATATGGCAAGATCAATTACCGAATAAGTGGATGAGTAGAGGATACCCGAATTATTGGTTTCCTGTTTCAGTCGTTATCACTTTATGAAGGATAAAACTTGCTCAATTGTTACTTCAAAATATGTTTCACAAACTAAAACTATCCTACTCAAGACTACGCATGCACTTAAGGCAAGACCGCCTAGATTGTCACACACAGGGTTAAACTATATTAAGAGTTGAATTTGTTCTGGTATACAGAGAAGCCAACTGTCGAAATAACTCGCTGTTGATTGAGTTTTGGAAATTTTTTTATTTTATCACTCCAAAGAATAACTAATTTTGAAATACCGGTATTCCTAATGTTGGGATTAAACCTGTATGGACACAAAACTCTTACTTGTGAACCTCTATTTAAATTTGAGCCATATCAATTAAGCAATATAAATTAAATTATAAATTATAAAACTTTTTCACTTAACACACTCAGTCCAAACCTTTGTGGTCAACATATCAAGCAAGTTCCGAATCGGGAGAAAATTTCCTTAATAAATAAATGTTTACAGATCACAGGTCTGCACAAAACATTTTGTTAAGCTAGATATTTGTAATATAACTGAAAATGTCGGATTTTCTTGAAGCATTTTCAGGTTAATATTTTTCCGCTTAGGAAAAAAAATTGCGCGCCAAATTTTTATGATGTTCCATATCATATAATATTAGATTGAATATGGCTCACAAAGGGGTTAAATTATGAACATCCCAGTTAAAAAATACCTCATCTTAATGCCCAGAATGATCTTTAAAATTTATTTATTGTATAAAATATTAAAACTTCTATTGATATTTCTAAGCAACGATACTCTATAAATGTAATGTTTTAAAAAATTTATCTTCTAATAAACCTTCCAAGAATGATATAAAGAATCTAATTCGATGCGAATATTCTAAACAAATTTGCTTTGAAAAATTCCGTTACTTTCAAAGCTACTCAAGTCATGCGTGGAAAAGTAATGTGTCGAGAATTTGTTGCTACTTAACTTGCATTTTTTCTTTGGTAGATATTATAGTTTAAATCCGTGTCTCTAATGCCCTCTAATGTCTTGATACACTTATTCCTCAATACAGACGTTAAGACCATAGCATTTTAGAGGCCTACCACGTACCATGGACCACTGATGACGCGTCGAGCAACAATTTGCAGCAGAGAAATAGAATCTAAGTGTCAGAAAGAACAAATAAATATACAAATAAATAAGCAATAAAAGAGCAGAGAAAGAAAATAATTTCTGCATGATTCAGCCACTATAATATTATGAACGTCAAATAAAACACATGACATTTAACCTAGCTTTCCCATAATTTTTTATTTAAAATTTTGTACGTGGTTATTATAACTATTCTTCGTTTTATTGTAAGCCGGTAGCAAGGACCTCCACAGTGAGCAGCCGTACAGTCCAACAATTTTTGTTTCCACACACAGAAAATGTTTAGTTGTCGTGTCGATTCTCGACCACAGATAATGGCCGGTGACGTCACACTTTAGGTTGAGTTTATTTCCACTAATGGCTGTGAAACATGCGACTAGAAATTTGGTCTCCAATTCTGAAAGTTTCAGTAGCGCATTTTTACCGACATATGTCTATAATTGTTCTCCGGTTACAAAGTTTCGAACATCGATTCTTACATTATGTATCTACGAGAGTGAATCGCGGAAGTGCTTTTTCGTGTTTGTGGGAGAATAGTGATAGCAAGTTGTTACATCTTGTAATGTGAAATTTAAAAGAACTTATTTTGCTGAGATACAAGTTGCATGTTTCATACACACGGTGCCTGTCAGTGCCAGCTCTTCTTGCGAGTGATAGTGAACTATGAATCCTCTCGACAGATTCGTACTTTACGTCTTATCAGTTTTGTGCTTTACTATTTATTTATTTGTTTGTTTGTTTATTTACGCTTATGGTGCTGTAATGAGACAGGATTAAGCACCAACTAACAGTTCGTTCTTAAGAAATAGTCAGAAAGTAAGTAAGAAATAAATATATAGATCTATAGTAAGTACTGGTGAAGCAAACGAGTGGTAAATACATGTTGTCTTTCAGTGACAATCTTCTGATTGTTTGTGAATTCCATTCTGCCATATACAAATTTCCTTATTAATTCATATTAATAAAAATTAGAGTGTTTCGAAAGTCCTATTTTTTGCGCGGTTTATTTTAATTAGAGAAATATCGTTGTTTTCCATGGTTTGCTGACAGATCTAATCAATAATCTCACCGTGTTACAAACGATGACCCACAAGTGGGCGCATATCAGCCTTTCAGCCACTCTTGAATTTTTCACCCATTCTTCTCCTGCAGGAGAGAGGGAGAAAATTCCTTTTTTTAAAAACGGGTGGGATGATACTGACAGACGAAAATCTGCGTACCGGGAGAAGAGCATACTCCAGTTCGACTTTCATTCTTTCATTCCGTAGCGTGTCTTGCGACGGGTCCATAGCCTTTCCAAAACGAGTCGTCCCAGAGTGCGATCAGAGTTTCTTCTCTAATTCCGGTACCTTCTCTTTTCGTTATGGCTATACATAATTGCTTATGTCTTCTTCCTCGTTTTTCTGTTCCTTCTATAATTCCTGCAACAAGACAAATGAAACAATAGTATATTTGTTTCATTTCACTTGTTTTCACACTCCCTGCCGATCAGCTGGTTGATCAGAGATAACTGGCAACAATAAAAGAGACCCTTTTAATCTTGCCATGTTCGCTGCAACCTCACAAAAGAAGATACAAAATGAGTATGTAGAAATCAATAAAGGCTCATATATTTAATACAGTCGTCTTTTTTATTGTTTCAACAACACTCCAAATATAAAAAAGCCTTAATTTCAACTATCCTCCGTAACAGAAAAATATTCCCACCTCAGTTATTCAGGAAATATTATATTTACGATATGACCTAAACACACTGGACCTTCCTGGCGGCATTCTGTTGCTGTTTTCGAGTGTTTGTAATTGTGACAAATAATGTCTTGAGATGTTCGTCAATGTCATTGCCACTGGAATGGCCTTGTTATTTTTGGACTAGAAGTTCGAAGGAGTTTCGTCTGCTCTTTTCGCGTCCGAGGAAAAACGAAGATCTAATAGACTGGAAATCAGGCAGATTGCAGAGCGTTTGCGAGGTAGACCTTCCCATTCTACAATAATCTTGACGGCCTAGCAGAAAAATAAAATACACTTTATTTTACGGTGTTAATTGATTTAATTTCTTGACTTACTTTAAAAAATAATGACTTCAGATTATAATTGTTTTGTTACACTTATTTTAATTACAGGTCATACATATATGGAATTTTAATAGACAAATGAATGTGATGATGAGATATGATTGAGGCGTCCACAATTTAGACAAACGCTTGTACCAAGTGAAGTCACCTTACAATGATTTGAACTTTACTGAGATTTTTCTTATGTTTTTCAGACAAAGAGAGAACTTCACAAAGTGAGATGAATTAGAAATGAAGTAAGAAATATTCATTCTGGAAGTTTACGTTGTGTCTGCATTGGCAAATGGTTACCGTCCTTTTATAAGAATCGTAATGCTTTCTTCTTTATGACTGCTGGGCCCTGAAAATGAAACTTTTAAAACTTCGAAACGTCAGTAAATATACCAGTCGATATTGCCTACAGAGTGCGGGAAATTTGTATCTTCATGACTGTTGCAATGAGGACCTCATAGCTCGCAAGGTGTAGTGAAGTTGCCTGCCGTTACATCAGCGTCGTAAAATTCACGTGACAACGTGTGACGCTCTGATTAAAAAACGGCCAGCTCAGGTTTCTGGTGTGTTATAAAAAAGGGGTTTTTGTTACTGAAACGGATGTTCTGCTGTTGGTTATATGGTGCAGGTCTATAGTCATACAAACGGCTGGCCCTAGTGCGAAATGAAAATGAAGCCCACAACCGATACATCATGGACATGTCATAGCTATAGCCAAGCAATTCGTTTCAATCAAACTGCTTTTATTGTTCTGTGCTTCTTTCTGAAGGAACAAACGTTTATTTTTTTATGTATTGTACACGTACCTTCTTTCATTCGCTCTGTGGACACATTGCAACACTGCGTTTTGCCAAGAGTGTCTTAAATCGGGCTTGAATATCTTTATCTGTATCCATATATACACATTATAGGCTATTATACAGTATATGGTACTGTATCATGGTGCTTGATAACATCCTTAGTCTTATTCATAATAACTTACACTACCCACAACACATATCAACTTTGAAAACATTACTGCAGATATTAACGCGTGTGTAAACTTTGAGACTACTTTCTTTCTTCATGGCTCCATAGACCCTAGCGGACCAAGATTTCCTCGTCGTCGATACTTCACGATCACACTCGGTAAGAAATACCGCGTTCCGTCGGACCTCTCTGGAAGAGTGATCAGCCAGTCGCAGAGACCTCTACCTGACAACACACAACACTTACATGAGAAAAGGATCCATGCTTCTGGCGGGACTCGAACCCGCAATCCAAGCAAGTGAACCTTAAACCGCGCCGCCACTAGAATCGGCAAGACTACCCCTTTTTAAGTAATAACTGCGTTAATGCATATGAATATAATTTCACTGAAACGAATGGTTTAAAGTATAGATGTTGGGGTGGTTTGTCGTAATGAACGAGCGGCTTAATGACGAAATGCGTATAGGATTCAAGTGCAAAAGATTTCTTTAGGACAGTCACCCGGTAGACCGCCATAGGTAAGAGACAATAATATCAGAATTAATTACATGGACATAAGTTGTGCATTTATGTAGGTCTTGAATTGGTTACGTGGCAGACGTAATGGAGACAGCTATATTCTAATATTATTGATCCATTTGGTTTTGTTGTCGCACGTTTAGTAATTTATTAATTACTAAATTCGATTTAACTAATAAGTTCTTACATTAACTGCAAGTTTCGATGTATGTTTGTGTGTGACATAATAGTTCACGTTTTTCCCTTACTGCGCTAATCTCAAAAACGTTTGTTTACCGTGTCTTTCTGTGTGTCTCCGACCAGTACGTTCTGCACCAGTTACGAAAATGTATATCCAGAAGACAACTGCAAGTAAAATTTTTAACTTAAAATGAGGAACTGTAACGACGCAGTGACTATGTTAGACAGAATTAAACCAATTATTCGAAACTAAGACATCATCAGATATTGACAAAGACAGAATGCAATCACTTCAATTTATCAACCAACGAATGCACATATAATTTCACATAAAACTCTTTTCAAACACTTTGAAACACTCCGACATGTTTCGATCCTGTCAGATCATCATCAGGGAGCTTTGTTCCTTGCTAAAATTATATTACAGTATTCACAATTCAATTCGTATTTGCAAACGAGGTGTTGTGGCAGCATATCATG
>Ga0123355_10013410_pt1 | contig 12752 bp, 8 predicted proteins | sample TergutEmb28metaG_3_FD_89872 | JGI IMG/M metagenome (GOLD analysis project Ga0123355, IMG submission 89872) | Embiratermes neotenicus P1 segment gut microbial communities from Petit-Saut dam, French Guiana - Emb289 P1 | ecosystem: Host-associated > Arthropoda: Insects > Digestive system > Gut ...
ATGTTGAGACAGTGTCAATAATCAACATCCACTATTGACAATAAATCATCTATATTGTTGCATCTTGTTGGTTTTCTTTCCTCACGCTTTACTCACGATGCACAGTCACAGGAACATAAAGCTTGCTTCCAAACATTTGAAGAAGTACATTGTAATATAGAAGAGACTGAAAAATTATTCAATTTCAAAAAAAGCAACTATTGTTTCACACAGAGAGGGCTAAATATGTCGAGGAAAAGTGCAAGAAGCAAGGAAGAAATAAAGCCAAACAGCAAATTAATTGCAGGTGAAAAGAGTTCCTATACTTTAGGTCTACACGTTCACATAAATGGAGAAAATATTACCAATAAAAACTTATATTTATAATCAAGAGGAATCTTAAGATCCTCAAACGATAAGTTGTGAGTTGCAGAAAAAGTGCTGGCAAACAACTAAGAAACGTAACGGGATCGAATTTGTGAGCTGCAGAAACTGGCTGCACGGTTTCTGTTCTGTATAGACAGACAAACACATAGGCTGTGGAAGAAAGTTCCTACGACAGAAAAACCGTAAGATGCAAAAGAGGATCTAGAAAATTTCGTTCATTTTAACTTAGGCACTTGACTTCACTAGGTGCAAGTAATTTGTATTTATAATATCTTTTAGATTTTAAAGTCGACATTGCATCATTACTTTGAATAAAGTTCAACAGGTTTCTCAATTATTTAGCTTGCTTCTTGAATCCACAGGGTATTCTCAAATCGCGGCGCCAGGTCCTACATAGCGGCGTCCAAACCTCCCAATTGCAATGCTCTAACGGAATTTCCGGGAGACACGACGCAAAGATAATTTTGTTTCATCGCCCTGTACCTCGGTCGGAGGTTTTCATTGTTTGCAGTTACCTGTGACAGACTATTTGAGTCACCCTTCTTTACCGAAAAACTAAGCATCGAATGGTCTGTAAATTTCATACTTAGACACATTTTCAAGGAACTAACCAAAGAAGAGACGTTACTTCAGACATCATTAAGCTACAGCTCACTTCACCGATTGGTCGATGCAAGCACTGACCTAAGGAAACAGTCTGCTGAGCAAGGCACTCCTATGAAACAGTCATCTCAGCCTTCTCCACATTTAAGCCTCTGTTATTCTTAATGTTTTGGCACGCTTATAGACACAATTTATATCAAGAATTCGTCAGTCCGTTCGAATGTTTTCAGGAAGGTTTTTAGTGTGCATCGAAATTTGTTGGCCAAATATGAATATTGTTATCAAGCAGAGGTCTTTATTTTGAATATGTCTTGTAAATTAACGAAAGAACGGTTAATCCGATATCTAATGGTGATGAAAATAATGGTTGTTAGAAGAAATTCATAGAATGAAGTGTTTGCGTCTTCTCGGCCTGCAAAATCCCCCCGTCGTATAAGGCGTCAATTAATAAAAAAGGGGAATAAATACACCTATAAAATAGTCTTACTTCTAACAGTTTATTTAGCAAATAGTAATGTAATTGCAACCATTTCAATGTTTCCGTGTGCTAACATTTTGAAAATTTTTGCAGAACTGGGGAGATTATGCGGATATCACTCAAGCAGTGCCAGCTTATGTGACGTTCGCCATCGACGTGCTTTTGATCTGCTGGTTTGGAACACAGCTGACACAACAAGTAAGACAAAATGTCATATGATATATTTCTTAAAACTTTAAGTGCATATAGCTTAACAGAAAGATATTTTCAGACAATGATAGCTTCCTTTAAACACCAGATATTTTTTGCATGTATGCCAACAGAAAGGTCATCTCATGGACGTGTGAAATAATTGTGTTGTCTTGCTTACAAAATAACAAATCCTTAAAATTTCATAAATAAAACATTTAGTACATTTCAACCTGTGGGAAGTAAAAGACACTTTATTTACCACCCACGATTTTTATCTTTGAAATGTATCTCATATTTAATAAAAAAGACCAGCCTTGTGGTCTAGTGGTCAGAGTCTCTTACTACTAAACATGAGGTCCCGGGTTCCATTCCCGGTTCTACCGTGGGAATTTTCCCTTGAAGGGGAGGATTCCCGTGGTGACCATGGTCTGGGTAGTTTAGTAGAAATTAGGTTTAAGGGCCCTCCTGGCACTACATTCTCCTGTATCACCACTCACATCATCGGGACAATGTAACGCCTCATGGGCGTCCCAAACTCAGAAGTCGGTTACACTTCTGCCATGCCCAGGAGGGAAGACCACGAAGTCCGTAAAGGATATGTGGGGCATTAGATATAAAAAATACATATAATTAATAAAAAAAAGGAGGAAACCCCGAAGTAGATAAAACGTTTAGCCAATGAAGTGAAGAATAATATGCATGTTTTCCACTTCTTTAATACTAGATATAACAAAATTATTACAATTCCTGTCCTAATGTCCGACAACAGAAATTTCTACACACCTACCCACAAAATATGAGCGGTTACCAACTCAGATACAAACCAATAATCCTTTTGTTTCTGTAACAGGATTACATAACAAGATTAAGTAGGTAAATCTAGTGGTTAAAATTTACGCACGCGACGCAATTAGATCAACAACCTTCAGATAGATGACAAAAAATGGTGGAAATCACTAAAAATAACTTCGTTTTAAGTAATCGTAGATGTTAAGAAACGTAACCACAAGTAGAATATACAACAACTTGGACAGTGCTATGAGTCCAATTAAGCAAGGAACATACTGTCTTAAGGAAAACTGTTGGATCATCTCCTTCGGACATTACACCTCGTGTGCCACTCAGCTGGTACATTGGGCCCAAGGCCGCATGACACACAGAAACGTAGAACATTAATTGTAAAATATTTTAGGCGCAGTTTGTGAGAGACGCAGCATTCGGGTGCGACTGGGTGGGAACTGCTATCCCATTTCAGAGATGTCTGATGTTCATCATTGCTACAGCTAACAAGGAGTTCCATCTGACAGCGGGAAAGTTTGTTCCGGTGTCAAATTTGACCATGAAGAATGTATGTATATACGTAATAATGACAGCATATCTGAGACAATAAGTCATTATTCACAACTTTAAGTATAATTGTACAAGCAAAAGAAATAAAATTACCACAGAAATATATTGATAAATAGAACCTTCGCTAAGGCATAAGTCAATGACATGCTCAAAAAACTGGGGTTCACTGAAAAAAGACTAAATTTTCGCACAAGCATAAAACTGTTATAGTTAATAAAAAAATAGAAAAATCTGCAATTATTTTCAGTTATGAAACTAAGTAACCATTTTTTTACAACTGTCATTCATAAACTTAGCATGCAAAAAATTTCCTGTGTATTTTCTGTTTATGTTTATATTCCAAGAGGTCATATAGTTCATCCAAATGAATAGCTACAACTGTTAATACACGTAGGAGCGGACAGGCCCCAGACACGGTCTGCCTGCTTTGTAATACAGAAAATGTTATCCGTGACCATATTCGAACAACAATGTCTCGCTTGTACGCACCGCAGCATATTCAAAATACCGACTGATCCATCGCAGATTCCAATTTTACTGTTCTACCAACTGGATATATTTTGTGCCGTAAAGAACATTTATTTTACAAAACCCAAAGGGAGCCACATAAATGAAATTTGCTTCAATGTGAAGAGCTATTAATAAATGTTGGAGAACGAGTAATCGCGCGCTGCAATTATGGACGGGGTGTCACTGCTCGGACACTAAATATATCGCTCCAACAGCTATGGCTGTAGTGCAGCAAAGTTCAGTGACATGCAGTATACTAATAGCAAGCTGGATGATTAACAGTGTCGAATGCTACAGGGTCCGACGTCGGACGTTAGAGACTGCAGCCTTCCCGGGGCAAACGTGGTCGTTACAACCCGTATGAAAGTTGAATGATCTAAGAAACAACGTTTGCTGATAATCCAGTTTAATAAAGAAGTCGTTAAGTACTAAATTCTTCGTTGTGTCAAAATTGCAGCGTTGGAAGAATTAATACAAATGTTTAGTGTTTGTACTGGAACGATCCAATTTTACATTTCCACAGACCATGGACAGCTCAGTAATATATAACTCTTGCAAAATATATGCTACTGGAAACAAACAGCAGGAAACAATTTTATAGGAAGTTCCTCCAATTTATGACAATTTCAAGGGTTCCAGTTTCATATAAGAAAATTCGGCATCATATAACTTTGCGTGTTAGAGTCGCAATTTTACTTTCATATCAACAAATCAGCAGTTGTGCTGAAAGTAAGGCGTTTCGGAACTAGCTACGTGAGTTTTTTAGGGTTTTACAAAAGAGTGTCTCCATTTTCATTCAGCCACTCACATTTCATTTCCAAACTCCAACAACGTCAAAGTGTTTTCAATGGGCTATAGGATTATAACTAATGACGCTTCAAGCAGAGCAAATAATTCGTTGGTATAAATGTTGGATCACAGCCTGTCAGCTGATCACAAATATGGTAGATTTAAAGAGCAGCTTGTTACGGCCTACTGATCTTATGTTTCGTGTATGATTACAAACCATGGAAAAACGTTTTGCTTTTAATTACAAGAGGCTTGCACACCTGCATTATTTCAGTCAGTGTTCCCAGCCCTGCAAAACACATGTTTGGGGATCTTAGATCTAGTACAAGGGTGAGTCAAATGGAAACCTTAAATATTACTATAGTATTCTTATCGCACTTCTAAGGTTTCCATTTGACTCTCCCTCGTATATTCTTTCACATAATTCGCAGAACTCTACCGATCATGCATTCCACAAAATCATTACTTTTCAAGTAGAGGTGCCATTTTCGCGAACCCACTGTCACCCAACATTTCGTACCCTACGATAATTGACGGTACTGAACATCCCACACAGGAAGTATTCAAGACGGCCATGTTCCCTGTAACCCTGGAATGTTAATAATGTTTTCATATTTTTATTATTATTTTTATTATTATTAGTAGTAGTAGTAGTAGTAGTAGTAGTATTATAATCGTCATCGATTTATGCAGTGTATTTATACTTATATTCGTGAGACAAACTATATCCCTAGGGAATACAGTATTGCAGCTATTCTGTTCTTACTATTCATAGGGCTTATATCGCTCGTTCCTGTGTTGAATCTACTGTACCTTTACATTAGTACTTTCCGAAATATGTGTGCAGTACTCAATATGGCTGTTATGTGTAGTATTTTGACTTCATGGTTTCCTGGTATTTTGCTCGCGTATTTTATAAATGACTTTAAAATGGTCCCGGTCGCCCCTCTTTTTTTACTGGTACCACCTTTGTTTTACATTCCATATGCGCTGTATTTCTATTGTAAGGTCTTTATATTTTAGAAGCTTCTCGGCTTCTTTTTAATCAATTTTCTGTCTCCTGAAATTGCAACGTCTATTAACATATATGTTCCCTTTCCACTATCACTTATTATAATGTCTGGTTTATTGTTGGGGATAGTTCTGTCAGTTTGTACTTGTTGATTCCACAATATGGTTACCTTACCTTCTTGGCTTGTTTCTACTAATTTTGGTACATGTTCATACCAGTGTTTTTGTCCGCCCTGTTTCCTTGCACATGTTCTAGTGTAGTTGTGCACTCACTCTATCATGTCTTATTATGTACTGTTCCTTTGCCAGTATTGGGCTTGCTGATATTATGTGGTGTATTGTCTCGTCAAATTGTTGGCAAAGTCTGCATTTGATATCTGTCTCTGTGTTCAATATTTATGTTGCGTAATATTTTGTTTGTAACGCTTGGTCTTGTGCTGCCACTAATTCACTTTCAGTTTCTGCTTTTAGGTCTCCCTTCGATAGACAGAGGAACGTGTCTTCTTCACTAATAAGCTGTCTATTTATATTTGTAAAGTGCCCCCCATGCATTACTTTGTTTTTCCATTTTTACTTTAGGGACCCTCCCAATCTAACCTTTGTGTAATGTATTCCATCCTGTTTTGGGTCACTCTTCTCATTTGGTTGAATTAATTCTTCTGTAATCTATGCTGTTCTCTTAATTATTCAGTTCATATTTTTCGTGTTCTTTCGTGGCTTTTAAAAATGTTTACAAACTGGTCTTCTTTATAATTTGTTTGAAGGTATTCTGCAATATTAATTATTTTTTTCTTTATATGCCGCTTCGAATTATAACAGTCCTCTCCCTTCTTCTTTCTTCTTAACATATAGCCTGTCTATGTCAGCTTTTGGGTGATGCATTTTATACAATGTCAGCATTTTTCTAGTTTTCCTGACAATTTTTTATTTTTATTTCTTCAGTTCTCCAGTTAATTATACCAAAACTGTATCTCAACACTGCGACAGCTAGTGCTCCATTTGCTGTGATTTTATTCCTGGCGTTCAGTTCAAATTTCAGTATCATTCTTAATTTCCTGCTGTATTCCTGTTTCAATCTTTCTGTCATTTGTTTATGTTGTATGCCTTCACATTCCTCAATCCCGAGGTATTTGTACACTTTTCCTGTTCCAGTTCTTATAATTCTCTGTTGATATCAATAACTAAATTTTGGTAGTGAGCTTGTTTGTCTCTCTTAAATGCAATCTTGGCACATTTTGCAAGTCCAATCTCCATATGGTTATCATCCCTGAAAGTTTTAAGTATTTCTATCTGTTTTTGGAGCTCTTCCTCTGAATTAGCAATCAGCTTCAAAGCATCCATGTAAAGTAGGTGTGATATTTTTGTCTTTGTTGTGTGTCCTTCGTACATTTTGTTTAATATATTAAGTTGTTCATTGAGAGGGATTAAACAAATGCAAAATATCAGTGATGACGGTGAATCTCCTTGAAAGATTCCACAGTGCGTTTTTATGTCTTCCCTTTCTATTACCTTATTTTCTGCATGTAGATGCATACGTGTTCTCCAGTAGATCATGAATTTCTTTGTGAATGATATTACTTTACTATTGATCCAAATTAACTCTAGGAATTTGATTATCCAACTGTGTGGCAACCTGTCGAAAGATTTCTGATAATCAATTCATAATATACACAATTTTTTCCTGCGTTTACATTCCTGCAGTATTGCTTTTGAAAGTAGCAGCTGATCTGTGCATCCTTTTGATCCACTGCAGCACTCTTTCTGCACTTTTGGTATCAGATTTTCATCATCCATATATTTTTGCATACGTCTGCTTATAATAGATGTAACAAGTTTGTATATTGTAGGCACACAGGTCACAGGTCTGTAATTCTTTGGATTTTAAGTATTCTTGTTTTTGGTATAAGAAACATTACTCCTGCTGCTAGCCACTTGGTTAATCGATCTTCTTCAATTAATTTGTTAAAAAGTGCAGCTACAAGTTTGTTTGTTGCTGTAAGATGCTTAAGCAAAAAATTTGCTATTTGGCCTCTTCCAGGGGCTTTCTTGTTTAGTGTTATTCTTAGTGCCTCTGCAACGTCCTATTCACATACTGGGTTCCATTGCATGCTTGGATTTTGTTGGCACTGGTTCTAAATGCAGCACGCCTCCTCATTATATTGAACTTCCTTCCCATATATTTCTCTTCAGGAGTTCTCCACTTCCTCTTTTTCTGTTGCATTTTTCACATTGGAATATGTCTGCCTGAGACGGTTATAAAATTTTGTTACAATCGGTCCTAAAGAGTTTATTTTTGTAATACTGGTTTTGTCTCTTCTCTTTACGTTTTGTGCCTTTCTGTTATCTCTTTTATTTCCCCCAAAGCTGACAGTTCCTTTCCAATATCATTTTGCTCCCCTGTATGCGTCTAACACACGGCGGTGTTTTTGATCTCTGTGTTTCTAGTTTATACTCTCCTGTTCCGTTTAATTCTAACGTAGTAACCGTTGCTGCTGCATAAATGAGGTGGTTGAACTCAGTGGTACTTAATTCTTTTCCGTCTAGTATTTCTTCCATTATTTCTCTAGCCGTTTTCATTATTAATTTTATTTTAAAGATATTTTGGAAATTCTTTTATCTTGGTCTCTTGCCAATTTCTATTTGTGTCACCTCATAGTACGTACTTTCAATTTTTTTTAATTTGTGAATCTGATTCCTTTGTTGATGAATTTCCGTTTCTTCTTCTGTTGTAGATGCTGCGTTCGGCTTCTGTTCGCCATCCTTTACCTTACCCTAATATGCTAGCTTTTCTTCTTCTCTTTTTTATATGTGACTTCTCTGACTTTCTTGCAGTTCCCTCCTTATTTCCTCGACTTCCATCTCCGTTATCTTTCGTGTTATATTATAATTTTTTTGGTTCAGTAGTTTCTTGGCATACATGTACATTCTGCATTATGGGTTACGTTTTCTCCATATTTCATACAATTCCTTGTAATTTTCTGTAAAATGCTGTCTGCAATACATATAGCACCATATAACTTCTCTTATTTCCTCTTTTGTCCAAGCCCTTCTTTGTTTTACCTTTGTATGTTCCGCTGTATTTTGGGCTTGGTGGCTTTGATTGTGGGTGAGTGATCCGCTTTGAGTTGCCTCGTTGCAGTAACCTTCCTCGGCCTTAGCAGTACTCAGTTTCCCACTAATCCTGTTGTTCCTTTCCTGGTCTCCAAGAATAGCTGCTGTTCATTTGTGTTTTTTGGGTTTTGTTGATTGTTCTGCTTCTCCATCGCTGTCCCACAAGTAGCTAGGGATGATAGGGTCCATTGCAGCAGAGCCCCGATTGCCACAATAAGTCTTTGTGAAATTGGGTTTGCCAGGTGCCCAGAATTCACAATTCATGGATTCTAACCTTCCACCTCAGGTACTTCTGGAGTTTTTCGGCACGGTTGTTTATACCTTAGACTGAGGGACTTTTTTCGACGTTTACCCCTCTAGATCCGTCGTGTTCTGTTTAAACAGGCCCACCTTTTGTCGGTTGTAGTCATTCCTACGCACGGACAGCCTTGTTTGCCAAAGTGGATGTCTTGTGTCTCAAGTTGCACCATTGCACACCTGGGTTGGTGAGGAACAGTGCAGAGTCAAACACACACAAAGGTGCTACCTCTCCCACAACCCTTGACAATTATTATTATTATTATTATTACTATTGATACAAAGGAGATTAAACAGCAAGAAGCAGAGAAAATATCCTGGGGGTTATAATAGCAATACGCAGTTTAACGACATTCTGTCCATTTCCAATTACGGAATAGCACACAAATACAACGTGGGAAAGCAGTGGTGCAGTTGATTGAGGCACTGCGCTACAAGTCGGAAGGTCACGAATCCGATTCCCGTGGTTGATATTGGAATTTTTCATTGATATCATCCTTCGGTCGCTCTATGGCCTTGGGTTGACTCAGCCTCTAACAGAAATGAATACCAGGAATATTTCCTTGGGGGTGGGGGGAAGTTAAAAGCGGCCGTTGCGTTGCGTAGTCTGATAACATTACATTCTTCATGTGCCAAATGTCTTGAAAATTGAGCGCCTCAAATTCCTGGAATCCTCAGAAGCTCCCCGCACTTTAAATGGGATTTCTTAACCGTTAACTTTTACCTTTACAGAAATACAACACAGGACGGACATGGCAGAAGAAAATACTTAGCCTCTCTAACACGGCTAGTTCAGTGTGACAGGCATAAGATTCAATATTATCAACAAATATGAATTATTTTAGAGCACCTACGGACAGCCGCCAATGTCTTCGGATGATTTAAATCATTATCACAATATTTGTCGCGTCTACAAATTGTTAATTCCGATATAACTAAATATTTGTACGCTCTTCTCCGAAAACACAGAAGGCATAACTTTCACTTAATTTTGACAAGTTTCTTTATTTCTTACACACATACATTTACACATCGCTAACGCAGTATTTGTCTGCTGCAGATAATGCAAGAGACGCTGTCCTTCTTCATGTTTCTGCTTCAAGTGAAAAACAAGAACGCGGAAACCAAACAGGACTAAAGAAGAAAGCGAAACACAAATCTTAAAACACCACGATGTGTAGGTATCATTCTGTACTGTAGATTTATTTCATATAGTATCTGAGCACAATTTCACATCCACGTCATGTTTATGTACGAATATCGCATTGAAACAATAAACAAATCACCTTCCTCAAATTATTCACTACCTTCGTCACACCAAGATGTGTATTTTGGAAAAATGAAACCTTACGTTTCAGAAATACTATTCTATAAATGTCATAATAAGTATTTAGACTGCAACTAGACACAATATATAAGATGCTCAATACCACAAAAGTTCATTTATAAAAATGTATTCATTACGTAGATGAACCCCAAATTGAAGGTAGAATCCTTTCGATACTTGTTAAAATGTACCGAATTCTAGAAATCTTTTACTTTAAGATTCGTGGCATAATGAATTGTCTGATTGGTATATAAATAATGAAAGGTAAATATTTCTGGTTTCCGATTGGAAATATACTATTGAAACATATTAATATGTTTAATACATACAAAAACGTTTATTACATAATTAGATACTATTTCTGTTTCAGTCTCGGCATACACCTCAACAGGCTTAATTATTCCATCCAGTTTTATATATAATGGACAATCATTTCAAAAGTCATGCAAACAATCATGCACAAAGCAGGTATATTGCGTTCAGTTATATATGCTTCCAGACCAGACAACTTCTATTGGATTTAGAGTTAAAGCATGACAAAAAAAATATAGCGGTAATATGAATGAAGGGTAAAATAATAGAAGTTACACATTACACAAGAAGTATTGGCTACAATAAAACAAGTTTCATTTCGCTACCAGCAAAATTACGTTAAACTCAAAAACAAACTCCAAGTAATATTGTGCTCTAATTGAATGTGTACTGTGTTGATCACAGCTCTGACAAGTTGCCGGAGATCTTAAGATAGTACCGAACTAAAAACAAGAAAAGAAATAAAATGCCTGGACAGCACAGAGGTGCAGAATAAAACGAATTGCATTTCTCTAATTACCACGCCTATATTAAAATCTCCAAAATCTCTTCAGTAAATCTTCCATTCACAGATCAAGTCAGCACCAACACAACGTTTCACCCGAGCGATATTTCAGGCTCCCTCCGAAATGCAATTTACGCCTTCACTGTCCTGTGATGCCGTGCGGTGGACGTTGATAGTTGGTTAGCGACGTTTCGGTTCAACATATTGACACAATATTCAGAGATCAAGCAATCCAATGAAACAGACGGTCACAGCTGAATGTGTAAATGCACACAGCAAGCGATGACAGGTTCTCACGGACCGGTGCTCTGGTAACTCAAGTTCGTCTTTCGCTATCTAATTTTTCCGTCTTTACCCTGGTTCCCCAGTTCCCCCTTAGGTTATAGGAACGTTACCAAAATTTCGACAAGCGACTATTAACTTCGCAATTTCTGTATGTCCGTCCGTCCGTTTGCCAGTCTGTCTGTCTGTCTGTCTGCCTTTCTGCCTGTGTGTCTGTCCGTCTGTCTACCCGTCGGGATAGAACAACTCCGTTCCCACTGATCGCATTTTTATGAACATTCATATTAGACGATGTTTAAAAAATTCGTCGAGAAAACTCAACATTAAATAACATTCGACCAGAATAACGGGCATTTTACATGAAGACCTATGTACATTTATAACACAGTGCTCAATTTTTCTTAGAATGGGAAATGTTTCAGACAAAAGTTGCAACGAATAAACCGACACATATATTAGTTTCAGTATTCCTGTGGAATCATGTAAAAATACTGTACATTCGGACATGCAACAGACGACAATATACAGCGGCGAATGAGCTTCTCATGTTGCATAGTTAAAATAAGCAGTCGCGGACACCCGACGAGGGGTGGTCTTCCAGCTTGGTGGTTGGGCGAGGTTCTAACAACCTTTCCTTGTAAAAATTAATGTTCAGAAACACTCACAAGCGGGATGATTCCTCTGGAGACAAAACAATCAGGAGTTAAACTATTCCACCCGCTAGGATCTTCGGAGGGGGTGAGTGTTTCTAGGGGAAACATCGCGCAGCACACAAAGAGGTATGAAAATAGGTACGTGGAACGTTAGGAGAGTTATAGGGCATGGTCCCTTAAGGCAGCAGCGAGGGAAATAGCGAGATATAAATTAGATGTAATGGGTGTGCAGGAGGTCAGGTGGGACAAAGGGGGCACAGTAAGAGAAGGGGATTATGATTTTTTCTAGGGGAAAGGAAATGATAATCATCATTTGGTAACAGGTTTTTTTATACACCGTAGAATATTATCAGCTGTGAAGAGAGTATAGTTTGTTAGCGATGGGTTGTAATATCATTGCTGTAATTGTGCATGAATCAAGTGAGGAAAAAAGTGAGGAGTCAAAAGATAGTTTTCATGAGGAATTAGAGCAGATGCTCGATCACATCCCGACATATCATATGAAAATGTTACTAGGAGACATTAATGCAAAATTGCGGAGAGAGAATATTTTAAAGCCAACAACTGGACACGAGAGTTTCCATCAGGATAGTAATGACAATGGGGTTAGACTTGTTAACTTCGCAACATCAAAAATTCTGGTGGTTAATAGCTCAATGTTCCCTCACTGGAACATTCATAAATACACTTCTACTTCCCTGATGGTAAGACTCACAACCAGATTGACCACGTATTGGTAGGTAGGAGATGGCATTCGAGTGTACTGGTTGTGGGAAGTTATAGGGGAGCTGATTGTTATACAGATCATTATCTGGTGATTGCAAAGATTAGGGAAACATTAGCATTGGGTAAACAGGCCACACAGAGGTTTGATAGGCAAAGATTTAACTTGAGGAAGCTTAATGAGCCAGAGGTTAGGGAACAGTATCAGATTGAAATTACAAACAGGTTTGCAGCTTTGGTGAA
>Ga0123355_10013411_pt1 | contig 12751 bp, 8 predicted proteins | sample TergutEmb28metaG_3_FD_89872 | JGI IMG/M metagenome (GOLD analysis project Ga0123355, IMG submission 89872) | Embiratermes neotenicus P1 segment gut microbial communities from Petit-Saut dam, French Guiana - Emb289 P1 | ecosystem: Host-associated > Arthropoda: Insects > Digestive system > Gut ...
AGGTGCAGTAGGAATCTGGTATCTGGAAGCGGTGGCATGTGTGCCAACCGGTCCGGGAGTACCGTAGAAGCGTACCGTAGAACCAACAGGAACAGGAGTGCTGTTTGAAAGTACAGGTGTTCTGCCCGGGCCTGTGCCTATAAATGCAGTAACATTACCCGGCTGTGTGCCGCCTGTGCCGTTGAAGGTGATGGTGAAAGCATTGAAAGCAAACTCAATATTAACTTCCGCAGGGCCGTCAAAGATGCGTGATTGTGTTTGGCCAGCATCAGTGCCACCTTGCGTCCATCCCGTATTTGGGTTTAATGTCCAATCTTCTATTCTGTTCGTTGGCCAGTTTGTTGGCGTAGCTGTGATAATCAAGCTGTCATTATGGGTGATCCAGCCGCCGGTTGCAGGTATAGGCGAAATCGAATAATTGCCCGAGCCGCTACCGGTGTGGGTAACGTTAATGCGATGTTCGTAACGGAAATTAAAATATCTGTGAAGGTCAACAGTTAATCCATAGGTGCTTGCCACTAAATGACGTTCGCTGGTGCTCGTTGCATCAAAATTGCCGGGATACGTATTGCCGCCGCCTGTGATACTTGCCACTACAAGGCGCGTATGACCTTGTGCATTATGTATAGTGGGCGACACATAGAAGCGCACATTGCTTCCCGCAGGAACAGAGCCGGGATTTGTTGTTATTGGTGCAAGCATATTGCCACCATCATCATATACATAGGCATGAATGGTAGCTCCCTGGCTCCCCGACACTTCACCCCATGAAACTTGCCGCATGATAGCACCAAAAGCCACATCTACCGTAACAGATCCCAGTACATTTGAAAGTGTTCTGTTATTGCCTGTGCCTGTCACGGCAGCAGAGCCCGTTATAGCCCAGTTAGATTGATGTGTAACAGGATTATTCGGCGTGGCCGTAATGTTAACACTGCCGCCTCTGGCAACCCAAGGGTTATTTGGGGTTAAGCTAGCAGTACCGCCAGTTCCGGCTATTAAAGTTACTTCATGCTGATAGTGAAAACTGAAATCGAATAGTGGCATTGCAACCGACTGAGTTGAAGAAACTCCTGGTATAACAATATGGCGATAGCCTATTGATACCCAATCATCAGCAGGGTTTGTAATCCAGTCGCTGTTTCCTACGCCCGGCATATTTAACACGTTTGTAGTGCCCGTAGTGGCGTTAACGCTCATGTTAAACCGCGTGCCTGCGCCATAGAAGGCAGGACGTGCCTCAAAATATACTCTTTCGCCAACAGTAACCCAGTCATCCTGTTCTACAGGCACCCTGTTTCCTTCGTCAAGTCTAAAAGCTTGTATTTGTCCGGTTTGGTTGGGACTACTATTAACAGTCCAGTTTACCTGGGTTTCCATGCGTACGGTCATGTCTCTTTGACCCCAAGCTTGCGCCGCTAAAATATTGGGTCGCTGATGTGTTGGAGCAAAATCTGTTTGGCCGGCTGCCCTTACCTCATTCGTAACCGTGGCAATCTCGTGCTGTGGTAGGATCCAGTTCCCTGGCCCCAAATCATCCGAAAAATGCCACACAGGCCTTGCACCCACAGGTATCGCACTGCGGTTAAGCTGTATAATGCCGGTCTGCTGGTTTCTTTGCGATGTGAAAACATTGCCGGAGGCGGTTCTCATAATAGATTGACCCGGCACCTCGCCGATCTGAATCATAAAAGTGGTCGGAATTGTGTCTCCTCCTACTGTGTTTCCGGTATCCGGATCAATGGTATAATTGATTAATACCGTCGTTGCGTTACTAAAGTGAGATATATTGGTTAGAGGCGTTAATGGAACGCCGCCAATAACCGTCGCTTCAAACGTTACCATGTGGATGTCTTCTGTGTTACTAACCTCAAAATCCCTATTGTTAAATGGATTGTCGAGGCCGTATATATGCGATAAGAGGTTCTGGCTTACCGATGTAGTGCCCGGTCTTATTTGCGGGTTGGCAAAATACATGCCGTCATTCCATACATAAGGGCGCGATAGGCCATTGCCGTATATGGAAAAAGCAGACCCTGCGCTTACGCCGGTTACGGTAAAGAAAGGCATGGGTCTAACGCGGGTATTCGGCCAAGACACACCGATGCCGCCATTACCTGCGATAGTGCCGCTGTTAAGCCTTAATAAGGCAGAGTTGGTATGTGTGCCGGGTTGGTGTATTCCGATGTCCGCGTTATTTGATACGGAGGACATATCATTCATGGTTACGCTTCTGCGACCCGATATATGTATGCCGTCCAAACCGTTGCCCTCTACGCGTGAATTATCCCTAAGAAATGACATATTGGAGCTGTTGCCGGCAAGAAGTATGCCATGACCATCATTATCAATTATAGCAGCATTATCATTGAGGAAGAAGCTGCCGCTGGCGCCGCCGGTTCTGTGAAAACCGTTTCCGCGGTTATCTTCAATGGTGGCACTGTCACTCATTGTAAAATTGCGGCCACTGGCCTGATTAACGCCATGACTTCTATTGCCGGTGATTGTAACATCATCATTAAGGTATACACTTAAAGTGCCGGTTGCCTCCATTAACATGCCATAGCGGTTGTTTTCGACAATGGTGCCGCCGCCTATGTTGGTAATGCCGCCGGTATTCCTAAAGACACCACTTTGATAATTATTTATTATCCTTAGCTCGCCTGTGCCGCCTATATCGCCTATGCTCACAACACCCGTGGAAGGATTTGAGCCGGGCACCCAAAAAACATCGCCTCCGGTGCCGGTTTGTATATAGTTATCGTTGCTCGCGATTGGTCCCCCCATAAACTCAATCCTAATGCCGTCACCGAAGCCCTGTATTGTGCCGCCTGTTATGGCTGTACCCGAAACTGCAACAGTGCTGGTCGTTGCTATGCGCAAACCAAAGCCATTTGCAAAGCTTGTTGAATTTTCACCTCTTGAGCCGGTTATGATGCCGCCGCTCATATTAAATGAGTCATGTGGGGTAGTCAGGCTTACACCATTGCCGCTTGGATGGGTTACTGTTATTGTACCGCCATTTAAGTTGACTGTACCTCTTTGGGCAGCAGTAGATGCCGCCGTTACGGCACTAAAGGCGGAATGATGCGTTATTTGGGCGGGGTAATTAATATTAAGCACGGACGGTAATGCTTCCATACCCGCTCCACGTCCCTGATGAACCTGAAAAAGATTCTGACCAATTTCGAGCGCGCCTGTTACATGTGTTGTGCCGGTAAGATGTATTTGTGAAGCGCCAGCAACTCTTATGCGAGCGTTCATGTTTCCGGCCGAACCAATGCCGGCAGTATTTGTCCAATTATCAACAACATCTATATTAATATGCCTGAAATGCCAATTATGACTCGCGTTTGCTGCAGCCGGACCCACTACGCCCAAAGCAAGAAAATGACCTAATGTAATTGTGTTGTTAGGCTCAGATATGTTATTGGTGCCGCCAAAAATAACACCATCCCTTACGGTGTTGCCTACTATGTTTATATTACCTGTCGTAGCAATATCATTTGCAATAAATATACCGTGCACAGGGGCGGAGCCCGCAGGAAACGCAGTGCTACCGAGGTTGTTAAGAGCAGTTCCGAACTGCTGACCGGTTTCTACATGGAAGTAGCGATGTCCACCCGGCACCGAATAAATTCTCACCGGGTTTGCACCTGTTGTTGTTCCGCTGAACGTACCTGCGGGGTCACCATTATCCCAATTCTGCCAGAAGTTGAAAGACAGCGGGCTAATTCCTACTGGGCCTTCCATCTCCTCATTAACAGCTATAATCACGTTAACAACGGCCTCTTGATGCACAACATCATTAGCTATATCCTGGACAAGAAGAGTGGCTTTATGGCCATCTATTTCGTATTCACTTTCACCTTCCACGAAGATGATAGCAATAATGTTTTCCGGATCGGTTTCATCGTCAATCATGATGTTGATATCAAAACCTTCAGGAAGATCTTCAGAAGTAACAACAAGTGTGCCGATAAAGCCATGCGCTTGCACAGAGCCAAACAAAACTTCTTCTGTTGAGCCATAGACTTCTATAGTGTCTGAGAGGTTGCCGTCTATGTCATAAAAGCGCAGATTGCCTGGAGTTTCGCCTTGCTCAACATTAAAAGCCACGAAGATATCAGCAGTCTGTTGAATTTCGCCGTTAATCACGTCTTGCACAACAAGTGTAGCCAAAACCTCATTGAGTTCATGCTCGGCAGTGCCTTCTACAGTAATAACAGCAAAAGCAGTGTCATGGTCTCCGGTTTCAATACCAGATTGGGTGATAATGTTTACGTCTACACTAAAGCCTGAAGGAAGATCGTTGGATGTGACAACCAACTCCCCAACAAAGCCATGAGCAGTCAAATTACCTATAAGAAATTCATCAACATAGCCATTGATATCAATAAGGTTTACTAAATCACCATAGTTATCATAAAGCCTCAAGTTGCCCTCAGGAAGTACGGTTTCCACCTCTTCTTCATTCTCTTCAATGAAAAATTGCACTTCTCTTACAGCCGTTCTGATACCGTCTTCTGCGCTGTCGTTGAAAGTGATGATAACAGATTCTGTCAAAGCAACTTCTGTTAAGCCACGGATGTCTACTCTGAAATCTGTGGGATATCCATCTAAAAGATGAACAGGTATTATATTGCCAAAGTAATCAACAGGGTTGAAGGTGAAGGTAAAGCCTTGCGGCAAATTAACTCGAACCCCAAAAGAACCGCGTACACCAACTACTGTAAAGTGGGTGTAGAGGTATTCGTTTATATGGCCATGTATAAAACCACTTTCAAGCTCATCTTGTGCCGCATTAAAAACAGTGAGAGCCCCAAGCGCTGACCCTGTACCGCTTTCCGGAAATTCAGGAAGAGTTGGGGGCAGCAGCTCCGGAAGCTCCGAGTCTGCATCGTAGCATTCCTCATAGTCATTTTCGTCACATTCGTATATGTATTCATTATCTTCATTATCTTCATTATCTTCACTATCATCGCCATAGTTGCTGTCGTCGTCATGGTCACAGTATTCATCGCATTCATGACCATAATAATAATCGTCATAATAATCGTCGTCTATAATGGGGTCATCGTCGTCGTCCTGAGCAATTTCGTCAGGTATGTAGGCATCGTGCTCGTTGTCGTCGGGAACTGTCGCGTCCTTATCCATATTTTCTTCGGACACTGCTGTACTGTTTTCAAATTCGTCCGCTATCGCAATAGGTGCAAAAGACGAATTGATGAAAGTAAGAATCAGCATCACTGACACTACACGGATAAAGAAACGTTTTTTCATCGTTTTCATAATTTTGGCTCTCCTTCTTAAAATGAGTTTTTACCGCTACCATTTCTGACTTGCTAGTATATAAAAACAGAGCCGGAAAAGACTGCGGTTTTATTTTTGTCCGGAACATTCGCGGCACGGACGGTTCTGATGTGCTCACAACAAATGTTCACAGATCGCAGCTGCACGAGTTAAGAAGGGGTGCTTAAACGCCGCTTTTTACAAAATAATCCGCATGTCCTTCGCTCTATTGTTTGTTATGTTGCATCTATCTAGTAATACCACCTACAAAACCCAACTAAAACAGGTTCATGTACATAACACAAACGAGGTCTATATTTATTGTACTAATTGTTATGCTAATTGCCTGTTTTTATCTTCTGATTTTCTTTTCGTGTCGAGCCGCAAAGAAGAGTCGACCGTATTAATATCTGCCAGAAGCATGTCTGATACAAGCTTTATATGGGAAAGCTCAGACATGGAATTGGCGGCCTGTCCCAAGCGTACAGAATCAGAAACGATATTGTTTTTGCGCCCTTGGTAATCTATGTAATAGTAATAAGCATGTTCATCAACTATGGTACAGAGCTCCATTTTCTCCGTATCGTGATAGCACATAATATGCTTATTTAAATTAATCGAAAGCTTTAAAATCTCTTCAAACTCGTCAACTATCATGACCGTATAATTCGACAGATCCATAGGGCTTTTTGACACCACGATTTCACTGGAGAATTTTTTCAAGATGGCTTTGGCTTTTTTATGGTGTTCATTACTGTCACCTACAGAAATACACCTTATACCAATAAATACTCCGAGGCCACTTATAGCAATAACCGTAGCAAAAATTAAGATAGTGTATATATCTATTATTGGTGTTTCGGTGGTTAAGTTAACAACTGCATTAAAGCTATGGGTTCCAAAAACCTCCGGAACAAAAACATCTTGAGCTATAGGAATACGGTACCCTCTTACAGTTGTTTCATTTATACCGGCCGGCATCGCTAGAACAGAATATGAAAATTCAATAAAAAGTTCAGCAGAAAAGCCTCGAAAGGCCGCTGATGTGCCGCCTTCATTTTCAATTTGTTGTTCATGATACTCTGAGAAACTTAAAAATATTTCCATGTACTCTCTTGGGAAAATAGTATATATTCCTCCCGGTTCATCGTATCCACTATCGCTACTAAAATTTAACTCATTTCCAAAAGTTCCTCCCCTTGCTCGGGACAATTCCGTAATTTCTTCAAAGACAACAGGATTGGCTCCTCCGCTCCCTAAATGTGTTATAACAAAACGTTTTTCAGCCACATAGGTGTAGCTTATATCTAAATCTTCGCTAAAATTAGCAGAAAAACTACTCTCAATCTCAATAAAATCTGTAAAATGCCTTAGAAAATGCAAGTTTGAAGATACAGGATTCCCTCCAAAAATTTCATTATCAAAATAATGAACTGTAAAACTAGCATTATTTTGTCCTGTGCCCTCAATTACTACATCCTCATGCATAAGGTCAGTGACATACAAAGCAGCCCATAATATAGCTGCAACAAAAACTAATCCGCTAACAATCATGACGGGCCAACCAATAATTTTACGAAGCTTCTTGCTTGAAGAACCCATTCTCCGCACATCCAAATTCTCAATATTCTCAATATTAGCTCTATCAAAATATCATGGTCAAAAACCTTGAAAGATTCCACCAAACATTGCCCTAAAAATTACGTTTGGATATCCGATAAATGGTATATGAAATATAGGAGTACCCAATACATCCTCCTGAAGCACCGGCAAGGGGTCGGGGGATTCATTTGCATCGCCCTGTGTAATGTATTTACGCACCCCATAATTTGTATATGTAAAATCAATAACTCTATGTACAAATTCTACATTCCTGAAATTATAGTGCAGAATGCTTCCCTTTTGCACGCGCATAAATGCCTCTTCAGCAGGTATCCTCCTCATTATAACCATGCTTCCCCTGTCAATAGTTCCAGTCATAGAGCCCGTTAAGATGACCACGGGATATATGGGAAACAGTTGGAGGAAAAAGGCGATAATAAGTCCCATTAAGCCAATCGACATAATATACTCAAAAGGTCCTTTGCGTGAATGCTTTGCTACACGCGAAGCCCTTTTACGCTGTGCATTGCCATCTTCATCAGTCATATAATGATGTATAACACCTACAACAAACATCAGGCCACATACCACAAGGGACCACACAAGCCTGTCGAACGAAGGTAATATGGGGAAAAATGATTCACCCAGATTGTAAACAAAGCTTATAAGTAAAGCCGCAAAAACACTACCTTTCATAGCCACAAATGACACCACAACGCTCACAGTTAAAGCAGGCAAGGCTGATGCAAAAACAAAATGTAGTATATTGGGGTTTGTTTCCATAAACAACACCCTTGTGCCTCCTGTATTGGCAAAGGCATATACAATGCTCAAAGCAACAACTACGAAAGCTTGATACTTGCTCCCGGCCACCTTTATGAGCCTATACCTCACAATTTCACTAAGCACCAAGGGGATCCCCATGGTCCACATATTACGTAAAATAGGCGAAATGCCCAAGGTCATAGCATTTCGTCCGCCTCCAAATACATATACCGAAACCATTACCATGGATATGTACATAACTAGGGCAATTAAAGCCGCAATATTCGATTGATAGGCATTTTTGGCGGGTCGTGAACTCCATCCCATATAAACAAACATACCTATTGCCAAAAACGCGTAAACTCCCGGCCTAATCGCTTGATTAAAGATGGTAATCAAGCCGCCTGGCACGAAAAGAAACGCAGTATGTGCTATCAACATCGCAATACAAACAATTATGGTATAAAAAAAACTGCGTTTCGCCATGAAAAGCCTCCCTCGGCATATTGCTGTATCAATTCCGGCCAAGGATATTCTTGAATAGAGCACTACCTTTTTCTTAAATATGCAGTATAGCGACCGAAAGGGTTAAGCCGCTATACTGCAATACTTTAACTACGGTAAATCTAAGTTATTGCTCTATGTATTCCAGTTCATGTTACCATTTACTTTATGGCAGGTAAGGTGTGTAGTATAGACGCAGTTGGAAGGTGTAAACGCCAGTATATGTCCAAGTACCTGGATCAAAGGCTGGGTCGAATTCTACGTGGATTGTAAGTGTTTCATCATTGGTGGGGTCGTTAACAGCCGGAGCAGGCTCAATAGTATCGGTTAATTCACCCCAGCCGCTTATTGTGGTAATAAGCGCAGGATTAACAACTCCGTCTTCAAACAAAATTTCTACCCTAGCATCAATCTCGGCCCACATTGTACCGACATTTCTGATATCCCAATCAACTTCAACTACTTGACCAGGCGTGGTAAAGCCGTTAATGTTGTTGCCGGGATCGCCAATAGTGAAATTAACTATTTTAAGGCCTGGCTGAGTGCCGTCAAGTTGAGCACTTTCAAGTACTACAAAAGCCCCTGTGTCATCTTGTACAACGTTATAATCAACGATTTCGAGCCTTATGTCAGCATTAACAGAAGCTGTGCCGTTCCAGATCAACGGATCCAGGTTGCTGAAGGCAAAAGCACTCCCTGCAAGAAAAACTGTCATAAATGCTGCTACGATGATGCTGGTGCGTTTTTTGTTTCTCATAAGATTAATTCCTCCAAAATTCAATATTTTTATGTTGCGTTTCCCTTTCTGCTATTGTAACAAGGCAACGCCTTGACAATAATTAAATTTAGGGTATGTTTTTAGTTAGCAGGAACATAGAAAAGTTCAGCTCTGAACCAGAAAGGCAAAGTCAGTACATTTGGATCGGCCAGTGCTTCGCGTGCTGCGTCTGGCAAAGGAGGCCAAAGGCTAAAATCAGGATTCCATTCTACCAATATTTCAAACTCTACACTTTCGCCTGCTGTAAGAACCATCCCTATTAAGTCGTTGTAATTATGTACTTCAGTATGATAGCCCCACAAATGAGCTGGCACGTTAAAGAACCAGCTACTGTCGGTTCCGTAGTTAAAGTTGATACTGTTAATTCTTGCGGGCATGGTGCCCACATTTGTCACAGTAAAATACCAAAGTATGTGTTGACCCGGCGCAGTAAAGATTACGTCAGCGTCATGAACTATCCTAACGCCAGGTTGAGACTCTCCGGGACCCGGCTGACTCCCGACAGGCGGGATTGGATTGGGCCTCACGTGAGTTTCCAAATTGAACGGATTTCCTGTAACATCATCAAATGCGGTAATGAGCAACCTAAGCGAAGTTCCTACGTTGGCTGTGCTATTAAAAACCAGTGGATCTAGGCTCCCAAGGGCGAATGCACTTCCTGAAAATAAGGTTAGTATAAATACCGCAACAATGACACTCAGGCGTTTTCTTTTTTTAAATTTGTTCATCAAACCCTCTCCCTTATGTGCTAACTGGCAGACCAAGGATGTTACCATAACACCAAACTCTTCGTCACTACCAAGACACATTCATTGCTAATTTTTAGAAATGGCCTATACCTTATGGCAAATCGCTATCTGCAACATAATATTCACCGTTATCATCATAGTAATTGTCATTATGGTCGCTGTTATCATAGTGGTTGTTATCATCATCATAGTAATTGTCATTTTCTTCTTCTGGCTCGTAGCCAGGATACGGTTCTTCTTCGCCCTCCTCGGGTTCATCCTCAATATCAGGAGGCGCAACAACCAAACCTCCGTCATCGGGAGAGCCAATATCCGGAACCCCTTCGCTAGGAGGCATTACAGGAGGTGCTACAGGCGCACCGGTGCTTGGAGGTGGCAAAAACTCCAATGAACTTGATTGGAACAGGTGATCCGGAATTGCATCCAAAACCACGCCAGCAGTGCCGGATATTTCTAAACGACCCTCAATACTAGCAAAAGCAACGCCCGCAAAAAGCGTGAGAACAACGAATATAAGAGTTGTTGTTGTCAACTTGCGTTTAAAGAGTTTCTTTCTATTGTTGAGGTTGGTGAATTTTCGCCTTCGGACAACTATCCCTCCCTAAATTTTCATTAAGCTCGTTTTGCATTAAATTACTGATTGAGCCAGCTCCGTTTTAAAAATATTACAAAAATTGGGTTTAACACTATAATAGTATTACAGAGTGCTCCGAAATAGAGCACTCTGTAATACTTTAAACAGTTTTTACCAGCGTTGATTTTGACTCTTTGACCAGCTTAGGCGGTGATTCTTCTATGTTGTTTTGCGCGAAGATCAATGCTCGTGCAATTGCTAAAACATAATCTCGATTGGCACACGTAAGATTCATGAAGGTATCGGTCAATTTCTCTCTTTCAACCAAGTGTTTCATGATCATACTCCTTTCATTGGGGAATGATGTACTTACCAGACGTGATAACAGCAACTTTCTTGTTAGAGGTAGGAAACGTGCTGTATCACATTGTATCATGAAGACATTTTAACATAACAAATATGTACTGTCAACACTAATTTTAAAAGTTTTTTGCATTGACAATACATATTGCATTTGATATATTTAATTTAATCAATAGGAAAACTAGGTCATGTTACAAAGGAGATGTGAATTATGACTAATGAAAGAGTGAGGATTTTGCGTAAAAAACTAAGCTTTAGCCAAAAGGAGTTTGGGAGAAAGCTCGGTGTAACGAGATCCGTTATATCAAATATCGAATTAAACAAGGTTGTCCCTAAAGACATTTTCATCAAACATGTGTGTGAGGTATTTAACGTAAATGAGAATTGGCTTGTCAGTGGCAATGGTGATATTTTTAAAATGGGAACACAGCCCAATAAAACACTCAATGAACTTTGGGATTTATTTTGTAACCTAAGACCTGAATTTCAAGAATATGTTTTACAACAAATTGACAAACTTGTCGAAATTCAAAACAAAGATGATAGCTAGACAACCTCCCCGTCAGGAGTCCATTTGTTGGCAAAAGCCAAAAACCGCGTCTGTGCGGACGCGGTTTCAAGCCGTCGACAAACCCCCATTGGTAAAGCCAACTGGGGGTATTTTTGTAAAATACGCTTAATATTTGCGAAAAAATGGAAAGGGATTCATTCATTCTTTTCCATCTTGCCATCTCTTTCAAGTTCATTGCAGTAAAAGCAAGTAAGGTTCAGGCTAACGACCAGCCCCATCCGACCGCATACTGTACATCTTACTATGTTTTTTGATTTATTTTGGTGTCCATCAAAGTGGGGGGTTGCACTTACCCAACTTCGACAAGCTTCTTCATGTAATTAAACCTATGCCTCACTGCAGATTTCTTGCTTTGCATATCCAGCTCGCGATACTTTTGTTGCAAATAATCATGACTTTTCATTTCATCGAAATGTAAATGTGGAACTACCTGAGCCATTATGCCATACAAAACAATTATTTCTTCTCGGGAGAATTCGTTATTACAAGCTTCTTTCAGGAATAATATGCGCTCTTCGTAGATAGGCGATGTGCCTGTTGAGCGTAGGTTGCCGTTTTCATCTAGGTCATCAAAATCAATCTCCTGATAGTCATCCTCGGCGAATGTTTTGTTGTTTAAGTCAATGAATTTATGAAGCCCAAGGGGGTCTATGTAATTCTTATTCTTGGTGATAGTGAACTTTAGCTCTAATACTTTTCCACCGCGGCCTTTTTTGCCGTGAGGTTCGTATGTATAAGATATATCGGTATATTCAGCAAGAGCTTTTTGGCAGACATTGAGGACTTTTTCTCTAAAATCCTTATAAGATGGATATTGTTTTTCGTCAATGCCCAGTAGGTCCTTTAGCTCCCCTACAGCAATCACTCTGTAACCGACTTTCTCATACTGCTTTAGAACTTCATACATCCGTAGCTGATTCTTGCTTTTGAGGCGCAAGGCATTCCATAGCTCATATTTAAAATAATGACCTTTTAAGTTAAACATCAAAGGTAAAGCCATATCGTGAGCGTCTATTTCTACAAACCACCCTCCATTATCATCTTCACTTATCCTGCAAACTTTGAAGAACTGAAAGCGAACTACTCCGGTGCCTTTTTCATCAGGAACACCTGTAACTTTAGTTAAAAGTCCATCCGCCACACTTTTGAGATAAGATATATGTACCCTGCTGGAAAAATTCATGATTGTTTGAAAATCAACAAGAGAAAAACGAACAACTCTCGTGCTCGGATCTTTCGGATTGATTTTACTCAGATATATAGTGAAAAAACGTAGTTCTTGCAAGGACATATCTCTCGGACGGAACTCGTTCAATGTATTTTTTTTTGACACCAAATATTTTTTTTCGATCCTGGGTTTCAACACCATAAGCCTCCTTATTTTTTGTATTTGTGCTAACTTTAACACAATGCAGGACATATGTCAACTCTCTCCCTAAGTTTGAGAAACTCTCTCCCTAAGTTTGAGAAACTCTCTCCCTAAGTTTGAGAAACTCTCTCCCTAAGTTTGAGAAACTCTCTCCCTAAGTTTGAGAAACTCTCTCCCTAAGTAG
>Ga0123355_10013412_pt1 | contig 12750 bp, 9 predicted proteins | sample TergutEmb28metaG_3_FD_89872 | JGI IMG/M metagenome (GOLD analysis project Ga0123355, IMG submission 89872) | Embiratermes neotenicus P1 segment gut microbial communities from Petit-Saut dam, French Guiana - Emb289 P1 | ecosystem: Host-associated > Arthropoda: Insects > Digestive system > Gut ...
CCCTCATAAACATGTGCTTGCATTTATGCTTATACTCCTCTCAAATGCCTCTATATAACCTCTGAAACTATATTTTCTAGAGCCTATCATCACGAAGCATCTCATATAACCGTACATACTCTTTTGCAGAACTATCCCAAGAAAAATCGCAGTTTAAAGCATTTTTAACCACAGCACCCCAATAATTTGAGTTATATACACCAAGCCCCTCATTTACAGCCCACATCAGACCACTGGCCACACAGTCTTCAAACAAAAAACCATTACCCTGCAAGGTCTCGCGGTCAAAATGGCTAACGGTATCGGCAAGGCCACCAGTTTTTCTTACGATAGGAATCGTGCCATACCTCATAGCAAAAATCTGCCCAAGGCCACATGGTTCGTATACAGATGGCATAAGAAACATATCACTACCGGCATAAATGCGCTGGGCCAGAGTGATGTCAAACGTAATGTTAGCACTTATCTTATGCGGATAGCGGTGGGCATAATCCCTAAAAAGATCCTCATAGCGGCCTTCGCCGGTGCCAAGTATAACTAGCTGGATATCTAATCCCATTAACTCTTCCATTACAAAAGCCACAATATCTAGGCCCTTTTGCTCGGCAAGTCGGGTTATCATGCTAATCATTGGCACATCAGTAATTGGCAAGCCCAACTGCTCTTGCAAGTGATATTTATTTTTGCGTTTAAAACGGCTAAGCTCCATACCGGCTGCGTCATTTGCTTGTACTATCGTATCAGCACCATCTTTCGTATCAGCACAATCTTTCGCGCCTGCACCATCTTTCGCATCTGCTTTGGCACTATTATTAGCATCAGCCGCAAATGCATTTGATTCTATATATAAATTATCAAAAATGCGTGTGTCTGTTTGCGGGTCATGTAGAGCTGTATCAATACCGTTTACAATACCAAAAAGCCGTCCTTCTTGCCCACGCTGCTTTAGTAAGCCATCCATACCATAACCATATGCAGGTGTGGTAATCTCGTTTGCATATGTCCGGCTTACTGTGCTTACAGCATTGGCATGAACAATACCTGCTTTCATATAGCTTATATTTCCATGAAACTCCAAATCACCATTTGTGAAATAACCATCATTAAGCCCAATATCCCACAGCACCTCCTTGCCAAACACACCTTGGTAGTGCAGATTGTGAATAGTAAACAGGCTCTTCATAGATTTATAGAATGTAAACCCATTATACACATCCCGCAAAAACGTAGGCCCCAAACCGGTATGCCAATCGTTAAAATGTAGAATATCTGGCTTAAAGTTGATATGCCCAAGCATTTCTATTGCCGCCTTGGTAAAAAAGGCAAAGCGTTCGTGATCGTCGTCATAACCATATAAATTGTCACGGTCAAAAAAGTAGTCATTCTCGATAAAATATACACTGTCTTTATTTGTAAGTGCGGAAACAGCAGCACCGCCTGACGAAGCGGCGTCAAATATTACGGCGTTTTGTGCACGCCATGCCATATGAACAGTAAAATTGGCAACCGGGCCACCAATATAATCGGCAGATATAGTGCTAAATTTTGGCATTACAACCCGGACATCCACACCCAAACGCCTAAGCGCAATAGGCATAGACCCCGCAACATCACCCAACCCGCCGGTTTTAGAATACGGCGAAACTTCTGTGGAAACAAAAAGCACCTTTATGGCTTTTTTTGAATTAACATCTGACACAAAACTCACTCCTAACTGCGAGATTATAGTATTAGGATGGACGAATGTAAAGTCTAGCATACGTATGAGATTGTATGCTTGTTCCACAAAAAAAAGCCCTGTCTAGCTAAACAGCCAAACAGGGCGCACTTTAGATTAATAGTATACAATATGCTCTTAGCACAATGTCAATGTTTGAGGGCTATTGCAGCCTACCACGGTGCAGTTGTAGGTGGTGGCAAGTTGCTAGTATCCGCTGTACCAAAGTGCTGCGTCCATCTCATTTGGTAAAAACCGACACCAACTTCTATAAACTGTGGCCTAAGTAGATTAACCCTATGAGACTCCGAAGACATTAAACTATCTACAAATGCCTGGGGAGTGTGATGCCAACGCCCTAGGTTTTCACCCATCATAACCTCAGGGTATCCAAACAGTTGTAATGGGATGCCCCTAAGATTGCCATAAACAGGGTTTATATGTGACATATATGCCATGTCTGCCATTGCTTGAGACTTGAACCTAGCCGTCATCATCAGTGTGGGACTTATTTCTAGTTCATGCATACCTGCTGCAACCCTATGTTCGTTTATTAGACGTATGACCTCATACTCAAATGAATTGGAACCACCTTGGGCATGATAATGATCTATCCAAGCGTTTAGCTCGTTTCTACTAATGCGCCTATCACGCGGAATCCGTGGTGCACGTGGTGGTATTGGCGTTGAAACAGATGGTTGTGTTGCAGGAGGGCGCTGCGACGGCCTTGCTGTTGGTTGCACACCCGGAACAGGCCGTATTGTGGGCCGTGGTGTTGATAACACTCGTTGTAGCTCAGCAGTTGCTTGTAACCCAATAGGTAGATATAGCTCAGCAGGTTCATGCAAAATATCGTATGGCTGATCTACATCTGTGGGGCATGTAGTATAAGGCTGGTCATATCCCACGTATGGACAGGAGGAGGTGTACTCCGGATTATACGATGGTTGTGAGGAGGTATACTCCGGATTATACGATGGTTCTGATGGTGTCTCGTAATATGAACCTACATATGGCAGTTGAATTTCATCTACACGGATATCAGAATGTTCTGCTGAATAATGTACTACATAACCACCCATAATATCAGCAATAGAATCAACAGTCATCATAAGATAGTCATTGATTAATGCTTGTGGATAAACAGGGTAAACCACTACTTCGTTTACTAGAATATAATTTGCATCTGCCGGGATTAGAACATATACACCATCATATGCTAACACAGCACAACCAGTCTCATACCATAACACATCAAAACCTACGGCATAAAACATATTCCCAATTGGTACATATTTCTGACCATCTTGTACAACGGGGGGGTGGGTGCAAAAATCAATGTTATGACCATTGACTGAAACTACTAGTTGGCTGTCACCATATGTAACAAGAAACGGGATAGCGCCTAATAACATCACAAGCACCAATGAGATAAAAACAATTCTCTTTGAAAATTTCATATTCAACTCCTTAAGATAAGACTAGTTAGCAACCATTTTATCATTCTATGGATGCCTCAGTATCGACTTAATTATCCAACTTTTTCATTACAATTGCAAGTGTTTTAGTAAATACTTTTTTTGCTCCATTTTTTGTCAACATTTTAGCACACTCGTTCATGCTTGCGCCGGTTGTATAAATATCATCAACAAGAACAAAAACCTTTCCTGTTACATCATAATCGGGTTTAATGCGAAATGCATTACTAATGTTTTCGGCACGCTGGTGTGGGTGCAGGCCACTTTGTGGTGGGGTGTCTTTGACACGTTCAAGTACCGGTAAGAGTTTATGGCCCGTGGTTTCCGCTATTGCCTTGGCCATAACCTGGGCCTGGTCGAAGCCACGCTCGCGCCGTTTTTTGGGATGCATTGGTAAATGAACAAGGATGGCATCTTTTGGCAGGTTATGTTTTATAGTACTAGCCCAAAGTCGCCCCAACCCCTGTGCAACGTGTATGCGACGCCTAAACTTCACTTCGTGCAATAAGTCCCGCACAAGGTCTTCATACAAATAAGCAGAGTGATTATTTATAAAATAAAAATTTTGACTACTGCAAGATGCACACTTTCTTACCCCAGACTCCACTGGTACGCTGCATATATTGCAACATGAGCCTTCTATTGGGGTAAAAAGGTTCTCGCAATAATTGCATAACCATAAAAACCGCCCGTGTTTATCCTCTAATGGCAATGGGTTTTTACAGGCAATACATCTAGGAGGGTATATCCAGTCGATTACGGTTTTAATCAGCTCTCGCATCTTGCCTCCACGCCTATCATAAGCAAAAAACAACAACACATTAGTATACTTATTCGATAGGTGAGCTCGTAGCATATAAATCGGCCAACCGTCGTGCCAGAGCTGTGCATCTTGTGGCAATTCTATTATTGTCTACCATCCTATGCAAGCACTCTGGTACACCCACCAGTACACAAAGCTCTTTGGCACGGGTCACAGCAGTGTATAGCAGGTTTCGGGTCATAAGCATGGGCGGCCCACCAAAAATTGGCATTACCACTACCCGATACTCACTGCCTTGGGATTTGTGTACCGTGACGGCATAAGCAAGCTCTAGCTCGTCCAGCTGTGTGAAATCGTAGACAACTTGTCGGTTATCATCAAACTGCACCATCATATTAGATTTATCATCGTCTATAGACATTATTATACCCATATCACCATTGAAGACGCCCTCCCCTTCGGCTTCTAGGTGGCCATCGTCATCAAATATTTCCCATGTGGCATCATAATTGTTGCGTACTTGCATGACCTTATCCCCTTCTCTAAATAGGGTCTGGCCAAATTCGCGTTCTTTTTTGTTTAAATCTGGAGGGTTTAGTTTGGCTTGTAAAAGGCCGTTTAAGCCACTAACACCAAGCGCGGACTTACGCATTGGGGTCAAGACCTGTATATCATGAAAGCTTTCGCAATTTTTATATATCGGTAGGCGCTCTACAACCAAGTCTAGTAACGTGCCTGCAATATCGTCTTGAGCGCGCTTTACAAAGAAAAAGTCCTTCTCGCGGTCGTTTAGTTCTGGATATTGGCCCTGGTTTATGCTATGGGCGTTGGTTATTATGGCACTTTGGGCAGCCTGGCGGAAAATTTCTGTCAGGCGCACCACCGCTACGGTGTTGCTTGAAATTATATCTTTAAGCACGTTGCCTGCCCCTACAGAGGGCAATTGGTCTACATCTCCCACTAAAATCAGCCGCATCCCAACGGGTACTGCTTTAAGTAGGCTATTCATCAAAAGGATATCCATCATAGATGCTTCATCCACGATAAGTACATCTGTTTCTAGTGGCTCATCTTCATTTTTATTAAAAACCTGCCGCCTAGAGTCTTGGGAGATATATGTCACCTCTAAAAGCCGATGGATTGTTTTGGCATCTTGGCCTGTTGCCTCGCTCATACGCTTTGCCGCACGGCCAGTTGGGGCCGCCAAGGAAATAGTAAACCCCTGATGCGTAAGCAAAGAGATTAACGTATTTATTGCTGTAGTTTTACCCGTCCCAGGGCCGCCAGTGATAACCAGCACCCCTTCGGTCAAAGCACTTAAAATAGCCTGCCGCTGGCCGTCAGAGAGTTCTGTCTCTGTTTCTTTTTCTAGGGCAGCTATGGAGGATTTTGCCTCGATGATAGTGCTATCATTTTGCTGTTGATGGGCAGCCGCAAGCGCCACCAAGTGCCTGGCAACAATAATTTCTGCATAGTACAACGGGCTTAAAAAGACCAATGTCTCGCTAGGGTTTTCTGGGTTTTTTTCACGCACAATAAGGCGTGCAAGCTGCATACGCACAAGTTCATTGTCTATTAAACTTACAGCCACCCCTAAAAGCTCCGCGGCCTGGGCTGTTAGCTGTTCTGAGTAGATAAAAACATTACCATCGTTTGAATACTCCCATAATATAAACCGCACACCAGCAGAAATCCTCTCTGGTGATTCTTGGGAAATACCTAACCTATATGCAATGGCATCGGCCTTTTTGAAGCCGATACCGTCTATATCATCGGCCAATTTATATGGGTTTTGCTTTATTGTTTCGATTGCGGCATCTTTATAGACCTTGTAAATTTTTTTTGCATATACAGCACTGATACCATACTCGTGTAAAAAGATCATAACCTGACGCATCTCTGTTTGCGAGTGGAATATTTCAGAAAACTCTACTGCCCGTTTTAGAGAAATACCCTTCATCTCGGCTAGCTTTTGGGGGTTGCTTTCTAACACATCTAAAGTATCTGCGCCAAAGCGGTCAACTATACGCTTCGCCATGCGTGCGCCTATGCCCTTTATTACGCCGCTGCCTAAGTATTTTTCTATGGCAACTAGGGTATTTGGGGCGGTTTTTTCGGCACGGTTAGCCATAAGTTGCCAGCCATACCGTGGGTTGTTAACAAAGTGGCCTGTTACTTTTACCGTTTCACCCTCGTGTAAGTCTGCAAAATGCCCTGTACAAGTTAGTATTTTTTCGTCATCGTCTTGATAGTTTGTAATGTCTAACTGGCTATCATCTTCGTAGTAAAGCGCAAAAACCGTGTAGCCATTATCCTCGTTGTGGTAGACGATGCGTTCTACTATGCCTTGGATGGTGTGTTGTTGGTCTGTTTGCATAGTTAGCCCCTTTATCCGCCCAAAACCTGATGTGCCCAAAATATCCGCCTTAGGGACTCGTGCAGGCGCTCTTCGTCAAATACGCCTTCGTTAAAGGCGCTAATTAGTGAGTTAAACGTAGCAGGTATATCTGTTGGCATCAAAAGGATATCGGCTCCTGCGATAAAAGCACCCAGCGCTATTTCTTCGGGGGTGAAGTGATCGGTTAGGGCACGCATTTCTAGTGCGTCGGTTATTATCAAACCTTCGAAACCCATCTCACGCCGCAATATATCTTGTAGCCAAAAATCCGAAAAGGTAGCCGGCAATGTCCCAGCATCTAACCATGACTGCATCCATTCTAAGGGTACGGTAGGGTTTTGAAGCGCCGGTGTGGCAATATGGCCAACCATTACACCATCTGCACCTGCGTCAACACTGCGTATAAATGGCGGGGCTTCTATCTGGTCAAAACGCTCCCGGTTGTGGGGGTAAAATGCTAACAGGTAATGACTATCCTCATATGTGTCTCCATGGCCAGGGAAATGCTTAACCACAGCCAACACGCCCGAAGATTGCAGACCCTGTATCGTATAATCTACCATTAAGCTTACCAAATCCGGGTCGCGCCCAAAAGATCGGTTGCCAATTACCGTATTTGCAGGGTTTGTCCATACATCGGCCACAGGTGCAAAGTTCATGTTTATACCCAAGTAAGTAAGCCTATTGCCTATTTCACGGCCTGTCTCATATGCAAATGAAGTGTCGCCCTGGCGGCCAATGTCATAAGCCGCTAAAACAGTATGACTACCAAAAAGCTGCCCCACGCGAGACACCCTACCGCCCTCTTCGTCTGTTGAGATAAACAGCGGGTTACGAGAGGCAGCTTGCAAATCTGCCGTCATGGCCTGTACTTGAGATATAGACTGTACATTATCGGTAAACAAAATTATCCCACCAACAGGATACTCTGCAAGCCAGTCCTGAATTGTGGGGGTAATCTGTGTGGCCTGCCAAGGTAAGCGCGGCATTATTAGTTGGCCAATTTTTTCACGTAAACAAAGCCCGGCAATCCACTCATCCGCTGCATCTAAAAAGCATGGCGCATGGCGGGGTTCGGGAGTTGGTGTAGGCTCTGGGGTTGGTGTAGGTTGTGGCGTTGGCTCTGGTGGTACTGGTGTGGTTATATCGTTTGTGTCTGTTTCACAGATATTTGCAACCTGTGAGTCTGACAGTGCCGACACTTCATAGGCCTCACCATTGTCAACTGTGCCTCCACAAGCAGCAATCGCCAGCAACACAGGCAAAAATACTATCAATGCTATAGGTTTACCCATTACTATAGGTTTACTCGTTTTTGGTAAAAGCATTCTTGCGTTTTTTGCATCCATTTCCCATCATCCTACGTCAAATTGCGAATTTTACCACTTTTTGCGTGGGATTCGCTTTCACAAAAGCAAGTTCTACTATACTATGGGCAGGCTTTGCCTATTTGCAATAGACTTCTTGCAGCTGATCTTCTTGCAGCTGATTTTAGGGTCTATAGCTTTGCTAGCACCTCACACAAAAAGCCCCACATCCATTTGGTAGATGAAATAGAAAGCCTCTCATCTGGTGTATGCAAGTCGTACATATTGGGGCCAAATGCAACTATGTCTAAACCTTTAATTTTCTCAATAAACAACCCACATTCAAGCCCCCCATGTATTGCGGTTATTTCTGGTTTATGATTGTGTTTTGCCTCGTAATGGGCGACAACCATTTTTAGGATTTTGGATTCTGGATTAAAGGCCCATGCAGGGCTGCGCTGTATAAACCTGGCGTTTGCACCTGCCAGTTTTGCCAGGGCGTCTATCTTTTTTTCTACCAAAATGGCATGTTCATCAGATGCACCGCGAGGCATACAAGAAATTTTTATCATATCATCGCAAACTTCTAACACGCCCATGTTGCAAGAGGCAGCCACCAGGCCGTCTATGTCACGGCTCATACATTGCACACCACTTGGCATCAGCAAAAGCGACGGAATTAAGGCTTTGTTACCAACTACCCTTTGGGGATTTGTCATTTCGGCTTCAGAGGCCGTGGCGGACACAGGCAAAAGCGCAACATCCAAGCCCGGATCAGCAACCCTAAAAAATTCTTTTAACATTGGTTTACATTTATCAAAAGCTTCTTGCAATTTTGCTTCGTTTGCTGGGTCTACTACAATAACCGCATTTGCTTCACGTGGGATGGCATTTACCTTCATGCCACCTTCTATGGAGGTTATGCGTATATCTGCCACCTCGTCCATGGCGTTTAACAAAATGCCAAGTATACGTATGGCGTTGCCTCTTTCTTTGGTAATATCCCCGCCAGAGTGTCCGCCTACTAGCCCTTTTACAGTGACAGTGTATGCTTGTGTGCGTGTACCCAATGGCTCCCACATGGCAGGCAGTTCATACTCTGCTGTTATACCTGCGGCACTGCCTGCGGTAAATCCACCTTGCCTACCTGCGTCTAGGTTAATCATCTTGCGGCCTTTTAGTGTACTTGCATCTAGATTATATGCGCCACTCATCCCGGTTTCCTCGTCGGTGGTTAGCACCACTTCTAATGGAGGATGCGAAAGGTCACCAGATTCCAACAGCGCCATGCACAGTGCAACGGCTATCCCATTATCGGCCCCTAGAGTTGTACCTTTTGCCTTTATAAAATCCCCATCTACATACAACTTGATAGGGTCTTTTGTAAAATCATGAACTGTACCTGCGTTTTTTTCGCACACCATGTCCAAGTGCCCTTGCAAAATGATTGGGTCATTGTTTTCGTATCCCTGTGTGCCAGGTTTTGTGATTATTAGGTTGTTGCGCGCATCTTGCACACAGTCAAGCCCTAGGCCCTTGGCAAAGTTTGCAATATAATCGCTTACGGCCTTTTCATTACCTGATCCTCTTGGGATTTGGCTTATGGTTTCAAAGTGATGCAGTACTCTTTTTGGTTCATAATTGGACAGAATCATTTTGGCCTCCTTTTTAGTTACATAATAATAGTAGGTTCTTATCGTTTCAGGCTTTAATAACGCAACTACCTCATGCTCTAATACGATAGTCTTGTCTATCATGATATGATTTCATATAGTTTATAACAGAATTTACAAAATTTATAACCTCATCTTTAATTTCTGCAAGTTGATTGATAGATATATCTCTAGCACCCTCTCCAAAAGAGTCTATTCCGTGTGCCAGTGCATTTCTTTTATTTTTTACTAACAACACATGATGTTTCTCTGATCTATCTGTAATATTTATTGAATGACTATCAAGCAGTTGCCTTATGGCTCTTGCATCAAGATTCCCACTGATCGCCAGTGCATCTTTAGTCAGTATTATCGCACCATCAGAAATAACTTGTGAAATAATGTTTTGAACTTTCTTTTCGTAAGTAATTGTTGTTGCTGTTGCAGCTAGTGATTGACGGCCAATCTCATAATTTGTCCAAATGCTACGGATTGACTCTATTAGCTCTTTATAGCTAAGACTATTGTTCTTAATAGAGTCATATATCTCGACAAATCCTGTTGTTACACATGCCTCCACAAGATTATACAACATCAGCAAGATGTTTGACTTAAGAATTGGTGCAAAACGCTCCGTATGCGCTTCATCAATAGTTAGTGTTCTCCCACGAACCTGTTCTTCAAGTTTAAGATCAACCAAAATCGAATAACAGAGCTCAATTTCAGATTTTCTTGTTTCAAAAATTTGTATAGTTGTTGTCATTAGTGCTATCTCCACTCGTCGCAATTGTCAATTTTTCCAAGTAGACAATCTCTTACAAATTCCACACGGTCTTTCAGTCTGTTTGGATTGTTACTTGCATCCGTGGTTGTAAGTTCATTAAATCTGTTGCTGGCTAGCCATTTATCCACCGAATCAACTGTTAATGAGCTATTTTCTCGCAAAGCAAGCATAACACCAACAGAAATTGCCTCAAATCGAACACGAGGTACTTGCTTTGTTCCGGGTTTAGCAAAGCCACTCGCAAAATGCTTTCGAACAAAATTGCACATTATATCAAAATCATTAGTATATGTTTTTTCGTCAAATGTATCTTGATTATTTTTTAAAAATTCATCAAGGAAAATGGCTATTTTATGTCTTGATTCGAGATATGAGTTAGAATATGCAAAAAAACGAAGAACTAGTTCAAAGCCCTCATAACGCGAATCTTTTTTCTCAGTAAGTGGGCATATTTGCTTGAACACATGATTTTTTTGACATTTATCAATAAAATCTGTCAGTCGACCAGGATATGTTCCTCTACGAAACTCTGATGGTGTTGCGGTCTTTCCGCTACGGTTGACTCTGCTAAAAATATCTTGGCGTAGACTTTCTGCTGTTTCTGATGATAGTAATACAATCCTCAATGCTCTGTTTTTGAACTTCAATTGCTGGGCCGTACCTAAGTCCGAAAACTTAAACCCATTTAGCTCATCCAATTTTTCTAATCCACTTAATTTGATTTTATCATCCATAAAATGGGCAAGTGTGTTGATACGCTGAACTCCATCAACGATTTCCATCTTTCCTTCTGTACGTTCTGCCCAAAACATAAAAGGTATAGGAAGTCCTAATAAAACGGACTCTATAAAGAATGATTTATCTTTTTCAGTCCAAATAAAACTACGTTGATAATCGGGTATTTCGAAATCACCTTTTATAAATTTTTCAACAATTAGTTCAGCTGGATAATCTCTCGTATCATAGCGAACTGTCGTACGCAATTCTTCCAACTGTTTCGTTGCGCTTTCCTTCTTTTGAGCTGTTATCTTAGCCATTTGCAATTTCCTCTCTGATATGCTTCATGATGCTAATACCTATAGCTCTGCCAAGTTCAACAGGAACAGCATTACCAATATGTGTACCCAATGCACGGATACTGGTGCTTGAGTCTTTGGGAATCAATTTATAGTCCGGAGGGAACGATTGTAACAATGCACCTTCTCTAACTGATATCGCTCTATTTTGCTCGGGATGGCCAAATCGTCCATTGCCATACCCATAAAACTGCGTCGTTATGGTGGGAGACGGGGTATCCCATGACATTCTGCCATATACAGAAGGGTAGCTCTTGCCTGTTTCTTTTTTATGACAATCTAATTTTAACGATTCATCCCAATCACGCCATGTACCACCCTCTATTGACGATTTTATGCGTTTAATATTTATGGCAGTTAGATCAGAACAAAAATGCAAGTCATCAACCGAATGTCGCTCGCCAGCTTTTAATTTTGGCATTTGTCCAATGGCTTGTTTTACTGTTATATATTCCTCCGGAGAAAACAAAGGCGGGATTAAAGATATGTCTCCATGCAATGAAGCCAAAAGCACAAGTCGCTTTCTGCTTTGTGGCACACCGTAACCAGAGCAAGCAACAATACTATAACTAGTGCTATATCCACTACGTTCTAATGTCTCTAAAAATCTTTTAAAAACATCCGTGCAAATCAATTCTGGTACATTTTCCATTGAGACGATATCAGGTAAAATTGCTTCTATCTTTTGTGAAAACGACTCAAGCAATTGCCATTTGCCATAATTTTTTTCACATTGCTGCTTATAATCACCTTTTCTATATCTATTAGTATACTTTGAAAAAGGCTGACAAGGGGCACAGCCTACAAGTATACGAATGCATTCTTTTGCGTAGTGCCTAGTAATTTCTTCGGTAGTAAGTTCAGAGATATCAGATTCAATAAATACAGCATTATTGTTTACCTCATATGCATATTTACACGTTGAATCAATGTCAAAACCTGCAACAACATTAAGACCGGCAAGCTCCAAACCGTGTGTCAATCCACCGATACCACAAAACAAGTCAACCACCATTGTGTTCATATGCACTCACCCCTTCCATATAATCCTCGTATATGCACAGCCTCTTACACTAGCAGATGGAATGTAGAATCAGTCTCCTTTACACACCCACAGCCGCAATTTGCACAGCCATCAACGCAGTTAGGGGTAGTTTTCCCGTTTTTACTTCGCTCCCATTCCCGCATCAAAAATTCTTTACTCACGCCCATATCAATAAAATCCCAGGGCAGTATTTCGGTGGTATCGCGCTCTCTGTGGGCATAAAATTTCATATCCACTCCTGCCTCTTCAAAAGCTAGAAGCCATACATCATAGTTAAAATGCTCGCTCCAGCCATCAAACATAGCCCCGAGCTTATGGGCCATTAGTACTGCCTGCCCTACCCTTCTGTCGCCACGGGCAAGTACACCTTCAATTTGTGCGGTTTTGGCGTCGTGATAACGGTAGCTAATCTGCTTTTTACGGATACGTGACTTTACGGCTTGCTGCCCCTCTATAAACGCCTCAGGCAGCGGCATCAATGCCCACTGGAAGGGCGTAAAGGGCTTTGGCACAAAACAGGCTGTACTTAC
>Ga0123355_10013413_pt1 | contig 12750 bp, 6 predicted proteins | sample TergutEmb28metaG_3_FD_89872 | JGI IMG/M metagenome (GOLD analysis project Ga0123355, IMG submission 89872) | Embiratermes neotenicus P1 segment gut microbial communities from Petit-Saut dam, French Guiana - Emb289 P1 | ecosystem: Host-associated > Arthropoda: Insects > Digestive system > Gut ...
ATCCTGGTTCTGTGGCAGCATGTCTTGTTGTGTAAGGGTATGTTGCTAAGAGTGGCTGACTGCAGTCAGCCACTCTTAGCAACATACCCTTACACAACAAGACATGCTGCCACAGAACCAGGATTATATAACGAAAGCAATTAGTAACTAACTTTTGAAGGTGACTTTAGCAAAGAAAGTGTGGCTCCCTGAGGATGATCCTTGGATCGAAACATGTCGGAGGAATTTTAGTGCTCTAATGTGAAAAAGTTCTACGTATGTGCATCAGTTGGTGTACTATTAAATAATTAGACGATATGCACGGTGCAGCTACAAGCACAACTGTGTCAATTAAGATGTTTTAATGACTATACTCGATATCTCTCCATCACGTGCGCGCACAATATATACAGTAGGACCTTAAATTCTCTTGAAGACAACCTGAAGATGACTAGAAGGAACCGAAACATGTAGTTGTCTAGTATAGCCATTAAAACATCTCAATTGACATAGTTGTGTTTGACTACATACCCTTTACAGTACAGATCTTCATGAACGTGTGCTAGTTTCTTCCGATTTTATTAAAGAATGGGAGGCAACGCGAAATTTTAACAAAATCCCACAAATCGAATTTTAATTAAAATTCATTAAGCAGTTCCCGAGTTACACTCCACAGGCGGCATTTTGACGAAGGCAATAAGCGGATGTATGCTACTTTTGTTGCGAAATCACCAGTATATGTAGACAGTGAACGTACTTACCATTCAAGATTGCAAGATAAAATAGCAAACTCGCTAAAGCAATCAGTTACACCCTGGGACGAAATTAATTTTTGTATTTCAGAACAAAAACTTCAGAGCGACATCAATCACTGAGGATTGATGATTTTCTAATTAGTACAGGTACAGGAAAGAAATGGTTCCCAGCGGCCACGCGGTCTAAGGAGTGGGTCTGCGGCCGCTTGCTTGCTGGAATTGCGGGTTCGAGTCCTACTGGGCGCTTGGACGTCAGTCTCTTGTGTGTGTTGTATATTGTCAGGTAGAGGTCTCTGCATCGGGCCGATCACTCGTCCAGAGAAGTCCTACCGAGTGTGGTGTGTTAACGGAGTGCGATCACGAATCCTCAATAATGAGAAGCCTCTGAACTCTTAGGGGCTGTTGTGCCATGTGGCGAAAATATAGGGAAGATATGAGAACAATGGTTTCGTCTTTTTTATTCTTTACTTTCCTTATATATATTAATTATTCTTCTCAATCTTCTTCATCGTCTCTTTTCCTCCTCCTTATATTGATGCTCGCAGGACGTGGGTCGAAATCCTCCTTCACAATCAGGAGTACCAGGTTCAAACATCGGCCCAGGAAATGTCTATACTGTTAAGATGTTATCGAGGTTTCCCTTATTTTCTCCACGCAAATGTCTGATTATTACCTCAAATCAGGTCACAACCGGTTCCTTCCACATCCCTTTCAAGCTATAATTTACTAATCAGCATATCATTTGAGCCCGTGTCGTCTAAGCTACGACAGCATCATTGGACAAGCCATAAATAATTAAAAAATTATTCGTCTCCTATTAGTGCCCTCTAATTTAATCTCCTTTTCCCTCTTAATTTACTCCGTGATCTTTTACTAATTTCGTTTCCTTCTTCTGTTCATCTTCGATCCTCCTTGTTCTCTTCCTCATTGGGTTTTTCCTCCTCCGTATACATTTTTACTCTCATTTTCGTTGAATGGTCTGATTCATACAACTGTGTCTTTACGATCCGAAAGGAACATAAAAGATATCTGATCCACAGTTCGTAATACTTGGGATCTTCTGTGATTATGATGTACCGTGACTAAACACTGTGACTTGAGCCTCCCGTAGCGTCGTTTAATTATAATCAAGTCTGTATTGTTTACGAAAACTTCAGGCTGCCTGAGCGTCTTGTCTTTGTAAAACATTTAGCTATCAGAACTGAAGAAGACTCCCTACTAATTCAATGCCACATAAAACAGAAATTCATATAAACTGTAAATCCCCTTCTTCGTTTTATGAGAAAAGGAAAATTGCTTATTACTGCTGCACAAACTTTAATCTTTCCCATGTTCTCTCTTTCTTGCTCAGTCCAATAAGACTGTCCTGTCAAACTTGTTTCAAGTCGTGATGCAACCTCGTCTATAAAATTGCTCACTCCTTTGGATGCGACAATTCATACTTCGGTGCATTTGACATTAATCTGACAGTTGCTGAGATGCACCACAGCCACCCAGCCGTTCATGCTTGCACATGTATTACGATCTGGATCTGACCGATCGACTACTTACTTACTTACTCCATGGAGCAGAGTCCTTCTTGAGAAACTAACTGGTTTGCAGCTAGTCAAGAAATTCCCCACATTTTATGGCAAGCGAAGGTTCATTACCGCATTTACGCGTGTCCGCCAACTGTCCCTAATAGTGATCAAATCTTGTATTACCCATTATCGATAAAACGTAACCGTGTTTCAAATTTGACGCTGAAGGCAATACATGCGTACTGTATTCAAAAAGTACAAGACAAACGGAAATTGTTAATTAAATGAACGTTGCATATTTTGGATTCTCTGTACACTAGGTGATATTCCAGAAATAACAGTGAAGATTTTAAAGAAGTAGTCACTTGTTGCTTCTCTCTCTAATATGATGCGTATATCATCGTACTTAATAATTATTCTCCAGATATCACTGCAAATATATGACAGATATTACCTAATATTAAATGCACATTATTTCGTGGTACAACATAAATTAACCATAAAATACAATCTGTTCCACAGATAACTTTAAGAGTCCTCCAAAGAAAACAGTGGGCCGGGATATCGCAGTCAGTATAACGGCTCGCTACGGGCTGGACGGTCCGGAGATCGAATCTCGGTGGATCAGAGATTTTCCGCACCTGTACAGACCGGCTCTGGGGCCCATCTAGCCTCCCGTACAATGGGTACCGGGTCTTTCCCGGGGATAAAGCAGCCGGGGCGTGACGTTGACCACCCGCCCCATCTAGCGTCGAGGTTTGAAGAAAGAGTAAAGCTATACATTTACTCCCCCTCTGGGCCTTCAAGGCCTATTCTCGAGTGAATTTACCTTTACCTTACCATAGATGAGTGGCGCAGTCGTTAACATGAAACAGGGAATTTTACCTACTTGATAAAATATGATAGGATTATCGTACATACTGCAGTTACTGCCGATTATCAATCTCAGGAAGAAATTTTGTTGGGTCACCAGATCCTATGACAGTACAATATGGTACAATAAGTGGATCTGCAGTGTTTGCTGTTGTATGGACAGACAGATGCTGCAAAATTCATTCCGTTGCCTGTAATTGAAGATTCCGCTTTCAAGCAGAATTATATTCGTAATGCACCGAAATTAGTAGCAGAATGAAATAACTTTATTACAAATTTTAACTGCTTCAGGTGTGGAAGGAAGTCTTATTAGGATTAATGTATAATGTGAGATTTCTCTTGTGTGCTGGACCAATATTTCCTCTGTGAGACACGAACTGAGGTCTAAGAAACAAAATGCGATCAAAATATCTCGCCTTTTACGAAACAGGTACAGGAAATAGTAGCCGTCACGCGATAAGTACAGGCAACATTATATCTCGGTGTTTACGAGACGAGTGCAAACAATGCGATATCTCGACATTTACCCACATAAACACCGAAGCACAGCAAATTTACACAAACTTTCAGGTCTTATTCAATCCCTGACATGTTTCGACCGTGTTTGTTCATAATTGGGTGACATTTGTTTAAAATACACAATAACGTCCTCCCGGTGATCATCACAAACTCTCGAAACATGTTAAGGTTCTAATAAAAATTCAATAGTTGAATAAAGAGAGACCACTAGTGCCTCAGCCTGCATACGGATACCACACCACCCCAGCCAAACCACAACGTAACAACACACATCGAACCAGAGCAATACAACACATGAAATAACTCAACAAATAAGTTGCAAGCTCCTGATGATGGCAGTATTAACATCCGAAACATGTTGAGCATCAAACAATGAAATAATAAAACAAGTGACCTCAAGTTGGTCTCTCTTTATTCAACTATCGAGATGATGCATGGTTCAATAAACATAAGAAAAAACTAAATATTTGTGTAAATATTTTGTTTTTAGGATTACCTGCATTTTTCAATGCATTGCTCCAACGGTGTGGAATATATTGTGAATAGGTTCTTTTTGCTTGGGAAAGAATCAATAAGAAGAGTCGAAATGAACTTTAGGAAGCGTCCTGCCATTGGAGGACTGGAAGAGAGAGAGATGGCTACGCTTATTCGATGCCGTCAAGTGGATCAGGAGATCCAACACGCTAGTTCTGGATTACTGCCGTTATGAGAATTACTGTGAACGGACTGGAGACAAGCCAGCTGATTCTTACCTCAAAGCACAACATCGCCTATGTTTAGAGAAAGAAGGCAACATTATCTGAATCGAATCACGATTTAGAGCCAGATACACACCAAGTAAAACCGTACGTTTTATTAAGAGTGGCCTTCTTCTAGCCTGTTTATAGAATTCAAAGTACAAACAGCAAGACCGACAGTGTATTCTATTTACCGACCCACATAAAGATCTTCTGTGTCACGCACTTTAATACAAACGTTGATGTCACTCAGTGTATCAGCAACGGGGATGTTACAACGGAAACATAAATATTTCAAAATAGTGGGCATACCAAATGAAATAAACAAAAAGTAGTTCCGCTCAAATGAAAATTTTGTTTGCCTTAAGAAGAAGCAGAATCATGTGAATGTAATGGGATATAAATTGTTTAAAGGAAGATGGACCGGTCGTGAAACACTTAAACAAGACTGGAACAGAAATTCGAACCAAATCTAAGACAGACAAAAAAGGGATATGCTTGTTCCTTTTCTCTGTTTAAGGCCCATTTAACGATGCTCATAGCAGCTAATTACATACAGCGTCAAAAGGGGTGTTATCAGCTCAGGCGGTTAGTCGTCGTTTTCTCACTGCGGAGGGCCAGTGTCGCTCAAAGGGCAGTATATGTGGAATTTTTCAGTGGCAGTGGGGTAAGGGTTTCTCCGAGTGTATCAATTTCCTCTTCCATTTATTATTCTATCAATCCTCCACAATCGTTCATCTAACGTTCCAAGGATAAGACAGGGGTCGGTTAGCGGCCTAAATTCTACAGACATTCGGTCTCAGGTGGCATTTGGAATAAAAAAAATATAGCGTAGAATAATAGAATTGTGAGCGAAGAATGAAGTGAAGAGGACAAGAAAGGAAAAGGCCAAGGCCCATTTTGAGGTGCTGCTCCGTCGTTTGCCTGGAGAGTGGAAAGCCACGAAATAACTCAGTCACGAAAGGTGATGGTTGGGCCGGAATTTGTGTCCGGGATGTCCACAATTCGAAGGGAGTGTGATATGAATTCGACCGCGACGCAAAAAGCAAGTCATCGACAGAAAGAAACGAAAACATTAAAACAAAATAAAACAATAAACGAAAGAAAGAAGCAAAGAAGAAACAAAACACGACTTCCTGGTTTTGTTTGATGTATGACAAAAACAGATATTCATTTAGTAATGCGCACGAAAGATATTTTAATGTAATGGCAATTTTTAGCTGCAACAAAAAGCAGAAATCAAATTATAGTAGAATTAGATCCTGCATCTGATCACACACACGCCCATCAGCGCGTAATACCATGAGGAAATTTGGATTTTGCTGGATTGCAAACACCAGAGTTATAAGAATGGATGTCTGCAACAGAAAAAGTAATTTTACGCATTATTTCCGTAACTTTCCTATATATGCCAAAAAGAATTTGATTTTCGAAGCATGTTAGAAATAACATGCGAAACAATCAAGAAACATAGAGATATATCGATTTTCTTTTTATATGCATGTGATCCAGATATTTTACGCTGCGTTGGGATGAAAATCAGCCAATAATCAATAACTATCACACGATAGTTTCCAATTAAACATTTGTCTAGCAATCTACTGATAAGAAGCTAGTGCTGTCACTCAGATGGTTAGTCACTGGCTTCCGAACTAGGAGACTCTGGTTTGACTTTAGGGTAATCCATGTGGAATTTATGGTGGACAAAGCGGCATTAGGATAGGTTTATCTCCGATTACTTTGGTTTTATCTTGTCAGTTACCATTCTACTAATGCTTCACACACATTCATTAATCGTCAGGGGTGGTGGAGGGTACAATAATCTCAAGAGCGTTCGCAGTACAGAGGACTTCGTTCTCACCTCACTCCAAGACTAAAAATACCCATAAGATGCATAAGTATAAAACATTTAATTTGTTTACAGTTAGAAAGAATTAAATTAGATGTTTCAGTGCATACCAACGCAAGTTAAAATATAAATCTGACATCAGTATAAATTTCCTACAAAATCGATGACTGCGGTCGGGTGGCTAGCATTCCTGTTTCGAATTCCAGAATTCCCAGGTTACAATATCGGCCCGGAAATCAACTACCTAGCCCGAGGTCTTTCTTGCTTCGTCTCGCCCCTCCACGCAAACAATGGGATAATACCATAAATTAGGTGACAACCACTTCCTTCCACAGTCTTTGCAAACTCATTCACTGTTAATCCTACCATTCGCGATAATCTGAGTTACGGACAACGTCGTTAAATAAACCATGATTAAGTAAATACGCTCAACGTAATCTGGTAACTCTCGTTTGGAGGATCATACTGTCCGATCCCGGTGGATGCGCCGTCTAAGGTGTGGGCCTACGGCCGATCGTTTGCTGGGATTGAAGATTCGACGGAGGAATGAGGGTCTGTGTGTTGTGAGTGTTGTGTGTTTTAAGGTGCATGTCATTGCGACAGGCCGATCCCTCGTCCAGAGGAGTGTAGCGACTGCGGGTGTGTGTCATTGAGTGTGTTCAGGTGTACCAATAACCCTCTACACCTAAAATGGTAGGGAAAAATAGGTCAGAGTAAGAGAGAAACATACTGTGTAGTATCTGCAAGACTGCACGGTGTCATAACGAAGTAGTTGTGGCTTCCAACTTACTTTCACTCAAGACTGTTTGTCTTCATGAAGTCTCATAAGCAAAAGAGCAGGAATAAGTTTGTACTAATAGGCCTATTGCAGTGGTGTACCGAGAGAGGGGGGATGGTTGGGGGGGGGTTCAAACCCCCCTCCGAAATTCCGAAGGCCCTCCAAAATCGTGCCAAACTCAAACCGATTGTGAAAACTGTTAAAAATTGCTGAATTTACAGCGCCAGCACCCCAAGATGTTCGGGAAAAAGGCAGTAAAATTCTAAAACTACCATCGGTTTGCAATTATTTTACGTTAGCAATGACAAATAAATTGGTTGTCATCATAAATAGTCTTAAAGTACCAAAAATTAAGAAAATTTTACTATGTGAAATGAAATTTCTTGTACCAAATTACAGCTGTCTCCAGAACCCCTGACTAGGGGGCTACCGCCCCCAGATCCCCGATCTCTCTGGACTCTGTTCTCAACTGAATTTGTTGAACCCCCCCGAACAAAATTCCTGGGTACGCCACTGGCCTATTGTGCAGTAAATTAAACAAGTTAATGATACATGTCAGGTTTGACTTGAAGCACGCAAATGTACCGTACTAATAATTATACCGCATGAGATTTTTGTTCGAGATGGTGCATAATCTCAACTGTACTGCCGTGTGGTTTGGATGAGAGATATCAACGTTACGGAGGAATATGCTACCTTCATCTCATGTACACAAACTACAGGGTGATTCAAAATTCTCCATGCATAGGGAGTAACTGTATTTTTCTTTTCATTAAAGTACTAAGATGTCCTTGTCTAAAGAAGAGCGAATACAGATAATTCTCTTGGCCGAACGACCATGGTCCCCATATAGAGCAAGTTTTGCAAATAAGGAGGTCATCTTCTCCACGTACGGAAACTTTTGAATCACCTCCCCATGTAGGAAGGCTTTTGAAACGCCTTGTGTACTCCAGGCAACAACATTTAGGACGAAACCGCCGTTTCCGTCTTCGGAATAGAGTTTTTACTAAATGCTGATACATACCAATCTAACAAACGTCATTCGTCGCATCTCATAAGACCGTAAGCTTCACATAACAGCAGCTGTGAAGAGAATCGTCCTATAAATTACGAATTTCAAATAAATGTTCCTGCAGTGTCACAGGACTTTTAAATATTTTAATTCTTACAAAACATTTGTTGCGGCTTTTAATATCATTGAAGTATGGCAATTGTCAGTGTTTCTGCTTTAGAAGTACTTTCCTGTCTTCTCTGTAGGCTACATTTTCATTACAGAAACACTAAAATAATCCACGTGATAATTAATCCCATTAAAAATACCTAAATAGTATTTCAGTAATTGACAATAACGATGCCCGTCGCAGACTATGCTCATTGCAGTTCCCGTATTCACAATGGCCAAGGCAACTGATGTTTCCTGAAACGTCGGACGCCGCTCACCAAGTGACGCGATGAAAGCGTGAAAGTCAGTAAGAAAGTTGAATTGGATTGTTTCCATCCCGTTGTGTACATGTAACAAATTTATTAAATTGAACCGTCTTTACACAACAACAAATAACAGTTGCAAATCTACAACTGGTTGTTGTAGATTTGCAACTGTTATTTGTTGTTGTGTAAAGACGGTTCAATTTAATAAATCGGTAAGAAAGGTCACGTACGTGGAATCAACAGTGAGATGATAATAAATGGTTGAAAAATTCTGCTAAATTTAGAATTAATGTTAAGGTATGACATTACGTTTCATTCTTGAAAAAATTCCTTTTATTTCATGATAACTACTAAGAAGAAAGAACAAATAAAACATTATGATTTAGTAAATATTCAAAACAATTTTTAACAGCCAATTGTTTAACAATATTCTATACGACAGAAATACCTCACTTCATAAACTGTTCTGCTGTATACTTTTATACCCATACCTGTCTGTCATTCTTTGCACAGACCGCTTCAAATCAACTCGGAACTGTAACCTACCGAACGTATACTTGTGTATTTAGCTCGAAAACTCACCGGCTATTGTTGCGTTGCTACTGTTGTGGATGGTGAACCCCCCTCAAGAGTCCATAGTGTCCGGGGGCGGCTGACATGTAAAAGTGGCTGCCTGCCCCCGGCTAGGGGCGGTAGAGTACCGGGGCTGCTTGCCTCAGATGCTCAACGGACGCTCGCCGCGCTTCGTCTGTTCAAGCGAATCGCAGCAGAACAAGCGACATCGACATGCGCGTCTGCGTGGTTCTGGGGGACCGTGTTCCTTTACAGCGCTCTGATATCCACACGAGCTACCCACTTGCAGCACCCCTATTGGCCAGGACAAAAACTATTAAGATACGCATGCGAAATTTCTGTCTTTTGTAAAACTTTTTTTTATCAATTTTTATGGCCAGACTACGCCCCAAACTTAATTATCCATCCAATATGAAATGAATTATTTCAAACGATATGTCGATGTAAAAAGAGAACAGTAGAACACTGCAGTACCTATTGGAGATTGTACTGTCACTGATTAAATTAATTGAAACCCCTACCTGGCTCATTCCTGCAATACGAGTGTCTAGGTTCACATATAAGATATGAAGTTCTAATGACGGTAAAACTGCGATCGTCTGAACTATAGCAACATACGTTGCTAAGGCGAATACCGCCTGACAGTATGTTCCCCCGAATGTTTGCACCAACCAAAGAGAATAAAAGAAATCATTCTGAAGATGGATCCAGCCTGACCTCCGAAACTGTGTTAACCTGAAGATGAAATCAGTTTGTTCTTATAAAGCGTTAGCGTCAGCTTACCAGTTTGAATCATGGTAATCTGGAGACAAAGCAGTGTGTAATTCAGGAAACTCCGTATCCACTTACCATACCACGGGATATCATCATGAAGATACAGTATGCTCGTCTGAAAACTTGGCATCTAATTGCCAGGCTACACCATATCATATCCAGGATGCAGGTAGTGTATGTAGTGCACTTGTACCCCTATCAGACCCAATGTCTTCATGGCTCGGGAAGTAATCCGGTTTCGAAAGCCCTGTAAAGTGTTTACTACAACTCGGTGCTGATGCAAGTTTTCTCTGGTTATACCCGTTGACTGCATTCAGTGTCAATAATCATAACTTCAATTATTAGAATCAAATGTGAAAATCATAACTTCCTACGAATTCCTCGAACAGGAAATTCTCTGTTGATTTATAACACGGCTTGTCAAGACATCATCAATAATTTGATGCAAAGGTCAGAATTTACTCTTTCTTCACAAAACATGGGCCAAAAAGACTCCGACTGTTAACACCATGCAACGGAACTTCATGAAAATTCACGGAGAATTCCGGATCAACGAAACGCGTTACTTTGGCTGTTTACATTCCTACTTAATGTAGGGCACGCCCCACTAGAAAAACAAAGAGTTTGCGTACTTCCACTATTTCAGCACTGGAACTGTCGTTCGAAATATTTCCGTTATTCTGTAGCTGTACTGTTCTTAAAGAGCACTGGTCACGTGGATTTTAACGTAACTTTCAGCGGTGTTTTTCCATGACACAAATTTTGCAAAGATACAGCACATTAACATTATCTATGCGACAGAATTCAAAATAGGCATGCCGATATCAGGAGTAACAACAGCTGATTAGGTGCCCATTCCAGTCTAAAATATAACACTCAATGATTTTACCCTTCTCAAGTCTTCCACAAGTCTTTTGCTTAGACACTATTTACACACATGTTCTGGACAATGCACAGATTCGTGTATCTTATTCATGACCGGGTGCAGATGAAGTCATTAGCCATGAAGTGCACTGATGACACTCGTTATAAATGACGTCAGAACCCAGAATCAGAATTGCTGAGTTTGACATACTACGGAAAAAGTACTTGCCGGTTAGCGAAAAGACCCCATTTGACGTCAGTTTTTCATTAATTATGACTTAGACGTAGAAGGCACAAGATGAGCACTATAATGCTGCTACATGGCACAAGCATGCCTGCCGAAACATCGACGATCTATCCACAAGTTGCAATTGAAGCACGTGCGCTTCAAGCAACCAAAATTCCTACAATTAATAATAAAATGTTGATCAACTCACTACGAGTTTTAAGCTAATCAATAAATATATGTAGCCAGTTGACTATTTTATGTTACGTAAACCTCAGTTGGATACTCCAAATATTCTCATACCCTGTACATCAATCTAATAGTTTAATGCGCTGAGATATTTGAAGACGAATTTTTTCATGTATGTTTATTTCTATTCTCTACATGTTTCGGGCAGCCATGTGCCCATCATGAGGAGAATTATTATATCAATGCGACACTTGGTTTATGTCACTCTGTGTAGATGACCGTCTGGTGACACAAACCAGGTGTCGCATTGATAGAATAATTCCCCTGATGATGGGTACATCGCTGCCCGAAACATGTAGAGAATAGAAATAAACATACATGAAAAACTGTGCGTCAAGTTGGTTATTTACAAGGATCATACCAGGATGACCGGTCAACAAAACAAAAAAAATATTTGAAGACGCTTAAGGTAGAGTTGTAAAATGTTTGTAGTATTTTACACTGTAAATTTGTATAAGTGTATTTGTGACTTGTCTTTATGACACACTTTAGGATCAACGGAATGTATATGTATGTATGTATGTATGTATGTATGTATGTATGTATGTATGTATGCATGTATGTATGTATGTATGTATTATGTATGTATGTATTATGTATGTATTATGTATGTATGTATGCATGCATGCATGTATGTGTGTATGTATGTGTGTACGTATGTATGTACGTATGTATGTACGTACGTATGTATGTACCAATGTATGTATGTATGTATGTACCTATGTATGTATGTACATACGTAAGTAGGTGTGTATGTATGTATGTACGTACGTGTATGTATGTATGTATGTATGTAATGATAGTAGCCGTAAGTGCAGTCTATAAAACAACACGCAGAAGCACTAAACTTAACCGTTTTCATTAACAAATTCAGAATCATAACTATTGCAATCTATTGTCCAATAAACAGATGAACATTGCCACGCGTTTCCAGATTTTGCGTACTGAACCCCCGTCGAGGACTCAGTAACAAAAGCTGTTGTAAATAACGAAGGCGGTAGTTTACTGAGGTGCTACGAGCGATTACTGCAAGGAACCATTGTACTTGTACAGGTAGTATCGCAAGTAAACTCTCTTTGTCCAACTGTAAACATTTCAGAAGCGAACAGATCCATTTATTCCATGAAAAAGAGAAGATTCGGCAAATCACAGCCTCCGTGATCGCGTCTGGTGCACCTACAGAAGGTGAGACTCTATTTCCCTACGCTCGGATAAAAGAAAAATCTACCTCTTTTAGACGACTGATATAAATAACAAAGTTACAAGTTATCTAGTTTTCTGAATTGCTAGATAAATAAATAAATAAACATAAATTACTTCTGTATAGCTACGATTTTTAATTTCGATATAGACCTATACCCCACAAGACGCCACAAGCGTTAAGACACTTCGTATAATTAGCAAGACACGTGGATTTAATAGCCTAGTTATGTAACAGTTCTTTCTGGCGTTGAGAAACAGGGTGAATTCCGGAGACTTTTTTACGGAAAAAATGCGTTTCATGGAGATAGATATACGGTTCATAGGGGGGGGGGGGGGGCTAAGGAAAAATGTTTTTTTTTTGGTGTAAAAAAACAAAAAAATTTTTTTTTTTTTTCCAAACCTTTTGTTAACATTTATAACTAC
>Ga0123355_10013414_pt1 | contig 12750 bp, 19 predicted proteins | sample TergutEmb28metaG_3_FD_89872 | JGI IMG/M metagenome (GOLD analysis project Ga0123355, IMG submission 89872) | Embiratermes neotenicus P1 segment gut microbial communities from Petit-Saut dam, French Guiana - Emb289 P1 | ecosystem: Host-associated > Arthropoda: Insects > Digestive system > Gut ...
AGCTGGCTGGCTGCAGACTGTACACGCGATATTGTTCAATGTACCCTAAAAAGACCTGCCCTTTTTACATATTATACTGTACAAAACAATCTCACCGTCTTTTTGGAGAAACTCAATGTCGCTGAAAATTGTGCATGAAGGAAAGGCCTGCAAGTTTAAAATCACAATGTATAGATCGATTACACAGGTTTGTTTAATTAACCAAGGTGTAATGTATAGAAGTATTCCAATTAACCAAGGTGTAAAACAAAACTAAACAATGGATGACTCACATTTAGACATGTTTGTAAAAACTAATTGAAGTAATAATGTATGTGTACAGATACAAAACATTGTCATATATTTGTATGAAATTTTATTTTCCTGAGGTATTAATGATGAACAACGATGAACAGTGAATAGTTTGCATATAACATTGTCGAATATATGTGTAAAGTTTTATTTTCCTAACCAAGGTATTAAAATGTTGAACAACATTCTACAGTGAATGGTTTCGCATTAAATATTTGTAATTTACGTTTCGGCTATCTATGTATATGTAAAAATACATATTGTGGAATATTAGTGTGACTTCGAAACAAAAAGAAAATAATAGAAATAATGTGTGTGTGTGTATGTGTGTGAATATTTATTTGTCCCTTGTCTGAATTTAGATCCCTTAAAACCTTTCAATTACGAAATTCAAAGTTAGGAAGCATAACGCCATCATTTTGCAAAATGGCGGACGTCGGATTGTGGGTGGGTCTTGTTTCACTACAATATGATACAAAATGGCGTAGAACAATGCAAAAAGGCGGAGTTAGTCTCGCCGCCATTTTGCAATATGATAGACTTACCACTACAAAAGTTAAGGATTGAATACATATGGCTTATTATATTGCTATTAGGTTACGGCAGCCATATTGCTCAGGTTTAATTATTGCATACATATGGCTTACTATATGGCTAGAGGCGGGGTTGAATTCCAATCTATACTGCTATGAACAATACAATGGAGTTTAAAACGCATTCCTAAGTTATCTTCATCATGCATACTAATGTACCTCATTCACACCTTACACTTCGTAATACTAGCCATCGCGTTGAGTTAGGTCAGTTACCAGTGGCGCTGGGGTGGCGATGGAGAAACTAATACCAAAACTTACGGCGGCAATGTACCAAACCTTACGGCGGCAATGTACCCAACTGTACGGCGGCAATGTACCAAACTGTACGGCGGCAATTGGCGTAGGGGGGCGTGGTGGCACCCTGACAAAATACCCCGGAAAAAGTCGAAAGCTCAAAACTCCCCAGAGGTTTTGTATTACTACTTACAGAATCTCACACCCCAAAACGCACAACAAACCGGCCCACACAGAGTAAACACTCACTCCCACAAACCCACACCATACACACCCAAACACTACAAAAAATCATTCGGCCAATCCCACAAAAACCGTCCCACACACAGCAAACACTCACTCCCCCAAACCCCCAACAAACGTTCACAAACATAACACAAACTCACTCCCACAAACCCACAACAAACTGTCAGACACACAGCACACACTCACTCCCACAATTCCAAACCAGTCTTTCCCACACAAACACAAACTAAATCCCCCAAAACCCACAACAAACTTTCCCCACACAGCAAAAACTCACTCCCACAAACCCATAAAACTGTCCCACACACAATCCACACATTCCGCCAAATCCACAACAAAATGTCCCACACGCAGCACATAACCACTCCCGCAAATCGACAAGAAACTGACGCACACACAGCACAAACTCACTCCCAAAAACCCACAAATACTGTCGCACACAGAGCACAGACTCGTTCCCACAAAACCCACAACAAACACTCCCAACCATGGCACACACTTACTCTCACAAATCCTCACCAATCTGTGCCACACACAGCACAATCTCACCACCAAAAACCCACAACAAACCGTCCCACACACAGCACACACGCTTTCCAAAAAGCCCACAACAAAATGTCCCACAAAGAACACAAATTCACTCCGAAAATTTCACACCAAACTTTCCCACACATAGCACAATCGCACTCCCACAAATCCACACCAAACTGTCCCAAACACAGCACACACTCACTCCCACAAACGCACATCAAACTCTCGAACATACATCAAACACTCATTCCCACAAACCCACATCAACCATTCCCATACACGGCACAAACTCAATCCCACAAACCCACAAAAAACTGTTCTACACACAGCACACACTCACATCAACAACCCCAAAATTAATTGTCCCACTCACAGCACACACTCACAGGCATGAGCCCACACAAAACTGCCCCATACACAACACACTCTCTCTCACACAAACCCACAAATATCTGTCCAAAACAAAGCACACACTCACTCCCAAAATCTCACAACTTACACTCCCACACACAGCACAATCTCACTCCCACAAATCCCCAACATACTGTCCCACACACAGCACAATCTCACTCTCAGAAACCCAAACTAAACTCCCACACACTCAGCAAACGCTCACTCCCATAAACCCAAACAAAATTGTCCAACACACAGCTCACATCCTCTCCCACAAACCCACAACAAACTGTCCCGCTCACAGCACACACTCACTCCCAAAAACCCACAACAAATGTCCGACACAACGCACATTCATTCCCACAAACCCAAAACAGTCTGTCCCAAACACAGCACACACTCTTTCCCACAAACTCGCAACAAATTTTCCTACACAGAGCACACACTAACTCCCAAAAGTCCACAAAACTCTCCCAAACACGGCCCACACTCATTCCCACAAACCCTCACCAAACTCTCCCACACAAAACACACAATCACTCCCACACACCCATACAAAACTCTCCCACACAAAACACAAACTCACTCCCACAAGCCCACACCAAACTTTCCCATTCACAGCACACACTCTATCCCACTAACACACGCCACAATCTCCCACACACAGCACACACTCACTCCCACAAACCCACACCAATCTGTTCCACACAGCACAAACCCTCTCCCAGAAACGCACAACAAACTCTCCCACACTCAGCACACACTCACTCCCACAAATTCACACCAAACCCTCCCACACAAAGCACACACACACACCCACAAGCCCACACCAAACTGTCCCACACACGACACACTCACTCCCACAAAACCATACAAATCTCTCCCACACACAGCACACACCCACTCCTCTCAAACCCACACAAACCTCTCCCACACACAGCATACACTCACTCCCCTCAAACCCACACAAACCTCTCCCACACACAGCACGCACTCACTCCCCCTTACCAACACGAAACTCTTCCCCACACAACACACACTCACTTCTACAAACCCATACCAAACTCTCCCACACACATCACACCCTCACTCCCCCTTACCAACAGCAAAATGTTTCCCACACAGCACACACTCACTCCCAGAAACCCACACCAAACTGTCCCACACACAGCACACACTCACTCCTACAAACCCACACAAATCCCTCCAACATCACACACAATGCACCATCGCTTTAAAATAAACGTTGTTACGTTTATTGAAATGAAGGGTGAGAATTGTTTAGACACGCAGTGTTAAAGCAATTTTAACACCTAAATTTCAAATTGTGTAACATCAGTGTAATCTTAAAACAATTTCATCATTTTCTACTCTCTGTATTCTGTATGTTCGCTAGTACCAAGATACAAATTTTGAAGGAAATCCCTTTGCTGCAAGCTCAGATACAGCCAGGTGATACATTGTTGTGCCACTTAAGTGTACGTAATTACTGTTGGAACATAAGCAGTTTACATCGCATGAGGGTAATATGTATGGGGCTACAGGGATGTATTTTCCGGAAAGCTAATTTCCTGTAAGCAGAGAATCATAGAATAAATTACAATGTTTTTCACGTAAAGTGCTGATGACGACTGACGTTTCCCAAAAAAATAACTTCGGCTGGTTTTAGCGGAAATGTGCAGTGAATTCTCTTAAACATCCCTCCTATAGAAACCAAAATAGACAAATGAAGTTGCATTCCTCTTCCAGTGATTTGACCTTAAATATTGAACGATTGAATTAAAATAAACATTTGTAACAAATGGATGTAAAGTGACAGATATGAATCTTCAACAAACCCCCTTCAAATGAAGGTTACAATTTTCTTCAGGTATTTGCTCTTATTTACTTACCGATCGCCACCATTTTTGCACCTTTTTTGGACATGTGGTTCCAGTGAAAATTGTGAATTTTGAGTAATATCCCTCCATTGCTAACATAGGTGCCGCCAGAAAATTCATTGCTGTTCGAGTGAACTGCACTTAATATGTGGCTGATTTCAACCACAATAACATTGATTGCAGCGAATGTATATATAATGGCGGATGATTATTCAGGAACAATTCTTCATTGGCATTAGATACAGCCGTCCAGTTACACAACTGTAACGTCACACCGCAACAGACAATATTCTTCATAAAAACCTCAAATTTTACAGGTTCACTTACACAGCAGCACTGTTTACTGCCAGTGTTACCGCTGCTGATGGAACTGACAGAACACAGAACAAACTGTACAGTGCAGCAGCCTTTCACTGTACCGACAGACAGTTTCAGTGGAATGTGTGTTGTGTTGGTGCTCCTGATTAAATGGTTGCTGTACATAATGCGGTAATACATTTGGTTTTGTGTGGTTAAAATGCTTGCTGTGCAGTAAGCAACTGACTGACTGCGTGGAACACAGTTTTTCTAAGAACCGAACAGTTTCTCAGTTAACCAAAATATACCCTGGATCTTAAGAAACCCAACGTTCATCAAATGAGATAATATTACTAATATTACTAATAACAATTTTACTACTGCTACTGCTAATTTTATGCCAGGATAGCTCAGTTGGTACAGCGATTCCCTACGGGCTGGACAATCCGGGGATCGAATCCCGGTGTAGGCCAGATTATCCGAACCCGTACACACATGCCCATGGACCACCCAACCTCCTATGTAATTGGTACAGGTTTTTCTAAGGGGGAAAGCGGCCGGATCGTGTCTTTGAACACCCACCTCATGTATCGTCGAGAATAAAGAAAGTGTGCAGATATCATTACTCCCAATCTGGCCTTTTGTGTCCTCTTTTGGGGGTGAATTTGAACTTTATATTTACTGTTTATTATATTGCAAATGATAATTCAAATCGGTACACTAAAATTTCTATGAATTCTACTGTTAATATTATATCTATTACGATTACAACTTCCACTATTGTCACTAAGAGTATAACTAATTCTGCTTTATAGAAACATAAGAAAGTGTTTGATTTGGGCTACAAACATTAATAGGAATTGAAAATGAATATACATATAATATGGACATTGTTGCAGGAAGTGGAAAAGAGCAGGGAAATGTGAATTGTCAACCGAAACTGCACTAATAGGGCAATGTGGAACGTCTGATGTGGAACTGCTGTGCAAAAATAAGAAATATATTTTTTAATTGGAAAAATATAAAACAATTTTTACTGTCAAACAAAAGCCATGAAATTTATTAAATAAATGTTAATTGAAGCAAATTATAACTGAGAGGAACAACAGGACACATTATTTTGCACAGTGATAGTTATATCTGAATATATTGCTGTGTTAAACTGTGTGCTGCAACGCAATGCAGTGACACTCCTACAAGCTTGTCAAAATGAAATATTTTGAGTTTAATTGCTGAATTTCCACACGTGTTTTATGGTTTGTTAAGCAGGTGAGATAATATGAAGAATGTAATGAAATTACAGGACCATTGTAAGTAATACAACTGTACATCTGACCTAGTAACTTTTGTGTTTTCATGAAAGATACTAAGAATCTTTGTAATGGAAAATGCTCATATAAATTTCAAAGTTTGTAAATGAATATATAGGATATGTATTGTCAAAATATGAGGGAAATATGAATATGGGACAATATTACATTTGTTAATAGAGTTAATATATTTCAAAGTTTGCATATACAGGTTTTGTAGTGACAGAAGAAGAGGGAAATATGAATATGGGACCATATTACAGTTTATAATACAGTTAATATATTTCACAGTCCGTAGCTGTATATACGGGATACGTAGTGACAGAACATGAGGGAAATAAGAATATAGGACAATATTACAGTTAATAATACAGTTAATACATTTCACAGTCTGTAGCTGTATATACAGGATATGAAGTGACAGAACATGAGGGAAATAAGAATATTGGACAATATTACAGTTAATACATTTCACAGTCTGTAGCTCTATATATAGGATACGTAGTGACAGAACATGAGGGAAATAAGAATATAGGACAATATTACAGTTGATAATACAGTTAATACATTTCACAGTCTGTAGCTGTATATACAGGATATGTAGTGACAGAACATGAGGGAAATATGAATATGGGACAATATTACAGTTAATACATTTCACAGTCTCTAGCTGTATATAAAGGACTTGTAGTGACATAACATGAGGGAAATAAGAATATAGGACAATATTACAGTTAATTACAGTGTTAAAAAATTTCACAGTCTGTAGCTGTATATACAGGGTATGTAGTGACAGAACATGAGGGAAATAAGTATATAGGACAATATTACAATTAATATTACAGTTAATACATTTCACAGTCTGTAGCTGCATATAAAGGATATGAAGTGACAACATGAGGGAAACAAGAATATAGGACAATACTACAGTTAATACATTTCACAGTCTCTAGCTGTATATAAAGGACTTGTAGTGACATAACATGAGGAAATATGAATATAGGACAATATTACAGTTAATTACAGTGTTAAAATTTTCACAGTCTGTAGCTGTATATACAGGGTATGTAGTGACAGAACATGAGGGAAATCAGAATATAGGACAATATTACAATTAATAATACAGTTCATACTTTTCACAGTCTATAGGCAAATTCATATACGTAGTAACACAGCTGGAGAAAAATACAAAATTTAAAATATATTCAGATGGTAAAGTAGAGGGTAATGTACAAAGTAATGTACAGTGTAATGTACAGTGTAATATAGAGCATAATGTACAGCTTAATATAGAAATTTGAAACTAATATTCCTTAAACATATTTCTAAATAGAATATAAATTTTTAATATCACAGTACACTTAATATCAGAATAAAATTGAAAACTCATTCAATTCGTAAAATAAAAAGGTGGAACACAAATCTAAGTAAAAACAATAAAAACTGCAGAACACTTAAAGTTAACACAGCGTAATTCAGTATGTCTGTATATACTGCTAATTTATACAATGTTTCCACTTAACCGCAAACGACACAGTTCACTGTTCTTATGTACTGGATTAGTCTGTATTTTGGTTATATTGTTGAATTCTTCATGTAGGAAAGTTTCCTTCAAAGTCCATTACACACTCTACATGTATGTCTTTATGTAACGTAATACAAAATGGCATAAGTACCCTCGAAAGGGAGAAGCATAATGGGAAGACATAAGTTAATTAAAAGCTTGTGTGAAACTACAGAAATACATATAATATACTGCAGCCAACAATATGCACATTTTTATGTGAGACAGTGTATAAGCAGTTCTGTTAACACAATCAATATATTGTGCATGAAAAAGTGTACAGGAAAGAGTAGCCAATTTGAAACCTCTTTATTTGAAAGGCGCAATAAAATTCTGATAAATATAATTGCATGTTATTCTAACTCTGCCCACTGTCGGCGCCAAATGTGCACAGTATATTGTTGGAGTTGACAGTGCTACAATCCAAAAACTGTACACCATGTACTGTTGGGGTTGACACTGTTACAATCCTAACAACTGTAAACAGGGTACTGTTGGTGTTGACACTGTTACATTCCTAACAACTGTACACAGTGTACTTTTGGTGCTGACACTGTTACATTCCTAACAGCTGTATACAGTGTAATGTTGGCGTTGACACTTTTATATTTCTAATATCTGTACAGAATGTATTGTTCGTGCTGACACTGTCACTTTCCTAACAGTACACATTGTACTGTTGGTGCTGACACTGTTATATTCCTAACAACAGTACACAGTGTACTTTTGGTGCTGACACTGTTACATTCCTAACAACTGTACACAATGTACTGTTTGCAATGACTTTTTTGCATTCCTTACAACTCTACAGAATGTACTCATGGTGCTGGCGCTGTTAAATTCCTATCACCTCTACACATCGTACTGTTTGTGCTGACAATGTTACATTCCTAACAACTGTAAACATTGTACTGTTGGTGCTGACACACATTCCTAACAACTGTACACAGTGTACTGTTGGTGCTGACACTGTTACATTCCTAACACCTCTGCACTGTTTACTGTTGGTGCTAACAGCGATACGTTCCCAACAACTGTAAACACTTTACTATTTTGCTGACTCTCTTACATTCCAAACATCTGTACTCAGTGTACTTTTATTGCTGACATTATCACATTGCTAGCAACTGTACATATTGAACTGTTGTTGCCGGCGAAATACTTTACGTAAAAACTCTACACAGTTTATAGTTTGTGTTGACACTGTTTCATTCCTAGTAACTTAATGCATTTCCTCTTGGTGCTGACAGATTTACTTTCCTAACCACTGTACACATTTTATAGATTTGTTGTCACTGTTACATTCCTAACAACTGTACACGCTGCACTATTGCTGCTGACGCTCTTACATTCCTTACAACTATAAGGTAGATTAGGCAAAACGGGAATTTTTTTCAATTTTAAATATGCTACTAATTATAAGATGCAAAATTTCTAATTACTTCAGCGTCGAAGTTTGGCATAGCCCCCAACATTTCCTTTTCCATTAGAAATAATTCCCTCACTCGCTCTTCATTCAACAAACCCGGTCTGCTCACTGGATAACAAAACATTATAGGGTGCTGTCTGATGGGCTGCATGAATGCCACTGTTTTCATTTGTGTTGTGGTTTTGGTTATCAGCACTGCTGCATTACAGCCGGATGGTAATCGGACTGATAGCTTTACACTGAAAGAAGTGTTGGACAAAGTTAACAAATGAACCAACTAACAGTACGGATGTTTTGAAATTTTGGAATTAATACAGATAATATTATGAATTCAGCACCACACAATGGAATTAATACATCTTATAGTGCACAGATTTATGAAAACAGAGGCAAAGAATTTTCACTTTTCAACAGCTCACTGTGATTGGCGGTTTAGAGGCTTCTGCGTCGGTCTGATCATTCGTCTAGATTAGTCCTATCGAGTGTGAAGTGTCTGAGTTTGATCATAGACTTTCGTCAGTCAGTCCTGACCCAAAAGTGATTTTTCCTCCAAGGGAACAAATTTCAAAAATATTTCTTAATTAGTTAACAGCGTTAAAATTTATGCAATTCTAGCATCCTTAAATTGTGTGCGGTTCTTCGGTCGTTACTTTGGGCAAGTAAACGGAATTATAATGTCATATACGCTTCTCTAGCCTAATCACGTAATTTATCTAATATCGTTGTGTACTTGCTCTGCTGTCTCGTGCCAGGCGGCCTTTCTCATATTTTGTATGGGTGATAATATCTTCGTGATATACGCCAAGATAATTGCAATTTTTTCCAAAATCTTACAGAAATAATATTATTTGAGGAACAAAACGGATTCATAATAGGCAGGTCATGTATTGATAATGTATTTATCATTAAACAAACAATAGAGAAAAGAAGGGAGTTCAACCCAGAAACTCACATAGCATTCTTGGATTTAGAAAAATCTTTCGATATAATAAATCGAAATCAACTACGGCAAATTATTAACAAAAGTGGTAAACCCTACTATTTAATTGAAGTAATTAAAAGCCTCTACAAAAATTCCGCTGTACAAATTGTCACGGAAAGGAAATTTTTTGCTAAAATTTACACTAATCAAGCAGTACGACAAGGGTGTAATCTAACGGCGGCTATTTTTAACATTTATATAGACGACCTCCTAAGGAACTGGAAACAAGTAGCTGACGCTGGTATAAAGCATAAAAGAAACCTCTAGCTTAAAACATTATACTTCGCAGACGAACAAGTAATAATACAAGACTCTGAAGAGAAAATCCAGAAATCTCTCTATGTATTAAACCAAATGAGCAATTATTACAACCTCAAAATATCTACGGACAAAACAAAAATTTTGACTTTTAAAGGAAAACAATTTGTGCGTTCTAATATAGAAATAGACGGATCAATGTTGGAAAAATTGTTACAATTTAATTATTTGGGATTCGAACTGAGTTTAGAGGGTGAACCAGAGTTTGACAAAAGTAAACGTATTCCAAGCAATATGCGGCACTGTCAGGAATCACTTAAAGAAAACCGTACAGAAACACAAATGGAATTTTATAAAGCTGTAGCTAGACCATCACTACTGTATGGCAGCGAAACGTGGGTAACCACGGAGAGAGACATGACTGGCCTAGAAGCTGCAGAGATGCGCATTGTGAGAATGGTTAAGGGATACACAAGACTGGACAAAATAAGAAGCGGAGTCACAAGGATGAAACTAGTGATCTGTAGAATACAAGACGTGAGACTGAAATACAAACAAAACTGGATCAACCACCTTGAGAGAATGGACAACACCAGACTGCCGAAACAAGCCCTCAAATACAAACCTCGAGGAGGAAGAAGAGAAGGTGGACGCCCCAGGAAACAATGGGAATGCGTCGACATATTCCACGGAGGAACATGATAATGATGATGATGATGATGATGATATATCTGCATATGCACTCAGTTCTTTTAATTCTCCATCGTAATTCCGTGATCTGTAAAGGATCTGTTTACGATTTTCTGCTGCCATGTGCCAGACGGCATTTCCCTCAAGGTCTGTGGCTAATAACAATTTATTCCTTATCTCCTCTGTTGTTAGGTTTTCTTTAGCCAACGCCCATATTTCCCGTAATAAATCTAGTTGGTTCAACTATGCTGCCACGTGCCAGGCGGTTCTACTCATATTGTCTGTGGCTAATAACAATTTATTACTTATCTCCTCTGTTGTTAGATTCTCTTTAGCCCACTCCCATATTTTCTGTAATACATCTAGTTTGTCCCACTTTGCTGCCACGTGCCAGGCGGTTCTACACATTTTGTCTGTGGCTAATAACAATTTATAACTTATCTCCTCTCTTGTTAGATTCATTTTAGCCCAATTCCATATTTCCTGCAATAATTCTAGGTTGTCCTGCCGTGCTACAACATTCAAGATGATTTCGGCCCCAAAGCATGGGGTAAACAAAATTTCTTTAATTGCAGTTTTTTCCAATTCATTAGGAGAGGCCAAAATAAAATAATTTTGAAAGCGGTGTGTTATTTCTGAAATATTATAGTCCTTTACGATTACAGTTATGTAGAATGACCCACCTGTTGATACACAATACTTCCTAGTACCTAGAAACCAAATTCTGTCTGCTGTTGCTTGCAAACAATCTAACAAAAATCCCATAATGCAAACATTACGTTCCACTGCTGCTTTACATAATATTGGTATATATTCTGTCCTTAAGTCATGGATCAAACTTCCGTAATATTTTAGTACATCATCTGATGGCTTAGACGTTGACAAAAAAGCATCTATAAATACTCTAATTACCAGACATTCCTCTTTCTGCAATATATATTGCAGTATAAATCTTTGTATTTCCCGTGAACCCTTGTTCCACTCAGTGAAATGGTTCAACAAACAGTCTGCAACATAATACTCTGACAATGTGCGGTGGATAAACTGCAGTTTACCCTCACAATTTATTTGCACTATCCCAAACCTCGTTAAATGTTCGGCTGAAAATGTACATTCTATATTATGTTCATATGTGTGAGTACGTATGTCCAGTTTAATAGCTATCTGACGACGGAAGGCTCTCTCGATATAGCAACTTGTATTGTAGGCATCACAAGTCGGCAGTGGATCAGCAATCTTAAGTTCATTCTCCCCAAGTAAAGCACCAAGTGGCAGAAAGTTTGCTACTGCAGATTCAGCATCCATGATCTCGTTTAGACAAATTTTAGCGCCTTGAAACTGGACTGATTTCTCTAGTAATTTCTTCTGCGAACGTGCGGTTAAATCAGACCACTTTAACTGTACAACTCTTCTTACAAACCCTTTCCCAGATATTCTCCTCTCCATGTGGTGCAGAAAATCATTCGTGCTACCATCCGATGGAGCGATAAATATGATTTTGATATTCTGTTTCTGTTTTACTGTGTCAAAGATTGATCGGATTATGTCTTTTGTCTCTTCATCCATCTGCTGAATGTCCTCGCACGCTATCAATAACAAATGTGGTGTTACAGTTGACTGCATCAATTTACTTAAGTTCATTATCTGATCCATCTCTGACAATCTTTTTGACTTCAATACGGTGTAATGACCTTCACTGAGACAACCGGTTTTTTTAAGGACCTGATACACCTTGATTAGCCCTGTCCACTCTTCCCCTTTAATCACCTGTAAATACAAAACTTTTTGTTGTCTACGTTCTAGAAATTCTCTAAAATTGGCAGCATCGTGTTTAAATTCCAGTGGGCTTTGGTTAATCCTTTCAACAGAACGCCTTGTTTCAATCTGATAAACCCTGTTTCTAATCCCATCTGATGATAAAGCACTTTTTGTGTTTTCTTTTATCTCAGGGAACAGCTGAAGCAACCTTTTCACATAGGGAATGAGTGCCTGTAATGCACTGCCATCTGTACAACGTATTTTGTTATTTTCAATCTCAAAGCTTTGTAA
>Ga0123355_10013415_pt1 | contig 12750 bp, 12 predicted proteins | sample TergutEmb28metaG_3_FD_89872 | JGI IMG/M metagenome (GOLD analysis project Ga0123355, IMG submission 89872) | Embiratermes neotenicus P1 segment gut microbial communities from Petit-Saut dam, French Guiana - Emb289 P1 | ecosystem: Host-associated > Arthropoda: Insects > Digestive system > Gut ...
AAAAAAAAAAAAAAAAAAAAAAAAAAAAAAAAAAAAAAAAAAAAAAAAAAAAAAAAATACAAACAGCATAAAAAAAAAAAAAAAAAAAAAAAAAAAAGAACAAAAAGAGAAAAGGAGGGGAGGGGGGGGGGGGGGGACCACAGAAGTGTGCTGTATAAGAGTAAGGTAATAAGAAAAAAAATGCAACAAATATGTCCCACTATGTTCTGAGGTAAAGTTCGCCCTAGAACAGGCCACAAAGGCCCAGAGGTGGAGTAGAGGTATAGCTCTACTCTCTATTTAACCTTGGCACTAGATGGTGGTGGGTGGTCAACGCCACGATCCGGCCGCTTAACCCCGGGGAAAGACCCGGTAGCCATCGTATAGGAGGCTGGGTGGACCCCAGGGCCGGTCTGGACGGGTGCGGAATATCTCGCTCTCACCACAATTTGATCCCCATGTCATATATGACCATTAAATTACATTATGAACTAAAGTTTGAGTACGTATGAAATATTTTAAATTACTGTCAGCACTAAGTCTTACATCATACAGAAAAGTACAGATTACTTGAGCTGATGACCCCTTCGACCTATAAGGAGATTAGCCTCCAATTTCAGATGAGTTACAATTGATACTTTGTAAGTTTCAAAGGGCTAAACAACAAGTGTGAAGCTATGATATCAATATGACGCAAGGGTCCAAATGTAAGACTCAGAGAATAATTAGGTTTTCGACCAATAGCTTCGCACGGCCACACCCAAGACTCCTGTATATTTTTCACACGACACCACTTTAACCCCTATATAAAGTAATGTAACTGTAGCACAAAGGGGACACACCGGTCAACTTTCATCTGATATAATTCAGAGGTCATGTACTGTAATTTTTCACAATATGTCTACTGTGTTAACCTCTAAAAGAGGACTTGAAAATTATTTCTTAAGTGTCCTAACAGATCCATCTAAAAGATTCCACTCGGTCTTCAACAAGATCCTACCTCCAGTTCCCTGGGATACAACACCTGGACTGCCCAGCCTGTAGCGAGACACTACACCAACTGTGCTATCACGGCCCACACTATGTTATGAAACAAGCTTCAAAACATATTATACCCTTCACAACTTCAAAAAAAAAAGAAATTACAAGTATTATTTGCATAAAAAATTTGTACATCATAATTTCATACAAACACAACCAAAAACTCTCTGAACGGATTGTTAATTACACAAAAATGCCATCCATGAACAATGGAAAATGCTTCTGCACAGTAGAGATTCTATGTCCATTACTATGAAGGAGTTAATGTATTAACGTTTTAACAGCTTGGATGATCACTAGATGTAAGTCCTTGAAAACGATCCTATGAACACACAGAACATATAATGGAACCACAGCAGACTATGATTTCAGCAATCATGTGTTGAACACAAGGAAGATAAGGAGATGAGAACACTTGTCAGAATGGGTCGAAAAGATGACAGAGACCCAATATCTCAACAACTTAAGCGAACAGAACACCCTAAAATCTGAGTGCTTCAGTTCACTATGAGGTCCAGTTTCTCAGCAACTCAAGTATGTACCTACAACACCTGACCACCATCACAGCATACATACAAAGGTTGGTACAAAAGTAATGCCCAATGGGCTTTTTTTGTGGTGCCAGTAGACTTTCTTGCCTTACCCACTGGAAAATGACACTGTCTAGCCCCACCAGGATCACTGTCAGTCACATGCATTTAACACAGTAGCAGTGCATTGGCAGATGTGGTCACATGTACTAGGCAGAGAGTGGTGACTATTTCTTCCTGTAGAAGGCTCCAGTGCAATAAGAGATTCATGTAAGTCTGAGAAGTGTGTATGGTGGGGATGCCATAGATGGCTCAGTTAGATGCTGGATACATCATTTTATGAGCTGTGAATAAGGCACTGGTGACAGGCTCCCAAGCGGTCAATTAGAAACAGCAGCCGCAACAGGAAACAAAGTAAATATCGATGCACTGATCTGGGATGACAGACACATCAGAACACGCGAACTGTGTGCCACAAACATTAAAAAAGTCAACACAATGAATATGAAGGGTTCAGTCAAACCAGAAGTTGAAGCAAGTCCTCCTCCTCCTGCACAACAACAATACACTGCACACCAGTCTGCATGACGCTGTTTTGCACATTGCGTGCGTGCATGTGTGCAGTGCGCGTGCATGTGTGTTTGTTTGTTTTCAGACCTCTGATGTTGCTGCAAGGAGTTTTGCACAACCAGCACACTGCATCTCATGCAAAGCTGAAAAATGTGTGTTGACAATGAAGAAGACTCTGTGATAACATAATGTCAGCTTCTTAAAGAATGTGCCCCTGATACACGTAAAGGTCATTTTCACTGAAATTATATTTTCTGATACAAAAAAATTGGAGGCATTACTTTCATAATGCCCTTGTAGACATTCTACTGCTAAAAGTATGGGGTCTCTAGTACGGTGTTCACTCTGTGTTTGCTTGAACACATTACTGTAATGTTTCACAGTAACTTAATAAAATGAGTGATTTCAGGCTTCTGCCACGGTGTAAATGATATCTTTGTTCTTTTGGAATGTTACCAATCAATGGTACATCCCACAAGAGAAACGATCTCAACAGAAACCTCTAGGAAAGCCATTCAATGAAAACGTGGAACACTTTAAGGTGCCCTTCATTTCAAATTATTTATAATTTGATCACATTCCGCACATCTGTCAACTCGTATTCATGTTTCACGAAAAAACATGAAGTACACTGTAATTAAAATGTCAGACTGTACTCCAGTAACCTGTAACTGTTACACGAGTCAGAATTTCTTCATGGGCAGAAGGCGAAGATCTCACTTGATGGTTTAAAATAAGGAAGCGCAGCAGTGCACAGTGTAAGATGAAAAAAAGCAGTTCAGTCTACAGCGTTTAATACTAGATGAAGACACTTACCTTTCCATCCATTCTTCCCGTCGCCTGTCTTCTCCACCTCCACCCCGACGGCCCTCACCTCTTTGGTAAGATTCTGTCCTCTCTCCACGGAACTTATCACGACGCTTCCTATCATATTCATCTTCACTGTCACCCATATCTGATGTGACTACTTGCTGAAATGAAAAAAATTCTTTTATTCCTGACACCGTAAGTAAAATACAATCAACAAGAACAAAGTATGCCATACTCTTTGTAACAATAACACTGCACCTCAAAATAAATCAGATGGTTAGGTTAAATGATGAACATATCCAACCCCAAAACCCCACATATGTATAGGTGGGGGTAAGTGTATTCTCCACCTTGGAACTACATGGCACAAATGAATGGCACAATCCACATGCCTGCATCCTGAAACCACTGCACACAGTATACCTCTTACTGCTAATCCTGGCACCACAGGTGTCATGGGTTGTCACAGCACATCGCGGTTTTCTGTGTTATAAAGGTTCCACACTCTCGTAAGCAATGAAAGAAAGTACATGAACTCAGACTCCAGAGCCACAAGGGCTGTAACAGCAAAAAGCACTGTCGCAAAGAGGCTTCAGCAGATGATACAGCAAAATGAAATGAAATGACAACTTTCCAAACCACTCCAACAGTAAGGGTGACGTTCTCTCTGTCCACACCATGAAGGCATATATGAGGAGTAAAGGTATGGCTTCACTCATTCTAGATTCACTCTAGATGAAGGTGTGTGGTTAACCTCAGGCCCTGGTCTCTTTACCCCTGGGAAAGAAACTTGGTACCCATTGAACAGGAGGCTGGGAGGGTCCCAGAGCTGGTTTGGACATTTTGTAAAAGAGAAAAATCTCTTGCCCCTACTGGGATTCGAGCCCTAGACAGTCCAACCTGTAGTGTGGTTGCTATACCAACTATGCTACTACAACTCCATAACTACAATTCGGAGTTTAATTATATGTTCATTCTCTGTTCACCAACACTGTGAAATTTTTTATTTATATAAAAAAGCTACATTCATGAGTGGAAACAGTAATGGAAACATAATGAATGTGAGATGCCAACACAGTGACACTAAATGAAGTAATGGTTGCAAACACAGATTAAATTTCTGTCTGTAATGTAACAACCAGAAGCCTAACCTGGTAATTCAATTCAGTGTTTTACATTCACTGAACAGCTGTGAATTCACTATCATCAAAACAACACTTCAAAGTCTAACTTTTATATCTGCTGGTAGATGTAGTCAGATTTTTTAAATTATTTCTTCCTGACGATCACAGATTTTTTTTTTTTTTTTCAAGACATAAAGTTTCTTCTGCATTTTGACAAATTCTCTTCATAGGTTGAGTATCACCACCTTCATAAAACTTAAGAATAATAAGACCAGAGTGATTTCCTTCTCAAGAAAATCTATCAGGCTCAGTTTTCAGTACCAACTGTGTGGATATTGCACTATGTATAAACACTGACGTTAGCACAGATCTGGAAGTCCTTCTGATGCTAAACATCATGTTCACCATAAATCTGATCATGTAGTTTCCCAGGCCATTAGGTTGTTGGGTTTAATTTTAACTTTCCTTCTCCTCTACAGACAGTATCCTGATGCTGTATTTTACTTCAGAAGTCAGAATATTGTCTTGTGCAGACTGCAGTTATTTCCACTTACACCACTAAGCCTGAAAGCTTCCAGCAGATGTTCTCGTCTCTCTGTCATCACTGTATTTTAGTCACAACACAATCACACAAATGTTGTAGATCACTTGGAATTTCATACCTTATGTGTTCGAAGGTGCCACAAAGACATGCCTCCCCTTGATAATGTTTACAATGCAGTAATAAACTGCCACTCTTTATGTGCTAACTCAAAATGCCAGTGACTTTATTTCTGTTTAATGTTGGTTCATACAATGGGTACTGGGTCTTTCGCCTGGGGGTAAAGTGGTCAGGCCATGGTGTTGACCCCCTTCCAGCAGAGACACTGAGGATGGGTTGGTGCTATACCTCTACCCCCTCTCTGTGCCTGCATAGACATGTCATAGAACGACCTTTAATGTTGGTTCTGAACATTGCAACTATCCTTTTGTTAGGTATGCATCAACTCAAAATGCTATCTACAGAGGTACTGGTATATTTAGGAAAAATCAGTTTTGCTTCATGACATATATTACCTTAATAATGCTAATTATGAGGTACAAAGAATTTGCTTGTTACTATTGTTAATTATTTCCAGCATCATGTGCATTACATATTTTCTAAATTAGGTTACTGAGGTTAAATATGACAGCAACCCTTCCCTTTTCCTGTTTGCAGTGCATTCTGATGGTATAGTGAACATTACTTGGGCCTAAGATAGAATATACTTCTGTCACATGGAAGTACCTTTACTTCTACTGATGCCAATAAGTTTGGGTACATCCAGAAGAAGTTTGTACCTCCCTGTCATCATCATTTTTCTATCACTTAGAATGCAATTATGTTAATGTCCTATATTACTTGAAATTTCACACTTTAGCGTTCAGAGGTGTCCACTAGATGCACTGTGTTTGAAATTAATGTTTACAACAGTTCAAAATTTTGCCCTACACTTTTAGAACATCAACATGACTAGGCTGCCAAATTTTCCATCAGGAACTGGAGAACAGCTTCACCTCCATGAGGAACCATACTCTCCATGCTATTAATGTGCCACAGGTCATCCTGAAGTATGAAAACTACAAATTCTACTGGGATTGTACCCTATTAACAAACAAAATCATTCATTCCAATCAGCCAGACATACTTCTGGGTGATAAAACAAATAAAGAAGCTGCATTAATCAACAAAGGAATTCCATTAACCTATAATCTACAAGACACAATTACAGAAAAGCAACGCAAGTATCAGGAATTGGCATTTGAAATCAGGCAACAGCTGCAAAGGAACAAGATTGCTATTCACTTGGTCTTCTTGGCTATGGGGGTCATCCCGAACAAGCTTACCTTTGCCTCACTAACCTCAATTTACCACCATGCCTACTGTGACACTTCCAGGAAGGAGTCATACTAAAAACCTGTTCTGTCATGAGTGGTAGTACTAAACACCTGCACCACAAACAGACTACCAATAATAATAATAATAATAATAATAATAATAATAATAAACCAAGGTAGTAATAATAGGGGCGACTGGGACTATTACAAAGGCATTCAGAAAATACGTGCGTAACGCACCAGGAAAACATGACGTCAAGGAACTACAGAAAACAGCCATATTGGGCACTGCACACATACTTCGGAAGGTACTAATGTAAAAGTACAAAAGATTCAACATTGAAACTAACGATATACGAGGTCCGACAGTAAAATAATGAGACTAATTTTTTTCTTGCTGTACTGGCAATACTGCAGCCCGCCAACACAGACAGCCATTTACCTTGATCCTTCCTCTATCCCGACTTGCAGTGGCATGCCTTTGCAGTGACTCATTGTGGAGAAGGTGCCTGACATGTCAAGATGTGTTTGTGAACCTCGTCATGAAAATGGAAGCACGGAATATCGCTCAGAGGTATGCCATCTTTTTTGTGTTAAACTAGATGACAGTGCCACTACAACACATAGAAAACTTCAGCAGGTCTTTGGAGATGATGCAATGTCAAGAGCACAAGCCTTTCACTGGCACAAAATGTTTTCTGAAGGCAGAACCATCGTTGAAGATGAGCAGCGTAACGGATGACCATCAACAACATGGACAAGTGACAACACAGCACGAGTTCGAGAACTTGTTCGATCCAATCGAAGATTGAGAGTCAAAATGATTGCTGATGAAGTGAACGTGAACCGGGAAGCTGTTCGTCAGATACTAACTGAAGAACTGGTGATGACAAAAATTGGTGCCAAGATGGTGCCCAGAAATCTGACAGAGCAACAGCGGGATGCGTGGGTGAGCATTTGTGCTGAACTGCTGGAACAAGTGGAAGCCGACCCACAGTTAATGGAGCGAGTTATCACTGGCGACGAGAGCTGTTTTTTCCAATATGATCCAGAGTACAAACGCCAAAGTTTGGAATGGGGTTCGAAGGAATCACCAAGGCCAAAGAAAGCACGCATGTCCAAGTCAAAAGTGAAATGCATGCTTGTGTGCGTCTTTGATTCCATGGGTATTGTTCACAAAGAGTGGGTTCCAGCTGGACAGACAGTCAATCAACATTACTACAAAGACATTCTTGAAAGACTCAGAAAGAGAGTCATACAGGTTCGTCCAAACATTGCCACAAACTGGATCCTTCACCATGACAATGCGCCAGCCCATGCAGCGTTCTCTGTAGCGCAGTTTTTGACATCCAAAGGCATTATGGTGATGCCGGAACCTCCTTACTCACCTGATTTCGTGCCCTGCGACTTCTTCTTATTTCAAAAAGCAAAATCAGCAATGAAAAGACGCCATTTTGAATCAACAGAAGACATCCAGAGGTCTGTAATGCAGGCCTTAAATGACATTCCTCAAGCTGCATTCCAGGAATGCTACAAACAGTGGCAGCACCGCTGGAAAACGTGTGTGCAGGCACAATGGATGTACTTTGAAGGTGACGGTATTTTAGTTGATGAATAAATAAAATAAAACTCTTTTTTGGAACCAGTCTCATTACTTTACTGTCGGACCTCGTAAGCACCATGAATAGTAACAACAGAATAGCTGCAACACTGTATTCCCTAGGGACATAGTTTGTCTCATGAATATAAGTATAAATACCCTGCATAAAGGAGATGATGATGATGATAATAACAATAATAATAAAAGAATATACATGTAAATTTATGACAGAAATTTGATGCCTAAAGAGCAGAAAGGGTGCTGCAGAGGACTGAAAGGATCCAAAGATCACTACTAATATCAAAAGCAATATTACAGGAATGAAAGAGCAGGAAGAAAAATGTATACACGGCATGGATGTATTATCAGAAAGCTTTTGACAGTGTGCCCCACTGTTGGATAATCAAACCCTTAGAGTTAATTGGGATTATTAATAATATAATATCTTTTATATATTTAATTTATATATAATTCAGTCAACACAACAATAATATTAAAATATCAACTATGTTTATAGTGACATGTTTCGACTTGAAGGAGTCATCATCAGGCTGTGTTTAGAACCACATATGTGTACAAGGTAACTGCACATTTTGGGATCCCAAAAAGGTTTACAGGGTTGTCATATAAAGTGTTATCTTTATCTTTATATGACAACCCTGTAAGCGTTTTTGGGATCCCAAAATGTGCACAGTTACCTTGTATACATATGTGGTTCTAAACATAGCCTGATGATGACTCCGAGTCAAAACATGTCGCTATAAACATAGTTGATATTTTAATACTACTGTTGTGTTGACTGAATTATATATAAATTACATACCTAAGAATAAAACACAACGGGATGACTACATTCAAATACTATCTTTGAAACCACAAGTTACTGGAAGACCAGTATGTGTTTACATACAGAAGGGAAGATAATAGAAACAACAGAAGATTTAGAAATATGTGGAATATTTCAAAAAGACTCACTGTCCCCAGTGCCATATTGCATTGGCTTAATCCCCCTCTGAACAAGTTGAATACAGGACACAAAGAACACACAACAAAATCAAAAGTATCAGATTTACTTTACATGGATGATTTGAAGCTAATAGGTAAAACCGAGGATGAGCTCCAAAAACAGGTGCAAATAGTGAGAACCTTCACTTATGATATCCACAAGAAATTTGGACTTGACAAGTGTGCAAAAACTGTACTCAAGAGAGGAAAATTAGTTCACTCACAAAATTTAATACTTGACTTCAACAGAGAATTAAAAGAGCTCAAACAGGGAAAAACACACAAGTACCTAGGAACTGAAGAAAGTAAGGGCATACAACCTCAACAAACGAAAGAAAGAATGAGGAAGGAATACACCAAGAGATTGACAATGATACTGAAATCCAAGTTGAATGCCAAGAATAAATTTACAGCAATTGAAGCAAAAAATGGACAAATTTGGAATAAACTACCCCCTCTTGTGAGACACTACAGGAAACACAATATAGGTGAGCCAGGACTGACTGTTTATAGTGAAAACATTTGAGTTTAGCTGAGACCCTGAAACTCTTCATTTCCAATGACATACTGAATGAAATATATCATACTAATAGTGAGGGCAGTTCCCTAATTCCAAAACTGTGGAAAGATATCAGTTCAGAAGAACTCTTTGCTTTCTTAGGTTTGTGCATTGTTTCTGGCACTCTGAGGACAAGAAAGGAACCAGTAGTAAATCTGTGGACAACAAACGCTGCCTATGACTGACCAATTTTTTACGCAACAGTGGCAAGAGATTGGTTCTTTCAAATTCTTCATGTCAATCGTTTTGATGACAAAACTACAAGAAATCAAAGCATATCAACAGACAAATTAGCTCCAATCAGAAATGTACTTGAAAGTACAATCAGCACATTTCAAATGGCATATACATCAAATGAACACATTACCATTGATGAATAGTTCAGTGATGTTTAGAGGTAAATGTCCATTCTGTATGTTTATAAAGTCAAAACCAGGAAAGTATGGAATAAAATTATGGGTTGCTGCTGATGCAAGAATTTTTATGCCTGCAATATGCAAGTATACACTGGCAAGAGTGGTGGAGTAAGGGAGAAGAAGCAGGGCCTTCGAGTTGTAAAGATATGGTCTGTCACATGTATGGAACTGGAAGAGATGTTACTATTGATTTCTTTACAAGCTGTGAACTAGCAAATTTCCTTTTGTCTAAGAATATGACAGTGTTTGAGACACTAAGGAAGAATACACCTGAAATTCCAGCATTATTTCTCAGTGGAAAACAAAGAACTGCCTATTCTTCTATCTTTGGTTTTACCTATTATCTAACACTGGTATCATATATACCAGCAAGAAACAAGACTGTCATCCTCTTTTCATCACAGCATCACGATGACACATGAATGGGCGAGGAAAATGATAACAATCCTGAAATCATCATGCACTATAATGCCACCAAAAGTGAGGCTGACGTTCTGGACAAGCTTGTGAGGAAATACACTTGTACAGTACAAGATCAATAAGGCATTGGCCTTCAAAACTATTCCTCAACTTGACTGATGTTGCTTGTGTAAATGCATTTGTACTGTGGATGCTGCAATATCGTAATTGGCAACAAAGAAGAACAATCAAAGATGCCTGTATCTGCTTTCCCTGGGAGAAGAAATGTTAACATCACGTTTAAGAAAAAGGGCTGATAGTGGAAATGTTGACATACATACTTGCAGGGTCATGAGAGCAATGGGTGTCGCTTGCAAACAACCAAATTCCCCTACAACTGTGAAGAAAGATGGAGGAAGACGGCGTGACTCTATTTGTCCAACAGCTAAAGACAGGCAAAGAGACAGGAAATGTTGCCAGTGCTCAGAATGGGTGTGCAAGGACCACTCTATCAAGACAATTCAAGTAACTTGCTACAATTGCAAGGAACAATCATACTAGCGACAAATTTCATTCACATTTATGTTCCAAACTATATTATCTTGTCCCCAAATATTTTATGTATTTCACTCTATATAAATGCATGCAAAATGAAAAATTTGAATAAAAGCAATGTTTTTGACTTCTATGGAATCTAATGAAAGAATCTTTTTGGGGGGGACCCCAAGAAAATAATTTAAAAAATGTGGTTACAAAATGTACCCAGTTCCATACAAGTAGGAAGATTTTTGCTCAGTAATCCAAGGGTTAATTTGCACCAGATCAGGGCAGAATATATCATAAGATTTTTGAGGGCAATAGGTGTAAAGGTGCTGAAATTCACATGTGCTAACACACTAAGTAGGAGCAAAACATATTGTCATGCTGAAGTGTGTATGAGTGGATAGAAATGTTAAAAAATAGTCGGGCAAATGCAACTGATGCCAAGCGTTTGGGACAGTCATCAACATCAACCAATGATGAGAAGCAAGAACCAGAGCAAGTATTCTCACAGACAGAACAACAGAAGAAACTGCATTACAACTACGCATCAGCCATGGTCACAGCCTATTCTGTAATGCATGTCACCCTTGGGTTTTCGCAAGGTGGGTGCCCAACCACCTGACAAAAGAGCACAAGTGCAACCACAAGTGCATCTGGTCCAGTCTTTTGTAAACCACAACCATGAAGGTGATAACTTCTTGATTTGCATCATCAACAGGGAGATGAAACTTGACTTCATCAGTATAGACCAGAAACCAAACTGCAGAGCATGTAATGGAAGCACACATGATCTCCTCCTTTCAAAGTTTCATGTCACATCCCTCTCCTGGAAAGCTCTTGTTGACAGTGTTTTGGGACTCCCAAGGGCCTAACCTTCAACATTTTATGGAGACAGGTATCAAGTGTAAATTACAGCAACATGCTAAGAAATGAACTGATATCAGCTATTCCCACAAACCAGAGAGTAAGGATGTCACAGGGTGTTCTTTTTACACAACATGCACACTCTCATACGGCACACATCACCATCAACACCATTCAAAAACCAAACTGGGAAGTTACTGAGCATCCAGCCCGCAGCCCCGGCTTGGTCCCTTCTGATTTTCATTTATTTGGACCCCTCAAGAACACTAAGAGGTCTTTAATTTGCAGACGATAACAAGGTGAAAGAAGCGGAACATGAGTGACTTCATAATCAACCAAAAAGTTGTTTTTCCAATGGAATTAAAATGCGTGCAGATCACTGGGCAAAGTGTATCGAGAAGAAAGGATAATGTATTGCAAAGTAATGCTTTTCTAATGTCTGTAATATAAATTAAAACTTTCTAAAATTTTTTTGAAGTACTCTCATATTATCATCCTCACTGATATCATTGATGTATGCCATCCTTCACACTTCATGGCACTGTTAACAAATATCCTTATCAAGGGACTATGACATACTTTACAATCATCTTCTTTTTCTTTTCTTTTTTGTCACGGCTTCGCTCTTGTCCAATTCGTTGTAGTCATACCCACATACTTGTGGTGCAATTACAATTCACCACTAGGTGGCTAAGACAGCATATACATAACAAAAGAGCTGAAATGAAGTGAAGTGTGTCCTCATTCGAATCCTGAATGTGTAACTTCTCATTTTAAGCCTGTCAGTAAAATTCTGTCATTTGAATGTATACCCTTCCCCAACCTTAGTGAAATGCAAGTAAAATTCATCTGCATCACATGTACGGAAGCATAAAATGGCTGGATTGAGGCAGCCCAAATTTTCTGTGACCAACATGAATATTTATAAACTGATATCCATTGATCTTGTTCCTTTTCCTTACGTATGTGTCAAGAACACTGTTGTTCTCTTAACCTTTTGGCACCTAATGATGACTATAGTGGTCGTACCGCATCGCTAACCTCTAAATGTTGCATTTTATACATACATTTATTCAACAAATATATGTGCTGAATATTTTAAACATGGTGTATACTCTCCGTTTTTTCCTCTTCAAAATGCAGTTTGTTTCATAATTCTAACGGATTTGGTTCCTGTTTTATTCACATTTCATATACAGGTGTGCTAAAATGTAAAAAAATAATTCCGGCGCCAAAAGGTTAATGTCATGTCTGCAACCACATGAGACATAATGGTCTAAAAGAAACAAATCATGTAAAACTGGTAGGCACACATACTTACTTACTCCAAGGTGCAGAGTCATTCTTGAGAAGCTAACTGGTTTGCAGCTAGTCAAGAAATTCCCCGCATTTCACGGAACCCGAAGGTTCATTACCGCACTCACAAGCGTCCGCCACCTGTCTCTATCCTGGG
>Ga0123355_10013417_pt1 | contig 12749 bp, 12 predicted proteins | sample TergutEmb28metaG_3_FD_89872 | JGI IMG/M metagenome (GOLD analysis project Ga0123355, IMG submission 89872) | Embiratermes neotenicus P1 segment gut microbial communities from Petit-Saut dam, French Guiana - Emb289 P1 | ecosystem: Host-associated > Arthropoda: Insects > Digestive system > Gut ...
CGTGTCCTTTTTCTGAGGTTTCTATTTTGACTCCTTTGATGCTTTATCCGCCTGAGCGGGTTCTTGAGGTTCTAAACATCCGACGCGAACTCATAAAAGTGATAGTTAACGGCGAAGAATACAACATCAACTATTTAGGCCACAATCAGGCATCAGCTTGAGATAAATGGCCTTTGCCGCATACAACCGGTTCTCTGCTTGCTGATAAATCACCGATTTGGAACTATTGATCGCCTCTATGCTGATTTCATAACCGCGGTGAATAGGCATGTCATGCATAATGTAGGCGTCACTGCCGCCGAGAAGTTCAAGATTGATTTGGTAGGGCATCATGAGCTTGATACGCTTCTCTTTTTCAGCCTCGAACTTGGGGTCGGTGAAGAACTCCATGTCAATCCAAGTATCTGTATATACAAAGTCAGCGTCTGCTACTGCTCCTTTGGCATCTAAGCTAGATTGCCAAAGACCCGTTTTTTTTGCTTCCAAAAGCAACTCTTCATCCCTTGCTGCCTCGTTAAAGAGAGGGGTTACGGTGGTCAGTTTGATCCCTGTTTTGACAGCCGCTTCGATGAGACTATTGGCAACATTGTTATGAACCCCCAAATAGACCAGTTTTGTCCCTAAAAGTTTACCCCGCTTTTCTTTAATGGTGACCAAATCAGCTAAGACTTGACTGGGATGATATTTCTCATCACAACCATTGATCAGAGGTACCCGAGATACAGCCGCCATTTTCTGCAAGTCACTATTATAGAGCAACCTTGCCATGATACAATCTACATTACGGGAGAGAAACTGAATCTCATCACCTATATCAGCTAGAGTAAAATTTGTGCTTTTCCAATCAATAAAGAGTGCATGTCCACCTAACTGTGTCATCGCAACTTCAAAACTAACACGGGTACGAGTGCTGGTTTTCTGAAAAATCAACGCCGCAGATCTACCCTCAAAAGTTTTAAAGAATTTTTTTGGATCCTGCTTGGTTTCTATCGCCAAATCAACCAACGCATTGAGATCTTGACCTGTGAGCCCTTTAAAGTTGATTAAATGCATCTTTATACCCAAACACACCAATCAACAAACAATAATAAGCTTTAGTGTAACCCAACCACTTTAACCCCCTACAACTATCAAACCTAATTTCACACCGCACCAACTCCCACACAAACCATAAACAAAAAGACCACTACCCACAAACCTAACGCACCAAAGAGCTATCCACTCCACACACTCAATGGCTATAACCCAAACAGTTAACCTCCAGACGATACTTCCAAGACAAGTTCACCATCTCATAGCCTGTATGTATCTGCGGTTAACGCTGTTATTTTTAACTAAAGTTTCCGGTTAAACTACTGATCTTGAGTTTGAACCCACTCCATATTTTTACGTAGCTGAACTACGCCTACATAACCAAGACCACCAAAAAGCGCTATTTCTATCAAAATAAGCCCTACAGTAACAACAGACGATAACCCCCATACCCTTAGAAGAATAAAGGCAGATGTGAATACTAAAACCGTGATAACCACACTATACAAGCCCAAAGCTAACGAATACACTAGCTCTCTTTCATTTTTTGCACTGTAGGTGACAGTTATTTTACGCTTAAAAATATTAATCGCATATCTATAGTAAAGATTATGTGTAGCTGCGGCAAGTGTAATGATAGACACAAGTATTAGCTGAACCGCTGAGAAGCTCATAGTCGATATCCAAAAAATTACTCCCAAAACAATTGCCCCGATTCCAAGGAGTAGATAAATCACCCGGTATAGCTGAATTAACTTGTGGTACCGTTTCTCTGCCATGATACCCTACCCTTATACAATCAACATTACTTAGATAGCGCACGTTTTAATATTTTTTATAAAACGACCTACCAACCTAACATAAAACACCAAAAGTTAATCTTCAATACTGTCGATACTCAATTTTTTCGCCTCATGAACCCTTCGCCTTTTTTTGGACACAAAAAGCATAACCACTACAACACCCAATACCACAAAAGTAACATCCACACACCAAGTAAGCACAACATCTCTCACACCAAAATAATACATCTCGCCATCTTCGTTATATATATCACCACCTTTTGGAGCTGTGTTACTTGAAATCACACCACCAGACAATTTGAAAGTACCTAGGTAATTGTACACGCCACCACCATAACTGGAATCATCCCTAAGATCGCCTTTGTATGAAACCGTATTCCTAGAGACTTTGCCGCCAGACATAGTAAGTGCGCCTTTGATGTTAGCTATACCGCCACCACACACCTTAGCTGTATTACCAGAAATCACACCACCAGACAATTCAAAAAAGCATAAAACATCAACACGATCACCTCTAAAACTCACACCACCACCCCCCAATAAAGCGGTATTACCCGAAATTTCGCCGCCAGACATAGTAAAATTACTCTCAATACTATACACTCCACCACCATCGAAATTTGCCCGATTATTAGAAATCACACCATTAAACAAACTAAATACACTTCTAAAATTGTCCACTCCACCACCAGAACCAAAAGTAGCGCTATTACCAAAAATTATACCCCCAGACATCACAAAAACCCCCACTTCATTATGTATACCCCCACCCGAGTGAGCGGTGTTACCCGAAATCATACCACCCGACATCTCAACAAGACCCCTATTGTATATGCCCCCACCAGTGTTACCCGAAATCTCACCATCAGACAGAATAAGGGTGCCATCAGGATAAACCATTACACCATAACCAGTAACGCCTCTCTCATGAGTTACAATAATACCATCAAGCCTCAACAGACTCCCACTCTGAACTACAATGGTCGCATACCAATGATTTTCAACTCCAATAGATTTTGTGCCAATTAACTTGTAAAATCCAATATCCCCAGCAGTAGTACTTGTTAATGTAATATCTTTTCCCTCCAAAATATCGAGCGGATTTGTAAGGGCGATGTCTCTATCAAAAGCAATGACAACAGATACACCCAATGGCGCATTATCAACAGCCGCCACAAGTTCCGCTTCATTACTAACCACTATATCAGTAGAAGCACCTAACACAAAGGGTGAAAACGCACTAAAGAGAGAAATAAAACAAGAAGAAACCAACAACACCACAAATAACAAAGAAACAAAAGACAAAATTCTACCACTACATAAACGATAACCGTGTAAATTAACCGCAGACTGCTTATTCACACGCATGCAAGCAACCTCTAACTACAGCTACGCGTTAAAAAAAATTAAACTGCACTGATATATACATTATCACAATAGCCCGCATAAGTAAAAATAACAAAAACAGAAAGCAATATCTGAAAATGCCGCGATTTTGAAGAAAGACTCCAAACACAGTCATATGTGTCCCACTTCCAGAGCTAATGTTTTCTCCGTTTAGTGTATGTTGCAATAGCACAACTGACCATTAGAATTATTATAGCTACAACAAACACAGTTAAGAAAGACCAAAAAGGTGTAGGTTCAGAAGGAACAGATGAAGAAGTGGCATCTGTAGCAGAGGATTGAGTGTCAGAATAACCTTGTGGATTATAACCTATGGGTACATATTGCATCATGTATATTTCGCTAATTGCAGTGTGTTGTCCAAATACGTATAAAATATCAGCAACCTCTGCTACATCAACATGTGCTACACCACCATAAACACCCATGCTAGGCATAGCTTTAGCAGTTGACCACATATCGTTTACAGGATCATATACCCAAGTGAATTGTTGCCCCTCTTTAAAACCAAAGACATAGATGTTTTTAGGTGCATAAGCCCCAGTCGTTACTCCAGCAACCGTAATACCACTCCAAGCCCCTGACTTCAAAAGACCTATTTCTTGGGTTTTTCCTTTGCTCCACTTATCCGTTTTTGGATCATAAATCGCAACATCAACAGTAGCGGTGCGGTCATAGGGATAGTCATGTTCGTCTACACAAAAAAATATTATTTTATCATCCACCACAGTTGAAGTGATGAAGTAGCGCGGTTCTAGGTCGGGTATTTGGGTTTCTTTAATCCATGAATCCTCCACGAGATCATAAATTATCAACGTAGCAGAAGTTCTAAGAAGAATTTTTCCATCCACAACATGCGCCTGCATATACCGGGCAGGAAACAGTGGGCTATCTTTAGCACTCCAACTATCAGTAGCTATATCATAAACCTCAAACGTGTTGCCTATGCAGTAAATTTTGCCTTGATATGCTGTAATGGCAAAAGCGGCTCTAGGTGTTGGCATAGGTTCTAAAGTAGTCCATTTGTTAGTCTTGGGGTCATATTGCTCATTTGTATCAACATAATGTGTAGTAACATAGTCAAAAGGTGGTCCACTATATGTGTCATAAGAACCACCGATAGCATAGATTTTACCCTCAACAGCAACAGCTCTAAACCCTTGTCGTTCCGAGCTGGGAGAGGTTATTTTTGTATTCCACGAGTTTTCAACTAACTCTGTAGCGGAAATAGAATTAATCGCTGTTGCAAATGTTCCGCTTATGAATAGGAAAAACAACATGAAGGGAATAAATTTATTCATGTTTAACACCCTGTGTATTCAGGGTTTTCCTATAAAATAGTTTTTGTCGTTTTATTTTTAGCCACAAAAATATGCTGACAATACCAACTGCTAAAACTGTAGAAATCACTACTATAAACATAATATAACCATCAATGCTTTGTATACCTCTTGTGTAACTGATGTCAAAGTTGTTATACCCCTGAGTAAAAAAAGACGACCATGTAACTTTGCCTGCAATATGCGTATCATATGCTTTATTGTGTACGGAGTGTCGATCGTACGTTGCAACGGCACGATTATCTGAAAACACTACCATAGCATCTTTAGGAATTATAAATCTGCCAAGATCAGTAGTGGTATCAGTAACCCAAACTCCACCACCATTACAAGACGCCACGTTACTCGAAATCATACCCCTCAGCATCACAAAAGAACTACCACCACCATATCGACCATCACTACTAACATACACACCCCCACCGTCTCTAGCTGTGTTGTTAGCAATCACACCCCCAGACATCACAAAAGAACCACTATACAGATACACACCCCCACCCTCTGCCAGGGCTGTGTTGTTCGCAATCACACCACCAAACATGCTAAAAGAACCACCAAACACAGTCACGCCGCTACCCCTACCCGCTGTATTGTTGGCAATCACCCCATCAAACATAGTGAACCAACCACCATTATTCACATACACCCCGCCACCATTGTTAGCAATCACACCTCCAGACATCACAAAAGAACCGCTATTGATCACACCATAATGCTGCTTGTTGCCAGAAATCTCGCCATCTAACAATGTTAGAGTACCACCAGATTCAACAACTACCCCCCAGTTCCACACATCGTCTGCATGCGTCACAATTATACCGTCAAGCGTTAACACCCCGCCATCCTCAACAGTGATAGTGTTACAGCTAGATGTCCCATGTGATGTTGTAGCAATTAACTTAAAAAAGGTAGTTTTGCTACTACTAGTTAATGTGATGTTTTTGTTAGCAGGTATATCCAGTGACTGATCAATAGTGATATCCTTGTTGAGGCTGATAACTGTGTGCCCTTCAGCATTAGTAACTGCATCTCTGAGTTCAAACCAATTACTAACTGCCTGATCAGAAGCGTCTAACACAAAAGAAGAACTAGCACTAACAGAAACAAAAGGAAAAACCAACGCTACTACAAACAACAAAGAAACGAAATGCAAAATATTCCCACAATTAAAACGACATAAATTTAGCTTGAACACAACATTTCGAGTCATATCTACAGCCCATAACCCCCATAACGTTAAACTCTGTGTTTAACACACAAGATTATCATCCACAAATCCTCATATATAGTATATCAAGCTTATGTTGGAATATCAATCAGCATTGGCGTAAGACGTCTATTCATTTTACCTTTGTTTGTTGTTCGACAGTAGATACTTGGCCCAACCTACTGTTAAAGTTGGCGATGTCTGGGTCATCCCTGTAAACACAGGCGATATAAGTTTGGGCTTGACAGGGGAAGTCACGTTAACATTTGCAGACACCCAAGCGATAACTGTCCCAGCAGGCACCTTCCAAACCATGAAAATCGAAATAACCAGCACCATACTTAGTGTTCACTCAGACAGCAACACCCGCAACGGCTCCCTCATAAACATCCTCGCCGGTATGAGTACGCAGATAAATGGAACTTCATACATAGAACTGGGAACCTGCCGCTTAATCAAAGCTGACCTAATCCATATAGTAAGCCTGGATGCATCGGGAATTGTACAAAAATCAACTACAGAGCAGATTTTGATGGAGTATACAAAGCCCTAATTGTTTGATGGGCTTTCTCGTTACCCTAAAATGTGGCGCGGGGAGGACCTCCCTTTCAGAATATTGCCCTGACTGGATAGTTACAAATATTTTTTGATATATCAAGCGAATTATTTCACACAATTCATAACTGTTGCTGGCTCGTAGGCTGTGGGTGTGGACATATTTGTTCGCGGCTAACTCTTCAAGGGTTTTGACGCGGTGATAGTTTAGCTTGCGTTGGAGCTTTTTGTTGTTTAGATCTAGCACGCATATGAACACCCCTTTTGTTGAAAATGTGAGGGTTAGTTCTGCATCACCCCCGTGCTTGGCCGGAGAAGCGGACACTTACCGGTTTAGTGCTGGTTAACGGTGTATATACAACTATTATGCTATACTGGTTTTATAAAATAATCGACTCAACAAACCGTTGCCAAACACACAAACACTCAACCATAAAACATTGTAAATAATGCAATAAACAAAACATATGACAGATAAATTTTTTACGGTCAAATAAATTAGCTAACGATTCATAAAAGCCAAACATGTTTAACTAAAACACGTCAAATAAGCCCTCAACAAGCTTAACTTGACCCACAAAATTTAAAGTTGTAAGATGGTTGCAATTCCAGAGGGTTAGGTTCATTTTTTTCGTCATTTTCATCAGTGGTTGGTGAGGTAGCCTTGGAGGGCTGTTGAAATTAGCCGGAACTGGTGGTTTTGGGCATCTTTTTAGGGGAAATTTGTCTGTACACGAGGTGATTGTTTGAGGCAGGTGCTTATTTTGGCCAAAATGGTGAATACACGGATTTCTCATAAAAACAACCGTTATTTTTTCTCAAAAATTGTGGGTCAAGTTAAGCTCAACAAGAGCGTATAAAAGCCCAAAAAACCGAAAAACACCGAAAAAACAAAAAAGATTAGATGAAAAAGTCGTATAAACGCAATTGTCCATGTTGTTTTGGTGGTAAGACTATCTGCACCAAATTATCCAGCAAAACCTGGAATCTTTGCTGTATTATTAACTGAGCAAAAGTCTGCACCATTGTGCCATATTGCTCATCGTTAGCCAATTGTAACAGTTTAATATACTCTGCTCGATCCGAACCCAAAAACAACAAACGGGGATAACTACATTCATTTAGCATGTAATTAAATATCTCCCGTCCCACCCGGCCGTTTCCATCGTTGAAGGGATGGATCATCTCAAATTTATAGTGAAACATCACCGCTTCCTCAAAGGGATGCTGTCCCTTACTGATTGCTAAATAATACTCGTTTATGATTTCTTTTAGCTCCTCTTCAATAAGTATGGCTGGTGTTACGTTGAGGTCGCATCCAGAAATTATAGTATGGTCTGTACGTCTAAAAAGACCTAGGGAGTGATAGTCTATATTGTTCATTATTAGTGAATGCAGGGTTTTTATAAAGTCCAGGGTTATTTTGCCTTTGTATCTATCTCGATAGGTTTTTACATTTTTGAAATTTTGAATTTCATTTATTTCTCTTAGGGTTTTTTCGTCAGGTACGATTTCGTTTACTAGTAGGTTGCGGGTTTGGTTTATTGTTAGAGTGTTGCCTTCTATGGCAGTTGTGCCTTGTACGTAGTGGATTTCAAAGTTTTGTTCATATGCTTTGATTTCGTCTGTGGTTAGGAGGTTGGTGTATTTTTTGTAGGTGTAGCGTATGGTTTCGAGGGCTTCTAGGGTTTCGGTGTCTATGTATGTTGTTTTGTATGTTTTGCTGCTGGCTTTGGCTTCTTTTTGGATGGTGGTGGTTTCTAGTTCGTAGGCGTGTTTTTCTGATAGTTGGTGTAGTTCTTGGTTGTTTGGTTTGGTGTGGCCTATGAATTTGCTAGTTTTTATTTTTTTTCCGTTGACTTGTGAGGCTTTGACTAGGTAGTAGTTGGGTTGCCCGTTGGATGTGTTTCGGTGTTCGAGCCAGTAGGGGATGTTGGGTTTTCTTTGGGTCATGGTGTCCACCATATTTATGTGACCTGTGTTTATTAGTTTTTTTGTGTTTTAGGTCACATTTTGTGTGGTTTTATTCTCAACGGATGGGGCACTACTCTCTGACGGTTAAGAGTCCACTAGCTCCTGCCAATGGACCGCAAGGTTTGTTTCTACGCTGTTTGCTTGTTATAGAAACACCGGCTATACTGCTCTGGGTTGGCATAGTGCTCCCGATAACACACCACACATGGCCTGTTCGCCCAAAACCTTGGGAATTTAGGATTTGCCTCATCATTATAAATGATTGTTTATCTATGGGAAAGTAAAATTTTTTACCCTTCAACTCACAGATAACTTTGATCCCGATGATATTGATAGTCTATTCTGTTCTTGATATTGCAGGTATAAACATAGCGCAACAAATTCTCAAACACTATGCCTTCACAGCATCTCCCAAACTATACAAGACTTCCCCTCTATATACTGCCGATGTCAATGGGCACCCAACTGTGTTGGTTGCGCTCAAAGAGGAAGCTGTTTGTGCACAATATCTCCAAGATGATTTCCCAGACGCAGATCTCATCGTGTTTATCTCGCGGCATACCAGTCAAAGCGGCAAACCCACCCTAACAGTGCACACCCCTGGAAACTTTGGTGCCGCAGAATTTGGTGGATACCCCAAAATCGTCTCGGTTGCCCCAGCGGTTGCTATGCAGACCGCCCTAAAGGCTCTGGATCACTACAGGCGGCATCTATCTTTATCTGGTTATCAAGTTTCCTACGAATGTACCCATCATGGACCGAGTCTAAATGTGCCTGCTATGTTTGTGGAGCTGGGCAGCTCGCCGGCGCAATGGAGTGACAGCCGAGCAGCCGAAGCGGTTGCACATAGCGCCCTGACTGCTGTTGGGACATTCACAAACACAGGCGTCTCAGCAGTTTTAGGCATAGGCGGAACCCACTACAACGAAAAATTCACCACCATGGCACTGATGGATACGGCTTTATTTGGGCATATGATCCCTAAATATGCGGTTTCTGCTATAGACAGCTCTATGATTAGACAATGTGTTGAGCGAACTTTTGAGAACGTACCGTTGGCACTGCTGGATTGGAAAGGCATTAGCAGCAAAGACAAACCCAGTTTACTTTCTGCATTAGAACAAGCCAGTCTACCCTACCAAAAAATTTAATCAGCTAAACAAGGCTAAGTGGTATTTGAGGATAAGTTCTGATTGAGGGTTTGTTTTGTGTTGACTATTGGTGTCTTGTGGGAAAGTTTAATAGTCTATATAGCGTAGCTTTTAAAGCTGAAACTTACAGTAACGTTTATTATATCTAAGTGAAATCTTGAAGGTGCGGTAAAAAATGGGAATCAAATCTTGGCTTCAACAAGCGGCAAGAACCTTAAAATTAGCCGTTAAACCTGGACGTGAAGAGCTTTGGCTCTCGATTAAAATCAGCTTGCTGGGCATTGGTGCAGTTGGCTTAATTGGTTTTGTAATTAAACTGGTCGCATCTTTTCTTGTCGGCGCTCCTGCAGCGTCGTGAGGTATCAAGTAAGTGACTGTGTATGGCCAAAAAAGAAGAGTTCTCGCAAGTGAAAATTTTTGCAATTAAAACCACCACTGGACAGGAACGCAATGTGGCACGGTTGATTGCATCAAAGGTTGACATGGTTCACATCCCAATAAAGGCTCTTTTGGTTCCAGACGCACTCAAAGGTTATGTATTTATTGAAGCAGACGGGCCTCACCTTGTAGAAGAAGCCATCTCAGGTATTCGTCATGTTCGTAGTCGAATCCCGGGATTAATTGGTTTTAACGAAATTGAACGCTACATCGTACGTAAACCCGTTATGGAGGACCTCAACGAAGATGACGTGGTTGAAATCACCGGCGGACCCTTCAAGGGTATGCGCGCCAAAATCACTCGGCTTGACAAAGCTAAAGGCGAAGTTACTCTCGAGTTGCTTGAAGCAACATTCACTTTGCCCATCACAGTACATTCAGACTATGTAAAACTCGTAGAAAAAGCAAAAGCATAAAGTGAAAATCTATGGCAGATAAAAAAGTTGTAGAATTAATCGTCAGCGGCGGTCAAGCCAATGCGGGTCCACCGTTGGGTCCAGCCTTGGGTCCATTAGGAGTCAACATTGTAGCTGTCGTCAACAAGATAAATGAAATTACCAAAGATTATGCCGGTATGAAAGTTCCGGTGAAGGTCAGTGTTGATCCTGAAGATAAAACCTTTGAAATAACTGTTGGTACACCTACTGCATCGGCTCTAATAGTTGCTGAACTAAAAATTGAGAAGGGTTCAGGTACCCCAAATACGGTTAAAGCTGGCGACTTAACCACGGAACAGGTGGTAAAGATTGCCAAGATTAAAGCCCATCAGCTTTTGGCTCCTGACACAAAAAATGCTGTTAAAGAGTTGCTTGGTACCTGTGTTAGTTTAGGCGTTACAGTTGAAGGTAAAGATCCCCGTGAAGTTCAAGATGATATCGACGCCGGCACATATGAAAGCCTATTTGGGTAACGCTGATGTTGGGCGAATATTTTTATAATGGGTTTCTTATCCCCTACTGGCACGAGGCTTAAAAATGCCCCTAGACAACAAGACCATATCTGAAGCAATAAAACAAGCAAAATCTCAAGCTGGAGAGAAAAAGTTCAACCAGACCATAGATCTAATACTAGACATCCAAGAAATCGACATGAAAGCCCCCGAAGGCAAAATCCAAGAAGTTGTTGAACTTCCACACGGCACACTAAAACCCAACCGTGTTTGTGTCATTGCTTCAGGCGAATTCGCACTTAAAGCAAAAAACGCTGGTGCTGACCGCGTCGTTGACCGCACCGAACTCGACGAGTTAAACGGCAAAAAGAAAGAACTACGCCAGTTAGCAAACGACTGCAATGTCTTTATTGCAGAAGTTCCCCTAATGCCCCTGGTCGGCAAAATTTTAGGTCCCGTATTAGGACCCAGAGGCAAAATGCCTATCCCTGTTCCTCCAAACGCGGACATAGTTGCCTTAATCGGCAAACACCGTAAAACCGTGGTTGTCCGCATGCGCAACCAACCCATAATCCAAGTTAGAATAGGTTCCCAACAGATGAAAGACGAAGATATCACCGACAACGCAATGACCATCCTGCGCACCCTTGACGGTAAACTCAAACGAGGCCTCAAAAACGTAAAATACGCTTTCATCAAAACCAGTATGGGCGAACCCGTCAAAATTAAACCATAAAAACAAGAGAAGAAAAATCATGCCATCCCAACAAGTATTAGCCGAAAAATCAAGCGAAGTAGCCGAGATAAAGGGCATATTCCAAGAATACAAATCCGTCGGCATCGCCAGCCTAAAAAAAGTCCGAGCCTCCCAACTCCAAGAGCTCAAAAAAACCATGAAAGGCCAAGTCTACCTCCGCGTCCTCAAAAACACACTCATAAAAATCGCCCTCGAAGAACTCAACCAAGCAGAACTCAAAAAGCTTGAGGAATACTTGGAAGGATCAAATGTCTTTCTATTCACCGACCTCAACCCCTTCAAACTAGCAATCATGCTCGAACGCGGAAAAGTCAAAACAACCGCAAAAGCAGGCGACACAGCCGCATTCGATGTCGTTATCCCATCTAGCAACACCGGCCAACCCCCAGGTCCCGTCATCAGCCAACTCAACGCCGTCGGCCTACCCACCCGAATAGAAAACGGTAGCGTATGGATCAGCAAAGATACCCTAGTCGTCCGCAGAGGCGAACCCATAAACGACCGACTAGCAAGTGTTCTCTCTAAACTCAACATAAAAGCCGTCGAACTAGGCATCTCCATGCGCGCAGTCTTTGACAACGGCACCATGATAACCGGAGACCAACTAATCGTAGACCTCGCCGCCACCCAAAGAAGCGTAGAAACAAGCAACCAAGAAGCCTTCGCATTAGCCCTAAGCATCGGATACACAACTAAAGAAACCATTCGTCCACTCCTACAAACAGCCCACCAAAAAGCAATCGCACTCTCACTAGGCGCAGCCATACCCACCAAAGACACCATCGCAGATCTCATCCGCAAAGCCAACGCAGAAATGACCAGCCTAAGCAGCGCCGCCGACAAAGCCAAGCCCAATGCAGCCTAACAACCCTTCCTATCCTCTTTTTAATTATCCCTATACCATTCTTAGCCTACTGCCATTAGAAATCCTCGATATTACCGGCGGTAGCGGTAACGCTGGATTTAAACAACCGTTTGTAAAGGTCTAAATTCACTTTTCTACCTGTAGCTTAAAATATTTACGTGTATTTAGGAATCAACTCTGAAAACCAGAACAAAATTCCGCTATATAATAGACTTCTTGCGAAACTAAAATAAGTGTGATTGATGTTTTTTGTGATTGTTGTGGTTAGATGAAGTATGAAACGCTGAAAAGTTATTCGGATGAAGAGTTTCGTCGGATAACTGGTGTTAAG
>Ga0123355_10013418_pt1 | contig 12749 bp, 12 predicted proteins | sample TergutEmb28metaG_3_FD_89872 | JGI IMG/M metagenome (GOLD analysis project Ga0123355, IMG submission 89872) | Embiratermes neotenicus P1 segment gut microbial communities from Petit-Saut dam, French Guiana - Emb289 P1 | ecosystem: Host-associated > Arthropoda: Insects > Digestive system > Gut ...
AGGGAAAGAGACCATTGGGGAGACCTAGACGTAGATGGGAGGATAATATTAAGATGGATCTTCGGGAAGTGGGAGGGGGTGGAGACTGGATGAAGTTGGCTCAGGATAGGGACAGATGGCGGGTACTTGTGAATACGGTGATGAACCTTCGGGTTCCATAAAGTGTGGGGAATTTCTTGACTAGCTACAGAACCAATTAGCTTCTCAAGAAGGACTCTGCCCCATGGAATAAGTAAGTAATTAAGAGGTATAGCTCCACCTGTTCCTAATTTTTGGCCTGGACGCAAGTGAGTGGTCACCTTCAGACTTCGACCACTTTACCTCTGGTGAAAGTATAAGTCCTTTCGTGTGAATAGCAGCAGACTGGGTGCCTCCCCAGTCGGTCTGGAATTTTAGCAGAAAGACAAATTGCCTGATCCCAGCAAGAGTCGAACTGCGGTCGCCAGACACGTGACCGGTGACCTTGGCAGCTCTGTGCACGTTGACACTCGTCGCTGGATGCAGAGAAATTGTCGGCTTCACGACCCAACCGTCTGACACCTGGAGAAGCCTCCATTGTTGTATCATTGAAAGCAGGTCAGGTCTTTGAAATGTGCCTTGCTGATCTCACAGGTGAGATAGCTGGGAACAGAACATGGGAAATGCGGTAGACAAAACAGCTAATTACTGAGACAGCACTTCGCCCTGCTTCTGTGAATTTGCCTTTTCCCAGCGCTATAATTAAAAAAAAAATTGTTGTTCTCAGGAAGCTTCGAGAACTGGGGGATGTGACGCCGTGTATTTTGGTAGATAGGTACCGACGTTTCGGAGATGCTTACTGTCTCTACATTCAGGATTGATCTCGGGAAATTTTCTGCGAGCAGGAGGGATGAAAAATGCATAGAGAATGTGAGTGGGGAAAGGTAAAGCAGTGATAAAATATGAAAGACCTAGACATAGATGGCGGAATAACGTGAACATGAATCGTAGGGAATATGTTGCTAGAATGCGGACTGATTCATCAGGAATAGGACGGAAATCAGTGGCGGCTACTGTGAGCACTCTACTAAATATCGCTGTTCAGCTCAAGGCAGGGTATGTGTTGACCGACAGAACGACTGTCAGACTGTCCTTTGCTACTTTTTGGTTTTCAACAGAAACTTCCATATCTTCGTGTAGAAACAGTTCTGAGTAAGCATAGAGTGAACACTCGAGTCTTCTGGGGTCTAGCTGTGTCGCTGGGCGAGTGAGGACAGTAATGAAGATGGAGGCACTGCGACCCATCGAAACGTCTCGAACTAAAAACGCCAATACACAGCGCCACCAACTTCGGCAGCACCGCTGTGAGAACATGAAATATCGCGTAGCTCTACGAGTGCCGATTGTTGTGCCTTGGGCGGTGTACGTCTGCACATGCGCAGTGAGGCTTGAACACAAACAGCTCACGTTTTGTTGAACTGAAACAAACTGGAAGAGAGAGAACTTGCACAGTGGAAAAACTGAATTGGTTAATACAGTTCTTAGCAGAGAGAGGAGGAGCTACATTTGTTTATGGAGAACAAACAGACTGTAATTATTTGGAAATAACACGAACGAATCGAAACTCCATTCAAAAAGACATTAAGGACCGATAAATGCAGGGAATGCTCGCTGCGGCACGAAGGCCGGGCGCCCATTGCTCTGCATCTTCGTTAGCCTGTACTTCCCGACAACATGCTACTTAACTCATTAAACCCCAGTGGTCTCCAGTTTAATACATTAACCAATTTTGCGCTCTGCCCACACAGTGTATTTATGTGTTTTGTATGGATCTGAGAACAAACAGCGATTATTTCACAGTACAGCATTAACAGGTTGGTTTTTATAACTGAGACGGAGTGTGTTTACTGCGCGGTACGTTCTACATTCTACGTTCTGCCCACACAGTGTATTTATGTGTTTTGTGTGGATCTGAGAACAAACAGCGACTATTTCACAGTACTGCATTAACTGGTTGGTTTTTATAACTGAGACGTAGTGTGTTTACTGCGCGGTACGGACTGGAACTCTGTATAATTCGAGTTTGTATAAAATTAGGTCATATCGTGGCCCAGGCAGTCAGTTGCCAGCCTCTCACCGCAGAGGCTCCGTATGATATTTGTCGTGCAAGAAGTGACAGTAGGAGAGACATTTCTTCGCGTGCTTCTTTTTTTCCACCAATGGTGCATGCTTATCAGCTATACGCGGCTCTTACCAAAGGACAAAAGGACGAATACTGGGGACGTTTCTACAAACAATGCTCATTCGAAAATTGGGAAGCATTGGTTGGAAAGTACCTGCTTTCACCGGTTCTTTAGACAGGTAACCGAGCACCAGACAACTTTTCCTTTTACCTTCAAGTGACCTTCACTAAGTTTCATAACAACATGAACCGTCTTGCTGGGCCAGTGAAATGTCACAGGTTCCTGGGGTTGCTGCAAGGCGTGCCCAGCCTGTTGTAAACAGGCGATGTTGACAAGCCACAGCTCCTGTCTGGCACCTTCTGTGCCTTACACTCGTAAACACGTGACTTAAGCACAAAAGTCTTGCTCAATGGGCAACATTACAGCAGTTCACAGTCAAGGTAAGACTACAGTGCGTATCTGGGATTTTGTATGATCCACATACGCTTAAATACACTACACTACAGGGAGACAGCTGTTATTTTGCATATGTATTTAGCCTGCATTACAGTACGTGCCGAGTGCGTATGTTACAATATTAGAGTTAATGTGTAAGAAAATTAATTTAAAATTGTGATGCGGTTAGAATTATGTACTTCTTCTTCTTCCATTGGCATTACGGCCCACTGTGGGCTTTGGCCTGTCGAACAATGTCCTTCCATTTTTTCCTATCTGCCACCAACTCTCTCCATCTTCTCACTCCCAGCACTTGAAGATCTCTTTCTACTTCTTCTTTCCATCTTTTCCTGGGTCCTCCCCTTCTTCTCGTCCCTTCCAGTTCTTGAGTGAAGATCTTTTTGGGCATCCTATCCTCCTCCATTCTCTCTAGGTGACCTAACCAGCTTACCCTTGGCCCTTTTATCCATTTTACTATATTTTCTCCTTTGCTCATATCTTCTAGTTCTCGATTCGTCCGACTTTTCCATTCCCCGTTTAGAATTATGTACACATGGTTGTTATCCCACATATGAAGACCCGCGATAGCTCAGTTAGCATAGTGCTTGGACCGCGATTTGGACGGTCCGGATCTCGATCTCAGTCAGGGAAAAGATATTTATGTGTAACCAGATGTACGGTGTGTTCAGTTTAAACACAGCAGTTTATTGATGACACACAGCACTGCTGTGTACACACTGAACACACCGCAGTTCTGTATATACTGATAACACAAAGCAGACGAACCATCTTCAGTTGTACGTCTCCCGCAAACTTTCCAGACCGTTTCTGTGGCATAGTCATCCTCCTGTTTATTGGGTAGTGGTGCCTCCTTTCCCGGCGGTAAAACGGATGAAGCGTGAGATTGAGCACTCGCCTAAATATAGTTCCGAGATACGGCGCCAACGGAGCTGTACCTAGTGGCTTTGCTAGATTTTGGAGCCCGGGGCGAGTAGTCGCGTTTGCTGTCCCGAACAGAAATTGGGATCTTAAGAAGTCATATTTGTTTCTGATGTTTCCTCTTATTTGTCTCAAGAATTTACAATTTGTTGACGGCATAAAATCAAATTTTGTTGTTGATTTCCCGCCCCTTGGACTCTGCCTCTCGGGGCGGCTACACCACTTCTCCCCCTCCCCCAGCTACGCCACTGGCTACTCCTTCACTCCACCCATACACCTTCGTGACGTGTTTACAGACAATATTACCTGTATCCTTACAAGAATATGCAGTTTGGTTGTAATGAGACACGAATTGGATTGAGTTTGGAGTTGGAATTGTGCTAATGCAGTATGACACTTAGCAATGAAAACCGCATAACTGAGGGTCTGTCGTCATGATACAATTAATCAGTTTGTTGCTTTGCCCGTTACACCGAACTGCAGTGTCCATTATATGTGGTGAAATGCAGTGCGCCACAGAGCAATGGCAGGTAATGCGGCTCTGTGCCAGCCAGGAAATGACGTAGGAAACACACAGAACCAACGGCCACGCGAAAGGTTGACAATCGACAGTTCTATGCGGTCCGACCGTCGTGTTTGGTCAGATACCGGGACAATGTTTAAAGTAAGTAGGCTGCAGGATTGTTTGTTGGCGGACATTCGATTTGGTGTTGAATTTCTGAGGAGGGGACACCAGGTGAGAAAATGAAGGAGAAAGCTGCTTTCTTCCCTTGCACTAAAGTACCGGTGAGATTGGGACAGAATTATGTGCTGAAAATTGTGTTTGCAGCCTGCAAGGTGTTCGGCTTTCGTGTCTCTGTCAGCGCTGCAGGCAGATCCTATCCACAACGAGCATTTAGAGGCTAAATCTTTAACCGCATTTCAGGTTAGTTTCAGTCGGTACAGTGCGAACACTGTCACGCCGTACATGAACACCGCAAATATGAAAATAAAATCTGGTAGCTTTGTTCTTGACAGGTGTTTGGAATGTCAATTGGTCCATGTAGTGTGCAGTAGCAGTACGGCCCGCTGTCTTCGTACCGAGTCTTACTGCCGTACAGTGACCATATGCTGTATATGAACCGTGCTAGGAGGTGCAAGAGGAGCACCACTAAGTGGAGGTCAGAGGTCATCTTCATGCTACAAGGAAAGACTCCACGTTACTCACTGGGTGGCCCCAGAGCCGATGTGGATGCTTTTGAGATGATAAAGAATATTGCAAGTGCCGCACATGAACCACGGCCTGTCGGAAGTCCAGTCAATAGTTGAATACCGACTGCACTGTTCGAGCTGCAGACAAGACGACAGTCTAGGAGACGTGAAGGAGTCGACATGTTGGGTAAATATGGGAGTGCGGGTCGGTAGGTGTGGCGGCAAGCAGTGGGATGGGGTAGAGCGGGCTTGACGTTCTGGCGAAGGCCTGAATCGCATTGTTGTAACATACTGCGTTGGGCGTATGTGGAGGTCGGCGATGTGGCGAGTTGCTGGACGTTGCGGAAATTCAGTGAATGTGGAGAGCTGAATTGTAGGACAAGACAGTAACATACTGGAGTAACATGGGAGAAGGGGAGCTGCAGTGGCAGGTGGTTCGGCGGCGGGCTCCGTGGTCACTATATGTACGAGGGGATGCTGATAAGTCCTTAGCCCGACCAGGAAGGAAACAGGCTACAGCGACCAAAGCCGGGATTTATTTAACGAACTCCCCACGAAGCTCAATACACTTGTTAGCCCGTTGCTATAACTTTTGCAAGCCACTCAAAAAAAAAAAAAAATTCAGAAGGTTGTCCGTCTAACCAGGTCTCCGCGGCAACAATGAACTCCACGTCGGACGAAAAATGACGTATTTTCAATTGTTTTTTAAATCTAAGAGACAAGTGGTAGTCCTCCGGGGCCAGATCCAGAGAATAGGGGGGTGATCAAGGCAGTGGAAGCCCAGATAGGCCAGTTTCTTCTGGGTTGCTAGTGCCCGGTGAACTGGGGCTTTGTCATGCAAGAACAAGACCCCCTTGGTGAGCTTCTCGCGGCATTTTTCCTTCAAATGTCCTTCAATTGCACCAGCAGAGACGAGTAATACTCGGCGTTGATAGTTTGGTCATTTGGAAGATAATCAATGAGGTGGATGCCGTCTTGATCCCAAAAAAATCGAGGCGAGAAATTTTCCAGCGGATTTTTGCACTCGGAATTTTTTGGGGCGGGTGAGCCGCTATGCCGCCACGGGACTGATTGCTGCTTTGTCTCCGGGTCATAGTGATATAACCAAATTTCGTCCATGGTCACCAATCGCGACAGAAAATCATTTGGATCGCACCGAAAAGAATAAAAAAGTTGCTCAGACGACTGGCAGCGTTGACGTTTTTGATCCGCTTTCAGGCATTTCAGAACCCACTTCGCGGAGAGTTTCCGCATGTCCAAATCTTCATGAATGATGGACCCAACCCCCTCACGTGAGATGTCCAGTTGCTCAGCTATTGATTTATCCGAAATCCGGCGGTCTTCCAAGATTAGCTCATGAATTTGATCAATAATCTTTGGGATGGTCACTGTTTTGGGTCGTCCAGGACGAGGCATACCACAGGTGGAAAAATCATCACGTTTAAGCGGGGCCACTCCGTTTTTGACAGTGGCATACGATGGTGAATGTTCCCCTCATGTTTCTCTCAGAATGGCGTAAATTTTCTTCGGGTCTTGCCTTGCAGGGAAAAAAAACCTTGATGACAGCTCGCGTCTCCATGTTGTTGAAATCGCGCGCGTCGCCTGACATGCTTCCTTTCAGCCTCTGTAACAAGAAAAGACTTGCAATTCGGTACATGAAAAGACCTCTCTTTCCAGCGACACTGTGGATTTCGTCCTACGACATCGTGCAGTATGTCGGGCTAAGGACTTATCAGCAGCCCATCTTACCACTAGCTTAATATTCAACAATTTTACGTTCTGCCCACACAGTGTATTTATGTGTTTTGTGTGGATCTGAGAACAAACAGCGATTATTTCACTGTACAGCACTGACTGGTTGGTTTTTTACAACTGAGATGGAGAGTGTTTACTGCGCGGTACGGACTGGATATTAACGAGTAAGGGAGCCTGTAAGCAGGACGAAGTCATAACATAGAGATTGGTAGTAATTTCGTTGAAAGGGGGGAACAGTGGGAATATTGGGGAATAACCTTTACCAATTAAAATGCAGTTCAGGAAGAAATTAATGGCAGACTGAAGTCAGGAAATGCTTGCTATCATTCGGTGCAGAATCTTTTATTTTCCGGTTTGATATCCAAAGATGTAAACATTAAGATACACAGCACTATACTTTCTGCCGTTGTTCTGTGTGGGTGTGAAACTCATTCGCTCACGTTCGGGGAGAAACGTAGGCTGAGGGTTTTTGAGAATAAGGTGCTGAGGAAAATATGTGTGGCTAAGAGGGACGAGGCAAGAAGGGAGTAGAGAAAACTATATAATGAGGAATTTAATGATCTGTACTGCTCACCCAGTAGTGTTCGTGTGATAAAATCGAGAAGAATGAGATGGGCGGGGCATGTAGCGCGTATGGGGAAGAGGAGAGGTGTTTACTAAGGTGGGAAATCTGAGGGAAAGAGATCACTCGGAAGACCCGGACGTAGATGGCAGGATAATAATAATAGTAATAATAAAATGGTTCTTCAGGAAATGGGATGTGGGGGCATGGACTGGATCGAGCTGGCTCAGGATAGGGACAATTGGTGGGAACTTGTAAATGCGACAATGAAGCTTTGGGTTCAATAAGAAGGGGTAATTTCGTGACTAGCTGAGAAGACGTTAGCTTTGCAAGAAGGACTCTGCTCCATGGAGCAAGTAAGTAAGTTAGCAAATAAGCTAAGTAATGCAGGCTGTAAGTCTGTACAGAGTGTGTCAGCAGCAATTTCGGCGATCCACAGAAACGCCAACTGACAATCCTCAACGTCACGACTCTCCGTCTTGTGCTGCTTATCATCTCAATGTGTGCAATGACACTTCCTTTTCGCTGGTTGTCACTCGAGCCTGCACTTTCTCAGTGTCTGTGCAATGTCCCAACGGCATGTGACAGACAGACAGACAGACAGACTAGCAGTCAGTGACGCGGGCTGCTCGCACCGAATGCACAACGTACACTGGCCGGCCGGCCGGCAGGCAGGCCGCGTGTAGCTCTGGCACCGAGGTTGATGGCCGTCTAATTATTGGATCACGCGGACATGAAGAGCCCTCGGCCACCCAGGTGCACTGATGAGTGCTGTAGCGTCAGTTCTGTGTTCTGCTCTCCGTAGGGGTCACTAATGTGGCCTGTCAGACCCCAAAGATCGAACACAGATTGCGGATGTCTGAGACCAGGGTGCTGAAAGGTGGCGGGTGATGGACGGTGGGATACGTGTGTGTGTGTGTGTGTGTGTGTGTGGTGTCATAAAATAGTATTACATGTCTTCCGTGGCCTGACACAGAATTTCCTGTATATTACGCAGCCCAGTGTTTATTAGGATGCTCAGAGCAGACCAACTTATCCTGAGTCAGATAAATCCAGCCCACGCCCTTCCATTGTTTCCTTTTACTTCCATTGCAATATCATCTTCTCATGTGCGACTTGGTCTTCAAATACGTCGCTTTCCTTCAGGGTCCCCCACCAAACTAAACGCTAAGTACACAGATATAGAATCAAATACGTTGTGATGGGCTGGGATGTACAGCATGCGTGAGGGAAAGAAGCCGCTGATACATTTTGCATAGGAGTTATGAAAGGAAGAGACCGTTATGATATGTCAGAGGTCGATGGGAAAGCAACATTACAATTGGTGTGGAGCGGTGAGCTGGATTCAGGTGGCGTGGGACAAGCACAGCTGGTGGAGCCGTGTGAACACGGTCATGAGCCTGATGTTGCATAACATGGCAGGAATTACTTGACTGTCTGAGAAACTAGCAGCTTCTCAAGAAAGTCTGTGCTCCATGTAGATCGTGCACCTTACGTTCTCTTAGGGACCGGGGTTCAACTGTCAGTAAGGACGTTAATGTTCTCGGGTCATACAACGAATGTCCTGTGGGCGGGGTCGGGGCGGAGGCGGGGGTGGAGGCGGGGGTGGGTGTGGTGGCGGGGTGGGGGCGGGGGTGGGGCGGTCGTGAGGCTGAATAGTCATTTCCATCTTGTGCTAAGATAAATGGAGTTCGTCTTCACTCCCGGCCTCTCCAGAGCGAACAGGGAACGTGGAATGCAGAAAGCCTAGACTCTGCCGGGAGTCAAACCTCGATCCTTCACTTACGGAACACACGTTACAGTCACTATGGTGACTGAGCTGCTCGGTATGTGCTCGTTCTTTAGTTTTGCGAAATATCATAAGACCGCTGGCTTTCGCCGGTCGCATCATCATGTCGGTTTCTTTCGCATCTACTTTATGTGTTCCCAACAAACATTTATTGAACGTGATGAAGTGTTAACAGCTTCCACTTGAAGCAGCAAATTGACGTATTCGTACGCTCATCACGGAGATGTCTACACAGTATTGCAAGTTTTGTTAAGCTCGTTGAATTTATCAACAATTTGCGAGATGTTTACTTACTCTGTTAGACCCATTTCTGTGACGTGTTTTCGAGGTGCTCCAAACTGTCACTGTCTGGTCGGGGTCAGAGATGGACCGAAGTAAACACCGATATTCTCTCTAACTTTAACAGGCTGTATATTTCGCGGCAACAGTGGAACGATACACGGAGCAAGTCCGCCTGCCCCGCAGTCTGACCATACAAAAGACAGTGGAACAACACGGAGCAGGTCCGACTGCCCCGCAGTCTGGCCATACAAAGACACACGGAGCAAGTCCGACTGCCCCGCAGTCTGGCCATACAAAAGACAGTGGAACAACACGGAGCAGGTCCGACTGCCCCGCAGTCTGGCCATACAAAGACACACGGAGCAAGTCCGACTCCCCCGCAGTCTGGCCGTACAAAAGACAGTGGAACAACACGGAGCAGGTCCGACTCCCCCGCAGTCTGGCCATACAAAACACAGTGGAACGACACACGGAGCAAGTCCGACTGCCCCGCAGTCTGGCCATACAAAACACAGTGGAACGACACACGGAGCAAGTCCGACTGCCTCGCAGTCTGGCCATACAAAACAAAATACTGCGCCACTTTCTGCGGTCGAACCCACCTGCCGTACCGAAAGTTTCAAACATCAGAAATTAACTCTGTTTGGAAGAGCCTACATAAAAGTACGAAACCTGTTAGCATCGTCACCTACATCGTACGATAGCTGATATACCAACTTAATACACGCACACACACATCATGGGCTTTTATATACATACAGGACGTACATTGTGCAGTTCATATGAATGTGCACCAGTATACTTCTTACGACGGCTAAGCAAGTGACTAGCGCAGACCATGACGCTGCCTGCATGCAATTCTCCACCAGATGACCCACTTCGCAAGGTGTTGCAGCAAGTTGCAATTCCTGCTGCCTACGTCACATATTTAGTCGTCATTATCCTTGCTCTGTTCTCGCTAGTAGCTCTGCTGGTAGTGGCCGGCCCTTGCACTGCCGTGTGTGAAGTCACGTGAATTTCAGTGCTTGTAATGGGGCACACCGGTGTGTGGCAGAGATGTGCAGACGTGTGGACAGCAACCGTCAGCCACAGCGGTCTTATATGCGGTGGGGTTTTACTGCTACATGTTTCGGTCCATGTATAAGGAGCCTTCATCAGAACGACGTGCCCAATAAAAATTGCAAGGTACAACACCTAACATTCATTTACCCTGTCCATATGTATGGTTGAGATCCCAAGTTACAATTGTCACAAAATTTGTGACCAACAGGAATGTTGGGTCCACATGCAGCAACGACTCTTTAGAATCGGCGTTGAAGCAGCTGTGGTTAAAATTAGTTAATTGTTGCTTCCAGGTGGGAGTGTGGGCCAAGGTCAGTGATGTCCGGCCACACAGATTGCTATATTTAACTTCTCCGATACAATTTGTTCTGATCTAGAGAAATGTTGGTGTCGGCTGTTGGTTCTCCGATTAATATGACTCGCATTTATTGTGTCTTGTGCATCGTGTTCACTGCTACATGTTTCGGCAGGTAACTGCGGCCATGCATGTGTGACTGCGCTTGGTAGCGCGTACCAACTGCGCGTGCTGTGTACGCTACCGGCACAGTGCAACCTGCCTGTTCTACAGTTTTGTAGATATGCTCCATATTATCGCATTCTTTGGTATTCTTACTAAATTAAAAACTTGTATTTTAACTGTATAGGAGCGGTCCTGGCCTTTCACATAACTGTAGTGCTGCCCGACCATGACCACGATTACCGGCCGAAACATGGCGCAGTGAATGCGATGAGGAAATGAAGGTAAATCATTTATAGTGCAATATTAACCCTTTAAAGACGAAACGCAGACCGCTTTATTTAAAGACTCAGTCCGTACCGCGCAGTAAACACTTTTCATCTCTGTTATAAAAACCAACCAGTTTATGCTGCAAGTGGCACAAGTCTCTGTTTGTTCTCAGATTAATACAAAACACATAAATACAGTGTGGGCAGAACGTACAGTTATTGAATGTTAAACTTGCTGGTGCATCACGTAACCAGTAGACTTTGAGAAATTAATCAGCGGATCAGTAAACAACTTTGACAGAACAAATAGAAAGGGATGTTATCCTCCCTCAAAAGAGAGAAATTACACGAATGTTCCTGATGTCACAAATCGTGTTTTTTCTGTGTCGCTTTATCCAGTCAGCTGCTTTTCGTGAAAGTGTGTAATGAAATGTATGCAAACATCGCGAGTTCGCTGCTGTATTGGCCTTTGTACACCGACGGTGCTGTGTAAGTGGACTGTCTTCGTTGACGTGCTGCTTGTATCACAAACACTTCAACGACTGACACTCCGTTGCTCTATGTGAGTACAACGCAATGTTACATCTGAAGGCGTCGTCTTGTATTGTTATGCAAAATGTAATTTGAGATCTCAACGGTTTACATGGACAATGCAAAATAATGTTAGGTGATTTACATGGCAATTGTTCTTTGCTGCCTTGTCGGCCTGATGACGGTTCCTTACATACGGGCCGAAACAGGTTCCAGTAAAGCCTTACACCATACAAGGGCTGCTATCTTACATGTAAGTTCTGTGGCAGACACACTGCACTTGGTGACAGGCGTTGTTGCTGACCGGACAGAGTTCTTCTGCAGGTGTGGACTCTTCACAAACAGGATAGCAGCCCCTTAAACGCCGTGCTAACTAATGTACCGTATGCTTTAACATTAAATATCTCTGTCTTATGCTTACACAGTGTGTTTCCGTGTTTCACGTGTTTCTTATAACAAACGGCAGACATTTTCCCACGCAACAGCAAGTGCTCAGGTCAGCCTCTCTGAACGTAGCAAGACTGCTCTACGTGCGGCCAGAGCAGACACTTTGCAATATGCCAACCTTTCGCCGCAGAAGCCCAAGTTCAGTCTCAGAACACCTCTTGGTCGAGTTTGTGGTGGGCAAACTGGCATTGGGTTAGATATTCCTCTGAGTACTCCAGCTTTCCCCTGTCAGTATCATTCCACCATTGGTCCATACTCAGCTCCACCTTAATATTACTCTTATCAGAAGGACAAGCGGGCGTAGCTTGCGAAACTTCAAACAAAGGAACTTTTAAGTCTTCAAAGTATAAATTTGATTCACACAGTATGACAATCTCCATTTTATGCAAAACTGTAGGCAAAGAAATAGAAACTGTCTAAACTCTTTTGGTAATAACAGCCTGATATAATTTTGTTGCTTCGAACATCTGACGTGCTTAGGTGGATGAAGTGATAAAAAAAAACCCGTCTTCTTGTGCTTATTTGGACTTATATCCCTGTTGCACAAGCGATTCACGTCAGTAAACAACCGGCGTCAGCTTCCCATGTATTAAATGCGAAATCGTCAGTTACACTGTAAAGAGGTTTTAGGGCAACAGTTTGTGTGGTGTGGACTGGGCTTCAGCACTTCGTGGTAATTAGCCCTCTACGGCCCAGTGATCACTATACGTATGCACAGACAGTTTAACACTCAACAATTCTACGTTCTGTCCACACAGTGTATTTTTGTGTTTTGTGTGGATCTGAGAACAAACAGCGATTATTTCACTGTACAGCATTGACTGGTTGGTTTTTATAACTGAGACGGAGTGTGTTTACTGCGCGGTACGTTCTACATTCTACGTTCTGC
>Ga0123355_10013419_pt1 | contig 12748 bp, 6 predicted proteins | sample TergutEmb28metaG_3_FD_89872 | JGI IMG/M metagenome (GOLD analysis project Ga0123355, IMG submission 89872) | Embiratermes neotenicus P1 segment gut microbial communities from Petit-Saut dam, French Guiana - Emb289 P1 | ecosystem: Host-associated > Arthropoda: Insects > Digestive system > Gut ...
CAATTAGTCGCAGGCTCCTGAAGATGGTCGTATTAACGGCCGAAACATGTTGAGCATTGAATGAACATTGAATAAAATAATAAAATAAGTGGCATCAAGTTGGTTTTCTCTTTACTCAACCAACAGACGCATGTCTGTAAATTTCGCTGCTAAAACGGTACGTATCGAAACACTTTCACTGACCCTGAATGATGAAGTTACAGGCGGCTTTTGTTACACGTGTTGTTGCATACCCACAGTTGTGCCTAAACTTTCTGAATGGAATATTTCAGTCAAATTAGTATGTAATTTGGGTTTATCTTCCTTAATATGAATGTACCGAAAGTAGGTGTACTAATATTCTCGCTAATTTTGAACATTTGCATAAACACAACACAGGACATTGCGTGTCATAAGGCAACACGTGGCATTTTACATATTGTTTACATGAGTGGAGATTTCCAGGAACTAATATCCATATCCACAGGCGGCTGTGTACCGTGTCGTGAAGGGCAGCAGGGACATCTTCATGTTTGAAAACCCCCTTCGCACAAGACATGAAGCAGAGGCTGGTGCGTCACGGGGACGGGACTCCACGAACACAGTTATGAAATGAAATGAAATAAAATAAAATAAAATAAGGGTCTGTAAGTCCACTTTATGATTCTTTTAGTGATTTTGGGGGGGGGGGAGAAACAGCCACCCCCTCCAGTGGGCCAGGGTCTCCTCCTTCACGCGAGTTCTAGATCAACCACAACGACGCACCACAGTCGGAAGGACTTCTCTGGACGAGTGATCAGCTCGTCGCAGAGACCTCTACCTGACAACACACAACACTCACAACAGACAAACACCCCTGCCCCCGGTGGGATCCGAACCCACAATCTCAGCAGGCGAGCGGCCGTAGAACTACGCCTTAGACCGCGCGGCCACTGGGACCAGCCTTATGGTGATAACGTTTCAAAAATCTGGATTTTATTGTGTGGAACGACAGCAACATATCAGGCTTACGTACATGTCGCAATTAGACGAAATTACCATCACTACGTAATGATTCGTCATAAATAATCGTGCTGGTTTACGTATCCTACAAAAATTAATACGGATTTATTTTCCATTAACACAACTAGTTTCGTTAATACATTCTATATCAAACTGAAATGTAGAAATTACTGCATATTTCGGTTACTAAGAGCCACCAACAAGCCGATCCCGGTGGCCGCGCCGTCTAAGGTGTAAATGTGCGGCCGCTCGCTTGCTGGGATTGCGGGCTCGAATCCCGCTGAGGGCATGGTTGTTCTTCTCTTACGGTTTTTATGAAATAAAAAGAACGTCGAATGTAACTGTTTAAAAAAACTTTGATTTCAAACTACGTAATTAAGTTTGCACTTGCATACCGTCATAATTACATCATACTTCCGCAGACAGGCTATAATCGTGTTTACTGTCTAGAGCAAACCACAAACACATGTCGGTGCAGAACGAGCAAGCAGCAGAGACAGACGTAAACGAAGAAAGTGTTTCAGGTAAATTGTTCTTATACTGCAAACAAGTCTTTTGTTCAAACAAAAATTTACCTACGTTGTAGCTCATTATATGTGCATTGTGCATCTAAATATTTCAGAAATCAATGGATTCAATGAACTGCTAAGAACAAAAATTTCCATGTTCATTAAGCGCCCTTCCCCCACCAAAAAAAAAAACTTGCTGGTTATACAGCAGACACACTAGGCATAAAAACTGCGTGTTGTTGGTTTTTTTAATGTTACCACTCTAAATGCCATATTAAATAGCAATAGAACTGCAACAATTTTATCAATATTGTAATTTTACTGTGGATACATTTTTGTACAGCACCTGTCACTACAAAAAGTTTTGAAAATCATGTAATATGAGGGTACAAACATTAATGAGTTCTAAAACAAAGCTTAAAGGGTTACATTCAACTTAATTCTGTCAATGACAGCTATTACCCGGCACCTGGCGCCCAGTTGCCGAGAAATGTGGTGATTATTATGCTTCCTTTGTTACACACTTTCTGATACACAACGCAATCATAAAACATGCTGTGTTTCAACACAGCATGTTCTAAAATTGTATTTATCTGTTGTGCCTTAGTAATACAGCGGAATGCAACAAGTGAACGTGCTAATATATGTAATTCAGTGCTTCATAACCTCAGTGACGGAATAACACACCACTTTGTTCTTAAAGTTTTTTTTTAGCTAAATTTTATTGTCTACAATGTGACCATGAAAGACGTTACACGAGGCTGTGCTTCTGGCTCTAATCTGGCTGTCGTTAGTACAGCAACACTTGGCTTTTTCATAGAAGTTACTTAATTTTTTTAGTAAACTACACGAGTGCAAAAGTTTCCGTAGAATTGTATTAAAATTCCGAATTTCCGGATAGAAATAAGATTATAATATTACATTTATTTACAAAATGGCACACTGCAGTATACGTGAGACATCCGCTTCAGTATAAAAACTAAAAAATAGGACCTTAACAGAACCCTTAAAGCCTAAATGAAGGCAATGCACACAAATCAAACTTTCTACTGGTAAAGTGGCAGAACAGCCACACGTGATATACGAACGCGGAACTTGGACAACAGGAAGAGACAAAAATAAAAGGCTTTTTTTTTTTTTCCCGCCACAGCCCCTCCAGTGGGACAGGGCCTCCTCATTCGCGAGGTTTCTATATCACACACAACGACGCATCACAGTCGGTAGGAGTTCACTGGACGAGTGATCAGCTCGTCGCAGAGACCTCTATCCGTACAACACACAACACTCACAACAGACAGACAACAATGCCCCTGGTGGGATTCGAACCCACAATCTCAGCAGGCGAGCGGCCGCAGGCCTACGCCTTAGACTGCGCGGCCACTGGGACGGGCAAGTGGCAATCAGTAGAGATGAGATACTTAAGGCTGCCAACAAACACCACTTAAACTGAGTTATAAAATGTAGAGTATTTTAAAATACCAACTACAAAATCTATATAATTACACCCTCCCCCCCGCAGCAAATCATCGGTGTGTGCCTGCCATTATTTTTATGTATGAGATTTCAGAACAAATTCCAGTATAGTCGTAGATATCTTAAAATTTAACATTAATGTCAAAAACATTCCAATCAATGGACCAGAGGAAATATTAAAAATGCACGAAGGGAAGTGGAAAGTTGGAGAGAACTGGGCAGTAGGTCCATTGAGAATACACGTAAATTGATCGGTATTTTTACTAAAGAAGTTTACAGTTCATGGCATCTAATGCTAATATGAATAATAAAGGTAAAGGTAAAGTGTTCCGTGGGTAGAGGTATAGCTCTACTCTTCTATGACCGCGGCACTAGAAGGTGGTGAGCGGTCAGCGTCACGCCCCGGCCGCAATTTACTCCCGGGAAAGACCCGGTACCCATTCTACAGGCGGCTGGGTGGGCCCCAGGGCCGGTCTGGACGGGCGGAAAATCTCGTCACGGACCGTCCAGCCCGTAGTCAGTCGCTATACCGACTGAGCTACGCGGCCCACAATGCAAATACGAATAATACGAGTACAAATTCTATGTATTGATATTACGTTTTAAAAACCTTGCGTGGCGCTTCGACAAACCACTCGCGCCTGAGTCGCCCGCAGTTAAAAAAGTTGAGCACAAATGGTCTACGCTATGAAGCTGGCGACAGTAAGAACAAATAAAAAGAAAAAAAAAACGACGAAGAAAGCTTCGACACCAAACACCCGCCGGCAATAAAGGCGTCGTATTCGTAGGTGCGACGCACGAGCAGCTCTAGTACTGACCTACGCTATCGTCTAACCTTGGCACTGGAACACCACTTTTTGCGTGTCTAGCTAAGGAGCAGAGCGACGCCGCGACTTGGCTCGTGATATGAGTGACAATTGGTGGCTGCTGCGCAGTAGCGCATTCTGCAATATTCCATCAAAACAACTGCGTATTATTGGCATTCCTTTGTCCGAATCACAACTAATTTACGCATGTCGTATGGTTTATATAATGTACAGGCGGACCCCCGTATCCGCGGTTGACCGCGGACCGAAAAAAATTGGAAAATTAAAAAATAAACAGCTCATAAGTTTCAAAACGCGCTCCAAGCGAGAACGGGCCGTAACATGGTGAAATCCAGCAGCCCAAACGCGCCCAGTACTTGACTTATCTTCCTTCATCCCCGTACCTACGCTTCCCCGCAAACTTGTCACCATTCTGCTTCAAGCGTTCTGGCTGTTCGAATTAGTTGCCGCCTTATCGCAGTGTTTGTGTTCAGAAAGCAACAAGAAGAATTGAGAAGTCGGTGAATACCCACAATAAGCTAAGATAATTTTTAACAAATAAAATTTTCTTATTACAGGTACGTAGTACGATTTTCATTGTAAAATGTGTAACAATAACACGTTTTTTTACATGGCTTATGCAGCGCTTTGATGGAAAGGCATGATTTTTATTGTTCTGTCATCCCTTGAAACTGTACATGATACTGTACAGTACAGGTACTGTATTTTTTCATTGCTCAATCATCTCTTGAGGATTAGGCTAAAACGTCAGAATACCTTACTTTCATATGTGCGAGAGACTCAGACACTGGACTCAGATCACTGTTGCACCCAGGCCATGTGTTATTAACTTTCTGGTTTCAAGGTTGGAGAAATTCTTACCAAATCGCATCCCCATATTTTTACTACATGAAGGATGCAAAATACTTCATTTCTGCTGGACGTGGCAGCACCGGCAGTGGCACCCATCTGTAAGCCTACCACAAGTTTGTAAAGTGCGACGAGACTTCGGTAACTGACAGCGTACAGGGATGAAGGAGGACAGGTGATGCAGTAAGTGACACAAAGAGGAGCCAGAATTTATATTTTAATCTAATATTGATAGCTTAATTGAATTAAGAAATTGAGAGAAGCATCAAATATAAGCAGTGCAATAGAATTTTGGCAGAAAGATCTCAAGTGAAGGGACAGCTTGGGAAACAAAGGCACAGATGGGAGGATAATAATTAAAATGTATCTTGTGGAAACAAGGCATGTACTTTATTTATTTATTTGTTTATTGATTAAAATGACTTCGGCTTCATAGAACTGTACAAATTTCTTAACGAACTGAGCCACTATTCGTTTGAGATCTTCGCTCTTCTGCGATGTTACGCAGCGTCGATTGGTAGTTAGTTACACATGTTGTGGAAACATTTTTCGGTCCCATCTTGAAGGTCAAGCAGTCTCATACTGCTTTACCCTTAATTGTCCCGAAACGCAGGTAAATAACCACTAATATCCTCTGCGTAACATCACAGAAGAGCGAAGATCTCATATACATCGCGGCGGGAGCCTGAACCCCCACAACTTTTGGTGTCTTACAGAGGACTCTGCTTCATTTAGTCAACAACGCTGTCAGTAGCTTAGACTGCACAGAATAGAACAGGATGTAACAAATAATAAACTGAAAGTTATGTGGAAGGAAGGGATCCTGGTAACATTTAAGCATTTGCCTAGACAGATCGAGGAAAACAACGATAAAACGTCAATCCGTATATCCGATGTGGCAGTCGAGACAAGACGTTATGAACTAGTTTAGTTATTTCATAATGCAGTCAGTGATGGACTTTTGTAAGGTTGGTACTGTTAATTATCGATATCAATAGACTTCTGTCTGTACTACAGACAAATGCAGAATTACTCCAGCGCATATGCAAAGTACAGATTCCTCAAAGAAAGACAATCGTGTGTATGATAAACGTGACACTGCCCTTGCAACACCAGGTCTGACGGTATGAGAGATGTGCAAACCAAACGTATCACTGTTTGACACGCCTGTTCCTTCAGTATTTGCAGCAAAGAATGTTCAAGCTTACCGTGACTGCAGGCAGGATATGAAAGTGGCTGAAAATGAAGTGACAAATATAATAATATAAACAGCCAACTAGATGCAACAATAATAATTTTATTATTAATAATTTCAATCAGTTCAACATGTTTCGGGCGATAATTTCGCCCATCCTCGAGAGCACTAGACTGTGTTTACAGCTTGTGGTATAAAGCACAGACGATGCTGCCAGCAGGCAGTTGGCTGTTTATATTATTGTATCAGTGATGCACGGTCACACAAACATCAAATTCAGAAGTGATATATGTTACCTCTACCCTATTGTGACAACAAATTCAACTATATTACAGTACAATTGCCGCCTATTGTATTTTTCTGTATTCAAAACTCATACGACAACAGGACTACAAAGTTGAATTCCGCCAGAAATGAAGGCCGTTATCGGACACGAACTTAAGCTAGCACCATTCATTTTTATTACTCTTTCAAAACGTGACTTCCCTGACCATTCTGGGTGTGCATTGTAAAGAAGGGGACTTAAAACGTTTTCATCAGCCGGCCAAATCTACATGTAATTTAACACACAAGTGCCAGATTATATATATGTATATAGTCTTATAGATTTTATTGGATCATTTATTGCTTCAAACTGATTACATAATTAACAATATCTGACATGTAAGTATACAGCAACAGAAAATGCATTCTATTTTGGGGTTTGAACGTATTGTATTGTGACGTGACAAGCAAATCTCCAATGGAGGCGCGGAACATTTTCGGACAAAATTAATCCAACCGGTTTTCAAACTTTGAGCTGTGTGGAACTAAAAGCGACCCTCAGAAAGAGCTGACCTGTAATTATACTTCACAACCATCATTCTGTAAAACGTTCGTTGACAGGTGTAAGTTGTGGCACACAACGAAATATAGCCGCCAGCAAAGTTTCAAATTCTGGATTGGCATTCCTATGGCAAACACAGAAACTTATCGAATTTCTTTCCATGAATTTTCGTTTCAGTGCATCACTCTAACGCCAACGAGCTGATTCCATCTGAAGCGCTGGTGGCGTTTTCTCGTGGTTAAAGTTAAATGGATTATTAATAATGTTATTTTCCTGCTATGCGAGGTTACCGAAACGGTCTTGGCGCCGTCACTTAACTTCATATCACAAATCCCAGATCACTCGTTCATATAAAATTCGCTGTCGTTTAAAGGATTAAACTGAAAGCCTTATCAGTTACAGGTTCATGCCAGCTCAAAGTTAGGCAGGACTCTCAGTACGCTTTGCACACTTTACGATGTGCGTGAAAGGCTCATGTTTATGTAACAATAGTCTGCATCAATTACGTAAACTGCAAGTAAAAACACTTATTTCGTCTCAAGGGCGAGTTGACATGCATGAAGAATTGCGCAATTTAGTCTCCTAACGAATTCAAAAGTTTCGCGTCTGCGGAAGTAAAAACAGTCGGAATATGAAGCTAGTCATTCATCTCTTTAGAGCCGATATAATGACTTTGTTAAGCTGTACCTCCATGACACCAGTATCATTAAACCTCATCAAGCCAATGTCGAGTTAAACTCGACAGTTCTTTCCGTTGTACCGAATCCAATGTCGAGGTCAAATCGACACTTTGTTTTACACTGTTTTATGTTGGTTTTGCCCTAAGCTCCTATTAATTACCGGCTGCTTTTCAAATTTGAATATTACAAATTTTCTGGAAAAATTAAGTTGGATCAAACTGTTAGAATCCATGAGAATAATCTGGAGTGCAAAATGTTAAGTATGTTTATGTAGCAGTAGTGTTCTGCACTTGAATTCGGGAGACCGTTTCGAATTTCGTTAGTTATTATGACGGTTTTCTTGTGTTCTCAACTGTGTGTGAGGACCTCATGTCCACATCATTTCCCGGTCACTAATTATCTTGCCATTTGACGACTTTTAGTCTGTAATACTGACAGGACAATGGAATAAACCACAAATAAATAAATGTAAAATATGTAGCGTAAATTAAGCCACGACCAATTCCACATAATTTCCAATTCATTAGTCACTAATTAGTACAACATTCGACGCTATGTTCTTTGGTCTACTGAAAATGATGTACAATTAAACAGCCTAAAGGCTTATATGTAGTAAGCAGGCTCACTTCATCCATTCCGGTACATTACCCACTATGATGCAAAGATAAGGCATCGGATAAATGCTCAAATGCTGCAGTTCGCATACAGGACAACAGATGTCATAACGTTACCAGAAAGTTCCGTGACAGTTATCAGGTGTGTTTATTCGTGATTTATTTAACGACGCTCTTGCTAGCTGTTAGCCTCTAACAGAAATGAGTACCAGGAGTATTTCCTGGGGGTAAAAACCGGCCGGTACGTAAGGCTGACAACCTTATCACCATCCTGGACCATTGTCATGTAATCTGGGAACCTTAACTTCCTGGAACCCTCTGGGCACCTCGGGCCTGTAATAGGACTGATTTACCGTTTACCTTGATAGCTGGGGCCACAGCGTGTCCAGTGATTAAAGAATCATATGGCAGGAAGCGTATCGACTGATTTAAGGCAATATTGTCACATTTACCTGCAGTGACTGAGGAAGATCAAGCAGCAGCTTAGACAGGATAGCTGGTGTTTGGCACATTTAAACCCGGGATCTCCAGTATAAGACGAAGTGCAGTTATAAGACATCTGTTGTGTTAGGAATCCTGAATTACTGTATGCACCAAGCCTACACTTGTATGTCGAATGTTACGCAGGAGATACAGAGAATCAACCGTTTCGAATATCTGATTGTTTTTTGTGTATCAGCTCTTCTTTCAGCTTCGTAGGTCAAATAACACTTTCTTATGCCCTTGCGGAAGGTTACTTTTGGTCCTCTGCTTGGGTAATTATGTTTTCATTCTGTATAATTGCAACGTCCGGCCACTCTGCTTGCCTGATGCTGGGCTTCTTTGTGTTTGGCTCTGTTACCTATCGCTTATCGCTTCATCTCCCGGATATCTAAACCTCATTATCTGTTGAATAATTTTGTCTTTGTCTAGAAGGAACAACCATTTTCGTCCATGATGTGGCCGCTTTCATTGTGAACATCATAGTGCACGCCCCTGTAGCAGTTAAAACTTGACGCCACGAAATGCACCCACGACGAAACACTGAGGCGCGTTCGGATCTTTTACAATCTGGAATTTTCTCACATGTTCATACCAATTTCATCCACGCAGTGTATCACAAATCTCGTTGTTCAGAAGAGCATACACACACATATATAATAAAATATTACTCTTAGTAGGGTACGTTCTTATGTCACTCTGAAGAACTTATTTTTGTTGTTGTTGTCTCCTTTTACTTTGTTTTTGCGAAATTTATCGGTCATAAGTAACTTCAAAGGTTTGGTCCGCAGAAACCTTTTATAATTTCTGACTTATATATAGTGTTTCTTGCAAAATTCATAGGTTTTCTCGTAATCTGAGAAAGTACCAAATTTCATATTCCTAGACGTAAGCAGTTAACATTAAATGCTTTATTTGCACCATCTCATTTTCCTTAATTATCCATCATGCAAGCGGCCGAAAGAAAAAGTCGGTAACTACCTAGGAGTCTCACGTCACAACGTAACTTTACGTCATCGATTATTACGCCACACAAACCCAAATTACAATCTACGTACGTACCGCCATATTACTATGTAATTTTAACCAAGAACGTAGCAATATGTATTACGTACTGGGCTGTATGTATTTTTGCCTTAATAATCCGTCAAGCAAAATGCATCTTGAATTCAAAATTACATCGATTCGAAAGCAGTACGTAGTATTGCCATTACATTTCTGTGTATTTGTCATAATTACGCGGTATGCTAACTGCATGTTTCTGGAGCCATAATATGTTGCACAATGCATGGCATGTCTAGCACTGCCATATTATTCGCAATTATCTCACAAAAGGCACGATGTTGTGGGGGGGGGGGGAGATCTACTGTAAATATGACTTTTGATTTTATCGACGAGTTTCTGAAACGTGACTCATTCCAGGGAGAATTCAGCGAAGTATTATCATAAACGTACTTTGAACTCTATCTAAAGTGCCTGATATTTTGTCCGATTTTAAGCAAGTTTGGATTTTCTCCGTTGACTGTAATAAGAGTTCCCAAAGTAAAATCTCATGAAAACCCGTTCAGTGGGAGCTGAATTGTTTCATGCGGGTGGACGAAGGGACAGGACAGACAGACATGGCGAAGCTAACAGTCACTTTTCGAAGCCATGCGAACGCGCCTAAAAATAACATTCCAATTAAGAAATTAAAATGTGCTCATGTAATGAAAACGAGCATGTTGTGGATCATATCTTCAAATGCTATTGCAAAACTTTCACAACACCTGTAACAGCTGTGGCCACCGTGTATATTGGTGACAGTACTGAGTAACTTTCATAATATCTTCATGTGCTCCCTGTAAGGAAACGGACAGAAAGCAACAGGGCAGTTAATTTTCATAAAGAATGTGTTAGATTTCCAGCGTACATAATTTTATTAAATCTGCCAAGAAAATTCAAACTACGTGAAAATTGGACATACATAACAGGTAATTTGCACGTAGAGCTTCGTACATTTAAGTTTACCAATGTTACTAGTATTACCTTGATTGTCTTTGTTACCAAGTTTACTAAAGTCTATACTGTTGCTATGGGTATAGTTCCCACTGGCTTTCTGGTTACCATATTTAGGTTGGCTCCCATATGAACAAATATTCTTGTGGTTACACTTAATCATCACGGTTATCAAGTTTACCAGTGTTCGGTGTTTGTTATGGTTAGGCAAGAGGGCCACAAGTGTTTCGATCTTTCGACATTTTTTTTTGTTAGAACTATTACAGGATTTCAAACGCTTTTAATAAAAAAAAATCAACATTTTTATTGGTTTTCTCCGTTAATTTGATGAACCTGTATCATTATCTAGAGTGGGGAGGGGGGGGGGGAAGCGTCCATGCAATAGTAAAGTACAATTCGAAAACACCTCAAATGGAGACTCGTGGTATAATGTAACCCTTTAAACGCCGAATTAAATCCCATCTGCCATCTGCTGGCATCATTAGGAGCTCACCCTATTCTCCACGTTAGCAGGGTAAGGGTTCAGGTACATTTTCTCGGTCAGTGATGTGAAACCCACTAACAACCTAAGACTCTCGATGGCTCGGACAAGTATTCGATCCGTGAACCTTCCGGATATAAAACATCCCACTAACCGCTTACCACGCCTCGAACCCCGTTCCGTAGTAAATGCAGACTATGGGACTTTGTTTTCATAGTAGTCTTAATTCATATTAACAACAGACAAACGTATTGCGGTCAATCACAACAGATATTATTAATCCCCCAATCCATGCTACATGGTACTGAACATCTTCAGGCATTAGATACATAATATTTAAAATTCAAAATAAAAAGCGTATGTATTTTAAATTTGTGAGAACTTGCAAACTGTGCAAGTCATAATAATTATGTACGTAGCAATTCAAATAAAAGCATTTTTATATTTCCCGGTGTTCTTACTGTATGTCTTCTTGTCTAAAAGTTGTTAAAAATTGTTAGAAAACCATATTCTAACTCGAGTTATACAGTGATACCTCGGCTAACGAAGATAATTCGTTCCGGGGTCACATTCGTTAGCCGGAATCTTCGTTAGCCGAAACGAGCTGCTGGAATGGCCCGACCGTTCATGTTTGCTGCTTTATGTTAGCGCGCGCATCCACTAAATCATTCGTTAGCCGAATCCATATTCGTTAGCCGAGTCCGAAAAACAGCAAAAAAAATCTTCGTTAGCCGAAAAATTCGTTATCAGGGTTACACGTTAGCCGAGGTGTCACTGTATTACAATTCTGACATAATATTTGCGTTGCGATGTTTTAATTTAGTCAATAAAAGTAAAGTAAAATAAAGTTTTCCCTACCCATACCATCAAAGCATATAGGGGCAGAAGAGGCATAGCTGGACTCATTCTTAAACTCGGTGCTAGATGGACGTAAGTGGTTAACACCCCAGCCGTTTTACCCCCAGCGAAAGAACCCCGGTACCCTTTAAATAGGAGGCCCCAGAGCCGGTCGGGACGTTTTGGATAACAGAAAAATCTCTTGCCCATACGGGGACTGGAGCCCCAGACCATCCAACCCGTGGCACAGTCGCTATACCCACTACACTATTCCGGTTCCGATTTTAATTAAGTCCACAATACAAAATCTCACGGTAATCCGTCCAGTGCAAGCCGAGTTGTCGCACGCGGACGGACGGACAGACGGGTAGACGGACGTAACGAACCTACCAAGCGGCGTTTCGTAACTTTGCGAAGGTACCTAAAAACTCACAAGGTAATATTCATAATATCCTTAAGTAAAACACTGATTGTTTTCAGGCATTTTCGCGAAATTGGACAAAGCGTCTATTAGCTTCCTCATGTCGGTCTATCTGTCTGCCCACAAGGAAATGCTCTTCTCCCATGGGACTCATTTTCGTGACATATTATATTGTACATGTATATTAAAATCTGTTGAAAATTTTGAGTTCCTTTAAAATCTGACAATTTTGCTTTTGCCTCACACGAGGACCTAACGTAGGTAGAGGAGGATAACTCTGCGCATTAATTTATCCGTAAAAAGTTATGGGAAATAAATATCTTAAATTTCCTGCAACTTGCTTCCCACAGACACGAAAATTATACCATAACAATCAGACGCAGTATCAGCACCGCTTCCTTTTAGTGGAGAAGAAAGTTGTGTTTCGTCAATTCTCTTATTAAATTTGATGATTTTAATATATCTTGGTGCGGGGAGGGGGGGGGGGGGGGGCATTTTTTAAAATTTGTTTTTTTTTTTTTAAAATGAAATTTTTTTTAATTAGCAGTTTGTTTTGGTTTTGGTAACATTAAACTTAGCC
>Ga0123355_10013420_pt1 | contig 12748 bp, 8 predicted proteins | sample TergutEmb28metaG_3_FD_89872 | JGI IMG/M metagenome (GOLD analysis project Ga0123355, IMG submission 89872) | Embiratermes neotenicus P1 segment gut microbial communities from Petit-Saut dam, French Guiana - Emb289 P1 | ecosystem: Host-associated > Arthropoda: Insects > Digestive system > Gut ...
ACGGCGCTTTCGTCCCGCTGGTCGAATACACTGTCCTCAATGACGGACGGGACGGCGCTGTTGAACTGGGAGATGAAATTCAGCAAGAACTGCATCTGTCGCACATCGGCCCCACGAGATCCGCGGCGGAGCACTACATTAGGCGGGTGCTCGCCTATGGTGTAGCGTCTGCCCTCAGAGTCTAACTCCGCCAAACGGGTAACTGCCGTGTAGACACGGGTTATCTCGTTCCAGGTGGCCCTGCCGATCACGCCGTCCTGTGCTAAATGAAAGCTGCGCTGGAACGTACGCACTGCAGCCTCGGTATCCGGGCCAAATATGCCGTTCGGGGTTGAGATTTGGGGAATAAGCGGAAAGTTGATGCGAATACGATTCAGATCCCTTTGCATTCGTCTGACTGCGTCTCCTGTGCTGCCGGCCCGGAGCGCTGTGCCGGGGAAAGAGACGGATACGCCTCGGATGTCATTGGATTCCGCTAACATTATGTCATTCGGGTAATAGTGCCGTAGAATTTGCAGCGGTGTCATGCCGCGATTGGCTAGGGATACGGTACCCCATTGGGTTAGCCCGCCGCAGGTGGCCGTTGTGCCGTTGCAGAAAGAGGTAAAGAACGGGTTATAGAAGCCGCGCCTGTGGGCATAAGTATTGAAATACTCGTCTACCACACGGCTGATGCTCTGCGGAATCTGCGCCCCCGGTCGATAGTATTGATCGAAAGCGGTGCTGTTTGTGATATCAAAATTGAAACCGCGACTTGGATACCACTCCGTAAAAACGCGGTTTAAGAGGAATGTTACGATTACATGGACATTGGCGATCAGTGAATTTCGGGGCCAGGTGGCATATATTTCGCTAGAGGTTACATTTTTTATGTAGTCTATGAAAGGAACTCGTACATTCCGTGCTGACGTGTTGGTGGGTGCGCCTAGATGCACCCGTACAAACTCCGGTATAAAGACCTGCCGCTCCACCGCCGAGGCTTGGGCCTCTACTGTAGCATCCGGGTCCGGCATGAGCGGCGGGACTTGGTGGGGGTTTGCGGGCGCAAATATGGCCGGGACTGCCTGTCTGACTCCGTCTTCCTGATAAGGAACCTGCTGGGCCTCCGGGGGAAGGACCGTGAGCATAGGCGGTATCTCGATATGCTCATCTCGTGGCGCGCCCGGCTCATCTACGAGCGGGGACAGGTGGACGGGCAGTACGGCGGTTTCGGTGTCAATGATCTGTACGTTTTGGATGTGCTTGGTAACGAGGCCCTCTTTCGCCACTTCTACGACCCATTCAGAATAGGCCGGTTTTTTGTAGTTCTCGTCCAGAGTGTGTGCCTTATCCGGGGCCGGAAGTTCTAAGGGATCCGTGTCTCCGTTCGCGTCTGTATGGGTTTCATACAGTGCCTTTCCGTCTTTATCTTTTAAGATAATGCGCGCGTTTGCAATCGGGAGTGCGTCGTCCTCGCTGTGGACTTGCAGGATTAAATAACCTTTTCCCACATGAATACCTCCTTGGGCGTGATTTGATGTATTTTATGTAGGTAGGGGGGAATATGTGCTTTGGAACGGGTATTGTTTGATTTTTGGTGGGATGGCCCGCCAAAAAGTACCCGATTTGTCGCAATATAGAGGGGAGTGGGTGAATTGCACTGATTTAAATTTATTTCCCCCGCCACAGGCGGGGGAAATAAGAAAATCTTCAGTGCGTTTTCCCACTGCCATATAGAGAAAAAGCTTGATATGTGGATACTTGTGTCGTATAATATAAAACAATGTCAATTAATGCGCTGAATTTTAAGGGGATTGTGTTATGTTAAAGAAAACGAAACAAGTTCTTTGCTTGCTCTTGATCTGCAGTATGTTACTTGCGCTTATGCCAAGCACAGCATCCGCCGCACCGAATGTCACGGCGCGTTCGGCCATCGTCATGGACTATGAAACGGGGGACATTCTCTTCAGTCGAGACATTGATACCTTGCGATCACCTGCCAGTATGACCAAGATTATGACTGCCTTTATTGTCTACGAAGAGATTGCCGCAGGGCATCTCACGTTCGAGACGATGATCCGCGTCAGCGCAAATGCGGAACGTATCAGCAGAGCCTATGATTGGGGCGGCCGATACGTACGAGCAGGTAGTTCTCACAGTGTAGAAACCATGCTCCGGCTCATTATGCTCCCCTCGCATAATGGTGCCTGCATCGCCGTCGCGGAGCATATATCCGGCTCTGAAGCCGCGTTTGTCAGACGGATGAATGATACCGCTCGCCGCCTTGGTTTGCGCGGCCACTTCGGTGACTCTTTCGGTTCAACCGGCAATATGCTGTCGGCCAGAGATGTCGCTGCTCTCACGCGGGAGTTTATCCGTAGCTACCCCGACATCCTTCGGATTACACGCATGGTATCTACCGGTTTTGCCGGAGGGACTGCCCCCAACACCAACCGTTTCCTCCACAGCAATACCCAGTTTTGGGGCGATGCGGACTTTTTTAGAGACGTTGACGGGTTCAAAACCGGTACTTCGTCATCAGCCGGCCCCTGTCTCTCATCCACGGCCATGCGGGACGGGCGGCGTGTTATCGTAGTCGTCATGAATTCAGCGGGCCCTGCCACCCGATACCATGATTCGAGGGCGCTGATTAATTTCGGTTTTTCCGAGCTCATACGCCGGGATAACGCGATGAATGCCATACAGATTAATGTAACCGCAGAGCAAAACGCTGTGCGCAGAAACACCTATTATTCCCTCACTGCCAGTCTGGCTAACGTGAATACCGGAAACTTCACCGCACTGGGGGGCGGCTGGATCATAAATGGACAGACAATATCTACTTTCGGCCCCTTTGTGCCGAGTAGCCAGAGAGATTTCTCCCTCACACAGCTTCTTCCCATGGACAGTCCGTTAGATACCCTGCAAATCGAGTTCTTCCTCAATCTGCCGAATGGGGGAAAAATCACCGAAGCCCTACAGCTGCCTGTAAGCGCGGAAGAGCCGCTCTTGTTCCGCGACATATACCCGCACTGGGCGCGCGCATACATCTATAACGCACATACGCTGGGCCTGATACAGGGCCATGGTGACGGCCGATTCGGGCCGGAAGAATATTTCACTCGTGCGATGGCGGCACAACTACTCTATAACCTCGCAGATGCAACCGCACCGGAAGTTGCGCCGCAGTTTGACGATGTCGCGGCCGGGCATTGGTACGCAGGCGCGATCGCTTGGGCGGCAGAACACGATATTGTACAGGGCGACGGCGACGGCCTGTTTCGGCCGGGAGACTCGATCACCCGCCAGGAGATATTCGTCCTCTTGTGGAATTTCGCGTATTATTGGATGGAAATCGACACCACGCCAGGACTGGAACCGATACCGCCTTTCTCCGATCTTGACTTGGTAGGCGACTGGGCGCGAGATGCGCTTCTTTGGATGTGTGCCGCTGGTCTCGTCAGAGGCAACGAGCACGGAGAGGTAAACCCTCTCGGAACAACCACCCGAGCGGAATCTGCGACGCTCATGGTGCGATTTATGGAGCGGATTACAGGGAAGTAATACTAGTTTTGAAGGAAAATCGATCGAAAAACGAGACGCTTACGGGCGTCTCGTTTCTTACTCCAATAATGTGCGCAACTGCTCTACCGCGCGGCGTTCCAGTCTTGACACCTGTACTTGGCTTACCCCCAGCACTTTGGCAACGTTATCCTGGGTCATACCGCGCCAATATCGTAAAGCCAACACTTTTTTTTCGCGTTCCGGGAGCTTGTCTATGGCCTCGCGAAGGGATACATGCTCAATGAGACGCTCCTCCTGCGTGAGATCGCCCAAAACCTGTTCTAAGGTGAAACCATCCTCGCCGGTCTCGCGTTGGAGAGATTCTGTTGAGCTGGTGGCCGCCTCCGCTACAGCGATGTCCTCAATGGTGAAACCCGTTTCGGCGGCCAGTTCCGATAGGGTGGGGTCGCGGTTCAGACGCTGTTCCAAGGCGCTGCGGGCCGTGCGGATACCCATCGCATTTTCCTTGATCGAGCGACTGACCTTGATACTGCCGTCGTCCCGCAGAAAACGCCGAATCTCGCCGGAGATTTTCGGTACGGCGTAGGTGGAAAACTGGGTACCGTAATTCAGATCAAAGCCTTGCATAGCCTTGATGAAGCCCACGCAACCGATCTGATACAGGTCATCGTTATCCACGCCGCGCCCGAAATAACGCCGTGCGATAGACCAAATGAGACCGGCGTTTTCGACAACCATCCGCTCGGCGGCATCCTTGTCGCCGGACTGGACACGCCGGAGCAAGGCAAGTCTGCTGTCTCCATCCATCTATTTTCCACCGATCCGCATAGAAATCTGCTTCCGCATGGTGACTGTTGTGCCTTTGCTGGGTATCGAGCGGATCCGGAGTTTATCCATGAAACTCTCCATGATAGTAAATCCCATCCCGCTCCGCTCCTCACCGCCGGTGGTGAATAGGGGCACGCGGGCCTGATCCACATCCGAGATGCCGCGTCCCGTGTCCCGGACCACAATCTCAATCGCATGATCTGCTGTGAGCTTGGCCCGCAGGACAATCTTTCCAATGGTATCCGGGTAGGCATGAACAATGGCATTGGTGACGGCCTCTGAGACAGCCGTCTTAATGTCGCCCAATTCCTCCAAAGTGGGGTCAAGCTGGGCGGCAAAGCAGGCCACCGTCGTGCGGGCAAAACCCTCGTTGACGCTTTTGCTGGGAAATTCCAATTTTATGTAATTAAGTTGATTCATGCCTGTAGTGCCTCCTGTTCTACGATTTCTACGATTCGGTAGATGCCGGACGCAATGAGTACCTTCATAGGCTGGTGGGGAACATGCCGTACATGTGCCCGACCGCCAATTTCTCCCATCCGTTTATGCGTGTTAAGCACTACAGCAATGCCGGAACTGTCCATAAAACTGAGTGCGCTGAAATCCATGACGCAGTCTCTAGGCAGGTTGAGGTCAATGACCTGCCCGATCTTACCCATAGCTTCCTTCGCTGCATGGTGGTCAAGCTCACCTGAAAAGTACAGTGTCAGGCAACCGTCTTTGCAATTTGTGGAAAGTTGCATGTGTATGAACCTCCTTATACAATATAAAATACGGGTTAGGCACGGCAAGCAGCCGTGTCTTGTTCCGTTTCGTGCCTAAGCTCCTTACAAAAAATACACCGTGAGACGGGGTTGTCCCATTCATGGTGTATTTTAGCGTGTCTAGTGAGAGAAAGTTGTCGGAATGTGATGCGGTAGAGAGATAACAAAAGAATGCCATACTTCATAATTGGTCTGCCCCTCTTCTGATCGGTATTCCGGCCATCAGCAGAGGGGCAGTGTGTTTTTACGAGCAAACTATATTAAATAGATACGCATCTCAGGACGGTGCGGCACATTTCCTTGCCCGGAATCATAGTCCCTTCCGTATCTGCCAGCTAGTATATCCTAAGGTTATTACCGATTTTTAACAAAAATAAAAACATTTTTTGAACATGAAAAGTTTCACATTTTCGACAAATTAAATTTACATAATTAATAACACTCTATACTGTTAACCGGGCAGTAGACAAAGACGTTGTTGGATTTCTTGTTTTCCCCCCGCCTGTGGCGGGGGGAAAACAAATTTAAATCGTAGAAATGGACAGGGAAGAGACGGGGGACAGCTATCCGAACAACAACAGACCTTGCCCACGCGAATTCTGACCGTTTAGCCAATTTGAACATAGGGGTATCTTCTCTGCCGGAGTGGGACTTTACAGTTTTCGCTTACACCGCTCAATAACAGATACATCTATCTTCCTATTCACAGACCTCTATATAATAATAGCCACGGTATTGATATAAGCCGGTTTGGGGCCAATCTTTCAGCCAAAGTTGACCTGGATTTTCGCATCGCCCTAGTCGGTATTGTACTGGCACTATCTTAAAATATGACTAGCGTCTCATATTGCTCTATTTTATAAAAATTGTGCAAACATACATATTTTTTATTTTTCTTGCTATTTTATTTGTGATGATATATAATGCTAATGAGATGTACCCGGGAGGGGGAGTGGACAATTCGCGTTGATTTAAATTGGTTTTCCCCCGCCTACGGCGGGGGAAAACAAGAAATCTAACAACGCGTTTGTCCATTGCCCTGGGAGGTATCTCGGCATTTTAAGAATGGTGAGGTGATCTGATATGAAAAAGAGAATTCTACTCATCGTAATCATCCTAATTCTAGTTTTGTTTCTTCCCGGCTCTTTAGCGGCAGAGCCTATGGACGTGTTTTCTGTTAACGCAACGGAAGGGGCACCCTATCGCGGGTACCTGGTCTCTGTGCGAGAAAACGCATCTCCAAGAATCTCCCTAATGGGCACCAGTGCCACAGAAATTGTGGACAACCTGTATCTTGTGGACACCGTCGAAGAAGCGCAGCGGATTTGGCGGGCAAATGAAGTTATTTTTATCGAGCCAAACTACGAGCTCACCCTTTTTTCCACCCCCAATGATCCGCTGTTCTATCTCCAATGGGATATGCGGCTGATTAATGCTCCCGCTTTTTGGGACGGCGGCTTCGGGGCGACAAGCGGCGTAAGGGTGGCATTCATTGACAGCGGGGTTTACTTTGCGCATGAAGACTTGGTTGGCGCCAACATCGATCCAGGCTTCAACTATACCAACCCCGGAGCTCCCGTCTTAGACAGCTTGGGCCATGGTACAGCTACGACAGGGATTGTCGCCGCTGTACGAAACAACAATATCGGCTTGGCAGGGTTGTTAGACCAAGTACGAATCTACCCTCTCCAAGTCTTTGACAAAAGCGGCAGCGGAGGAGCCGTTAGCTATTTAGTATCTGCTCTCAACGACGCAGCGGATGTGTTCAATGTTGACGTCATCAACATGAGCCTCGGCTTGGTGGGCGGTGCATTTAGCCAAGCTTTGGATGACGCGGTCAACTATGTCGCCTCTCAAAACATCATTATGGTTGCAGCGGTAGGCAACGATGGAGACGGTACCCTTAATTTCCCCGCCGCCAACCCAAATGTCATCGGCGTGGGTGCAGTCGACGCAAATCGAAACGTAGCGAGTTTCTCTAATCGAAATACCAGTGTATTTGTCGTGGCTCCCGGTGTGCGAGTCCCCCTTCTCTATCCCTCTACCATTCCCCCTTACGCATTATACGTATATGATGACGGAACTAGTTTCTCCGCCCCTTATGTTACCGCTATGGCCGCCGCCGCTCGTGCCGTCCGCCACAACATTACGGCAGATGATTTTAGAACTCTTCTTATCAGCACCGTAACAGATTTGGGCGCACCCGGGCAGGATATTTACTACGGCTGGGGCTTGATTGACTTAGAGCAGTTTGCAGAGGCTCTGCCGCCCTCTAACTGGGTAAATGGATTCCGCGACATCTACAACCACTGGGCTCTGCCCGGCATCCAGTATGTCATACAAAACAATCTTTTCTTTGGTGTCAGCTCTTACTTATTCGCCCCGGACGCAAACATGACTCGCTCTATGTCAGTCACGGTATTGGGCAGATTGTATGAGCAAATGGGAGGCACAGTTCCCCCGGTAAACCCCGCCTTCCCGGATACTTTGCCCAATGTATGGTACAGCGATTATGTCGCCTGGGCCGCCAACGTCGGTATTATTCAAGGCTATGATAATGGCCTATTCGGCACCATGGATCCTGTAACCCGAGAGCAGATGATGGTCCTTTTTTATCGTTTCGCCGCATATATCGGACTGGATACAACGGTTGACCTCTCTGTATTGAATCAGTTTGTTGATACAAGCAGCATAGCCCCCTGGGCGTTGGAGGCAATGGCTTGGAATGCGGAACGCGGGGTCATCACAGGCATTGCCGCACCCGGCGGAATGGCTTTGTATCCCGCAGGGAATTCCACCCGTGCCCAAATTGCCACCATTATCCAACGCTTCACCGCCAGCACTGCCGTAACATCCCTTGCCGCGTAATTGGGCATGGGCAAATATCGCTGATTTAAATTTACTTTCCCCCGCCATAGGCGGGGGAAAACAAGAAATCCAACAACGCGTTTGTCTACTGCCGTATAACGGTCAGCACAATCAGATAAGCTATTTCGATATCGGTCCCACCGTTTCTTCAAATGGTGGGACCGATATTTACCGATTCTGTAAAAGGTATCTACAGAAAGCCCCATAGGATAAAGGGTATTACATGCCTTGTCTTGCGGGACTTTCCCATGTTCAAAACTGTTTACGCAATGTTGATTCTATGACAGGGTAGGGGAGTAGATGTCTTTTTGCGTAAAGTTCCGTCTTTGTGGCAAGCTAGTGTAGAGATTGGAGGGATTTCGAAATGAAGCAATTATTATATCCCAGAATATTCACACTATTCTTTGCAGCTGTTTTGCTTATTTCTACGATTGTCGCGCCGCCTGCACTGGCTTCTGTTCGCTTACAGGATGATTTTTATGCCGCCGTCAATGCCGATTGGCTTGAGGGCACACATTTGTCCGGCGACCAACCTTTGGTCAGCGGATTCTGCGAACTTGCACAGAAAGTAAATAGACAACTCCGGGCAGATTTTGACGCCATGGACGGCGCTGATGGCGCGCTGGGCCAATTTTTGGCTTATTACGCTATGGCCTCAGATTTCGCTGTACGGGATGCAGAGGGTGCAGAACCACTTTTGCCCTATATGCAGAGAATCCAAACGCTGGGGAGCCTCGGCCAGCTCAACACCGAACTGGATCAATGGGTGCTGGACGGTATGGCGCTTCCGTTTTCACTCCATGTAAGTGCAGATATGGGCGATGCAGAACGGCACACTTTATATATAGCGAAGCCCAACCTGTTTTTGCCGGAGGCTAGCTACTATAGCGATTCGGCGGGGGAGGTACTGCTTGCGATTCTGGCCAAAACCGGGTATACGCTTCTAGCATTGGCCGGCGTATCGAATGCCGAAGACGTGGTTACCGATGCACTTGCCTTTGACGCCATGCTTGTCCCATATGCTAAAACCGCCGAGGAAATAGGCGCGTACGCATCCTTATACAACCCGGTATCCACAGAAGCCTTTGTCGCTGCCCAAAGCAGCAAGCTAGATTTTGAGAGACTGACAGTACAGCTTCTCGGCACAATTCCGGATACGGTTGTTGTGATAAATCCACAGTATTTTGAAGCATTTGACGAATTTGTTTCAGAAGAGAACCTGCCGATGCTTCGGCATTGGATGCTGTTGCATACGATATTCAACCTGTCTGGCTATTTGGACCAGACCTTTCAGTCCGCCGCAGGAACATATCGAATGGCACTCACGGGCCAGACAATGCCGCAGGATCCGCTAGAACTCGCGTTCTTGTTGGCCACCAGCGTATATAGCGGCGTGGTTGGCGATTACTATGGTCGAACCTATTTGGGGGAAAATGCGCGAGACGAGATTAAGACCATGGCAGATCAACTGATCGAGACCTTCAAACGCCGCTTGGGGCGGAACGATTGGCTGAGCCCAGCAACCATTGGCGCGGCTATCGCCAAGTTAGACGCTCTGACTGTCAATATCGGCTATCCAGATGCGATTGATCCGATCTACAGCCGGTTTATAGTCCGAGAGGACGACACGCTTTTGGATAATACAATGGCCTTTGCGCGAATGATTCGAGAGGCAAACTTTGCTTGCTATAACAAACCAGTAGATCGAACTGCTTGGAGCATGGCAGCCCATACGGTAAACGCTCAATACAATCCGTTGGCAGGTGCAATTACATTCCCGGCAGCCATTTTGCAAGCGCCATTTTATAGTCCGACACAATCGGAGAGTGCAAATTACGGCGGTATCGGCGCTGTAATTGCCCATGAGATTACACACGCCTTTGATATGAACGGCGCACAGTTTGATGCCGACGGCAATCTAAATAACTGGTGGACAGCGGCCGATTGTGTGGCTTTTGCAGAAAAAACCCAGGCTATGATCGCACTCTTTGACGGCACATCTCATGAAGGCGGCCCCGTAAACGGACAGATGACGGTTTCGGAAAACATTGCGGACGCGGGTGGCCTGGCTTCGGCATGGGAGGTGGTAGAGTCTTTGCCGGGCTCGGACCCGGAGGCATTTTTTCAAAACTGGGCCACCATCTGGCGAATGAAAGCCACACCGGAATATACCGCGCTGCTCCTGGCGATGGATGTCCATGCGCCGGGTAAGCTCCGAGCTAACGTACAGCTCGGAAATCTGGATGCGTTCTACAATATCTTTGATATCACAGAAGAAGATGGCATGTATATTCCACCGGAAAAGCGGGTAGTTATTTGGTAGGACGATTCATAAATTGTACAGGGCGCGAGATGCGATCAGTGTGCCGGTATAATCGGCAGACGCACATGGGGGCATAGGCAAATAGCGTTGATTTAAATTTATTTCCCCCCGTCTACGACAGGGGGAAATAAGAAATCCAACAACGTGTTCGTCCACTGCCCGCACATGGTTCACCCTTGTGACGTATGATAAATTGTAGTACCTTTTCTCTATGAGGATACATGCAAATATTTTGTTCAACTCGGAGGTGCTGACTATGCTATTGGGTTTACTGGCAGGGGCGGCTATCGGCTGCGCCATATGTTCGAGGCGCGGCTGTGGTTACTACGGCTACGGTGGCTGTGGATGTGGATATGGCCGCGGTTGCGGCTGTGGGCCTTACTGGTAGAAGAAAGCAAAACGGGACGATTTGTTTCGCGTCCCGTACATAGATAGACGGCACCTCAAGATATATAGTTGAAACAGAGTGCAGAATCTCGTTTGTGCCCCGCAATCTTTAACGCGTTACGCACAGTTTGACAGCATCGTATTTTTTCATCTCTCCACTTGAACAAAATCTTTATTTTGTTCAAGTTTTGATAGACAAGAGAAATAACCTATGCTATACTTTTCTTAGCTCCCCCATTTTATGGGTAGTATAATTTCTGCAAGGAGTTGATTGCCGGTATGGATTATCGGAGTGAAGCGCCGCCTGTTTTGTTGGATTTTCTAAACTATCATGAACACATCCGCAGCCACTCCCGAAAGACGATCAATGAGTACTTCTTTGACTTGCGGACGTTTTTCCGTTTCATGAAATTGCATCGCGGACTGGTATCTGATGCGGTGCCATTTGAAGAAATCCCGATCGTGGACATTGACACAGACTTTGTCAAAAGCATCTCCGTAACAGACGTCTATGCCTTTCTCAACTATCTATCACGGGATCGTGTGCAGAATCAGCGGAGTCGGAGCTCTAGTTATGGGCTCTCCCCCACATCCCGGGCGCGCAAGGTTGCCACAATTCGATCCTTCTATAAGTATCTCACGACTAAGGTGAAGCTCTTAGAGCAAAATCCCATGCAGGATCTGGATGCGCCGAAATCTCGCCGGAGCTTGCCAAAGTTTTTGTCGCTAGATGAGTGTATACAGTTACTTGCCTCTATTGATGGCAAATATATCGAGCGAGATTTTTGTATTATCACGCTGTTTCTAAATTGCGGACTTCGCATTTCAGAACTAATCGGGCTGAACCTGACGGATATACGGAGCGACTATATCCGTGTCGTCGGCAAGGGCAACAAAGAACGGATTATCTATCTAAACGACGCCTGTATGGAAGCGGTACAGCATTATCTACCCGTGCGGGAACTTCAGAAATGCAAGGAAAAAAATGCACTATTCGTGTCGCGCCAGGGGAATCGGCTCAGCCGCAGTACGGTACATCACATTGTCAAAAAGTATCTGCTGATGGCAGGGCTGGACAGTACCCAATATTCCTCTCACAAACTCCGGCACACGGCGGCAACACTGTTGCTCCAAAATGGTGTAGACGTGCGAACCTTGCAGGAAGTCTTGGGGCATGACCATCTGAACACCACGCAGATATATACGCATGTAGATAATAACGAACTCAGGCTGGCTGCGAAGCTCTCTCCCCTCTCCGGTGTGCGGCCACCTGGTGCAACGAAAGCCGTAACGGAAGATGAAAAATAATTTGACATACGAAACGCCAAAAATTGCCATCAATTCATCCATGTACTTTTGCAAAAAAGCTTGTCGTTTCTCCAAAGTTGTCGCTTGTTCCCATGTCGCAAAAGAGAAATGATCTCGACTTGAAATTTCTCGTATACGTTCCATCATGAGATGATCGTTCAATTTTTGCAAAAGCAAATCCACACATCGTGTATCAACAGGAAAGCCCCACATATCCAAGTAGTTTGTTGCCGTTGCGCACCACTATCCCAAGCCACAAGTGGACAAAGGACTTGACGGCATTTGAGCCGTTGTCTGCCATGTAATCGCACAGCCCCACAACCCACCCGGGGCAAGCGTCGCCACGCTTGCCGGGTTCATCACAAGGGTATTAACTCGACTATGTTTCTTTGCAAAGGGCGCAAAGAAAAGTCTCGTTCTATGGGGCGGGTAGCCCAAGGTCAGAACACGCAACCACTGTTTCCTGATACAGTGTGACCGCTGCCTACGTTTATACACCACAGCGCAAGGGGCATAGAAAGGCCGCCCTCTGCTGAATCAGAGAGCGGCAACCATGAGAAAGAACATGACCGGGGACCTTGTTCGTTTTGGTAAACCTAGTGTAACACAGCCATCGGTCGGCTGTCAACCCTTCCTTCCCGTCGTACACGGCAATTTAGTTTTGTAACTATTTGCACCTAACAATCTTCAAGAGATTCCTACGGTCGAGGAGATTGTCAAATAACAGCTGAGAAATAGGCGTTTTCAAATTCGCCTCCGTTTTGTA
>Ga0123355_10013421_pt1 | contig 12748 bp, 10 predicted proteins | sample TergutEmb28metaG_3_FD_89872 | JGI IMG/M metagenome (GOLD analysis project Ga0123355, IMG submission 89872) | Embiratermes neotenicus P1 segment gut microbial communities from Petit-Saut dam, French Guiana - Emb289 P1 | ecosystem: Host-associated > Arthropoda: Insects > Digestive system > Gut ...
CACTTCGATACTGTATTCGTAGGTGAAGGGGAGTCAACGCTACCGCAATTTATGAAAGATTATCTTAACAAGACACCATTGCGGATATATGAGAACACCTATGAGATCAACATGGAGGAGGTTCCATTACCCAGGTATGATTTGCTGAAAATGGAGAAGTATAAAACCATTCCGGTACAAATTTCAAGAGGATGCCCTCATGACTGCGAGTTTTGCGCTTCTACAAAAGTATATGGGTCTAAATACCGCCACAAAAGTGTAGGTAGGGTCATGCAAGAAATTGAAATTATAGAAAGGCTTAAATCCAGTCCGCACATATATTTTACAGACGATAACATGCTTGTAAAAAAGGATTTTGCGATAGAATTACTTGATGCTCTGAAAGATAAAAAAATACGATGGATGACCCACACGGATATAAGCGTGGCAGATCAGGGTGAAATTCTCAAAAGGTTATTTTCGGCAGGTTGCAGGAAGTTGGTGATTGGTTTTGAGAGTATAACCCCCGAATCCCTTTCCAAGATTGAAAAATGGAAATACAATCGCATGGAAAGGTACGGAGAAGAAATACAAAAGATCCAGTCTTACGGCATAGGCGTATGGGGTACTTTTATTGTGGGGCTGGATGGAGACGATACGTCAGTTTTTCAAAGGATTGTGGACTTTACGCTTGAAAATAATCTATACGGGGCGATGATATCTGTACCGACACCTTTTCCGGGTTCCGGCTTGTATGAGCGGTTACTGAAAGAGGGAAGAATATTGAGTCAAAACTGGGGAAGTTATACCCTTTGGAACGTTGTCGTACAACCGAAAAATATGAGCGTTGATGAACTGAAGGAGGGCTTTCGTTATGTGCTTTCACAAGTTTATTCTAAGAAAGCTACAGAAAAACGAATGGAATATTTTAAATGTATTTATTCCATGCTCAAGAGAGGGAAAAGTTGAAACGTTTACTTTTGTTGGTCCCCAAGTGTGAAGGCCCTTCTAAAAATAAAAAGTGGAATGAATACTGGCCTGATGATGTTGAAAATATTGTAACGCAAAATATGTGGAGGATTGTTACACCGGGGGTTCTTGTACTTGCAAAACTCGCTGAAGAGACAAGGATGTATGACGTTCAATTAATAGATGAGGAATTTCAGCAACTGGATTTAACGCAAAAATATGATTTGGTCGCAATGTATACGATGACTCCAAATGTAAAAAGAGCATATAAGTTGTCCGAATACTATAAAAAACAAGGCGCATATATTGTTATTGGAGGGGTACATGCTACCGTTTGTCCGGAAGAAGCAAGTGATTATGCAGACACAATCTTGATTGGAGAGGCTGAATACACATGGTCTTTGTTCTTAAAAGATTTTCAATCGAATGCAGCAAAAAAGACTTATTCACAACCTTTGGGTGAAGTTGACATAAATTGCTCTCCTGCACCTTCGTTTCATCTCCTACCCAAAAATGCGCGGAAACTGATACCTATCCAAACAGCCAGAGGTTGTCCGCATGGATGCAAATTTTGTAATTTACGAAGTCTCTACGGTAAACAGTACCGCACCAAAAAAATAGGTAATATAGAAAAAGAAATTCAGTCTGTGAAACAAATCAATCCGCGTGCTGTGCTTTATTTCACAGACGATAATCTGTTTTGTGACAGGGCACATGCGGAAGCACTTATGCAAAAAGCAGGTGAACATAACCTAATATGGTATGCTAATACTGATATTTCTTTTGGGTCGGATATTGAGTTTATCAAAGAGGCATACCAAAGCGGTTGTCGGCAGGTATTGATTGGACTTGAAAGCGTTAATCCGGCTAATCTTAAAGGACTGGATGAAAACAGTTTTAAGAGTCAGAGCTTTTTGCGATATAAAGAATGGATTGGAAACATCCAATCCTGCGGCATCGGAGTGATCGGGAGTTTTATATTTGGTCTTGACAATGATGACAACGATATCTTCGATAAAACAATCGACTTTATACTGGATACAAAACTGTATGGAGCGAATATAACCGTTAATACACCCTATCCGGGCGCAATGAGTTTTGAAGCAATGAAAGCTGAAAACAGGATACTAACATACGACTGGAATTGTTATACCATATTCAACCCTGTAATTATCCCTAAGAAGATGACAGTCAAACAGCTTAACGAAGGATATTTGAAAGTTGTAAAGACTATCAATTCTCCGGAGAACATAAAAGACAAAGTCAATTATTTCAAAGAGCTAATGAGGAACAGGAAAAGATGATTGAGCCCGACCGAAAACCAACGATTGGATATATGTGTTCCTATGTTCCCTACCATCTTATCTGTGAACTCGGCTTTTCAATGGTCAATTTCAATGATTTAGACGAAGGAATTGCAAAGGGTGCGCACAGGCTACCTGTCAATCTCTGCAGTTATGCGCTGCACTGTGCCGAAATCATAGATCAAGCCGGTATTGATGGACTCATCGTTACTAATTGTTGCAACAGCATGCAGCGATTATATGATTATGTGAAGCTGACCAAACCAAATATCTTTTGCTATATGCTCGAACTCCCACGTGACAACAGCAATGAAGAGTGCATAGTCTTTGGTAACCATATAATAGACCTCAAGCAAAAACTGAAAAGTTTTTTCGCTTTTACTACAGAATCACCGACGCTTGATAATCATAAAATAAAAAATAAAAACGAAATATATATTTTAGGCAATGCGATCCCTGCGAATATCCGCAAACAAATAAAACAGCATTTTAATAATTTTAACTTTGAGATTAACCATTGCGGCATGAGAAGTAACGGAGATGCATTGTGGCAGAAATATTTGAACAATACAGCAGGATATCCCGAATATCCATGTGCAAGAATGAACCATTATATTGATTGGTTCGAGAATATTATTCAAGATAATAGACAGTTAAAAGGAGTTGTGTATTTCTCGTCTCAAAACTGTGATTATTATTTAATGAGCTTTCCCATTGTTCAAGATTTATGCAAAGCCAACGGTATCCCTGTGATTGAATTGGAAGTTAATTATAATGAAAAAAGCACCGGCCAGTTTGCAACACGGTTAGAGGCCTTTATTGAATGCTTGGAGCTTAATAATGATAAGCGTAACGTCAAGGTCACTTTGAAAGAGACTAATCAAAGCAATCCTTTTGTTCAGCGAATGAAACTAATGAAGGCACTTACTCCACATCTGCCACTCAAAGCTATACAAATGGTTGTTGATAATCAGATAGATATATTTACGAACACAATATGGAAAAATCCAAAGCAAATCGTATGGACTAATATGGTTATGACCCCGGAATTGTTTTATGCTGCGGGATTGATACCTGTAAATATGGAACTGGTTGCCGGATGGCTGTCATCGCTTCATTTATCTAAAGATTACATTTCACGCAGTGAGGGTAGTGGGTTCAGCCCTTCCATTTGCTCTTATCACAAAGCGACATTGGGACTAATTGAGGACGGAGGATTAAGCCGCCCTTTGGGAGCTGCTGTATCCTCTCATATATGTGATGGAGGAGTAGGTGTTGCCAATTATTTCAAACAAAGATACGAGACAGATATATTTGTTTTGAATGTACCATTTGAGAAAAAAACAATTAATAAAAATTATTTGATTGAGCAATACAGAAATCTTATTACATGGATTGAAAATTATACCGGAAGAAAACTCACAGACGAAAAAATTAGGGAAGCCTTAGAGCTGTCTAACAAAACCAGAGAATATTGGCTGGAGATACTTGAACTTAGAAAAGATATCTCTGTAATTCCCGGACGCTTTATGCTGAGAAACCTGTTTGGCGCGACTTTTCTGTTCGGTTCGCAGTTCGGATATGATGTGGTCAAGGCATATTATGATGAAATGCTTGAACGATACAAAAAAGGAAATGAAGCCAACTCTAATAAAGCTCAAAAGCGGATTTTATGGATACATTTTGCTCCGTTATATAACAACAATTTACTGGAATACTTGGAAGATGAACTTGGATGCAGCATAGTCTTTGATATTACCGGACATATTTACTGGCCTGAGTATGATATCGAAAATCCGCTGGAAAGCCTTGCGGAACGTACAATCTCTCATTTTTATTTAGGAGAAGCGAAAGAACGCAATCAATTGTATGCAAAAATCATTCAGGATTATAATATTGATGGTGCTATACATATGATGCACAACGGTTGCCGTGCTATCCCCGGTGCCTCATGGCAGGTGCGGGATGTGGCGGATCAACTCAGTGTGCCTTACCTTGAATTGTCCGGGGACTGTATCGACCCGAGAGGTTTTTCGGAGGGACAGATGAAATTAAGACTGGAAGCATTCAAAGAAACGGTTTGGAGGCGATGAAATGTTTTTAGGCATAGATGTCGGCTCCGTGAGTACAGATGCTGTTTTGTTGGATGGGCGAAAAGAAATTATCGCCTTTTCCATCGTGAAAAGTGGGTTTGACCATAAAGCTGCTATTGATGAAGTTACCAATAGCATCTGTAAAAAAGCCGGAATTAAAAGAGCTCAGATTAAGAGTGTTGTCTCAACCGGTTATGGAAGGCGGAATGTAGTTGAAGCGGACAAGGTTATTACTGAAATATCCTGCCACGCTAGGGGCATTCACTTTTTATCTACGGATATACGCACAGTTATTGATATCGGAGGCCAGGACAGCAAAGTGATTCGCGTTTCTGAAAGCGGATATGCCGAGACATTCTATATGAACGATAAATGTGCTGCCGGAACCGGCAGGTTTCTTGAAGTGATGGCGCATACGATGGGAATTGATATCAATGATTTAGGTTCAATTGCCCTAACCGCTAAGAAAGTTGAACCCATTAGCAGCATTTGTACAGTGTTTGCGGAGTCGGAAGTCATATCAAAGATAGCTGAAGGAAAACCAAAAGAAAATATTATTGCCGGTATTCATAAAGCTATAGGTGAACGGTTGATGGGAATGGTTGCGGCGATAGGGGTTAAAAAGCCCGTAGCTTTAACCGGCGGCGTTGCGAAGAATCAATGTATAGTCAATGTATTATCTAAAAGCTTAGGGGAAAGTATTTTCTGTCCTGATGAACCTCAAATAGTCGGTGCAATAGGTGCTGCGATATTTGCCATAGAAAAAGGAAAACGATATGCTTCAAAATGAAAAGTCCATTAAAAGCCTATTATCAAGGCTAGATTTAGCCGTCAGGTTTCATGAGTCAAGAGATGAGTATTATATGGCGCAGTACTTGCGTAATCAATTTGATTTATTAAAAAGCATAATTGAACACAAAAAAGAATATTTAGCTGCTTCCTACTATGTTCCTAGCGAACTGCTTGAGTTATTTGACGTCGAGGCTGTCTATATGGAACGATTTGCCGGTTTTGCCGCCGCTTGGCGGCTATTTGACAATCCTGTCGCAAAAGCTGAAGCACAGGGATTTCCGTCAGGTAGATGTTCATATCAGGCGTTGTTTCATTTGCTGATTGAAGGAGGAGTTATTCCAAGGCCGGCGGGTTTTGCGGCATTGAGTTACGCCTGCAAAGATGCCTGGATGTATTGCCGTGATGCAGCGGAGCAATACAATCTTCCGTTTTGTTATATTGATATCCCAAAAACAACAGGAAAAGATCAGCTTACCTATCTTACTAAGCAGTTGGAGGAGCTATATGAAAAATTGAAAGCAAACTTTCCATTAAAAACAAACATAGAAAAAGTTGTTGTGGCATCAAATAAAGCGCTTGTAATAAAACATGAAATTGACGATTTAAGAATCAATAATCCCGAAGGTACTAATATTATGGATTTGTTTAAGCTTTTCCCTCTGTATAACGACTTAGGAAAAGAAAGCACGGTTCAAATATTAAAGTCTTTTAAAGATAAGTTCGAAAAAGATAGCATTCAAACTGATGAACACAATGTTGCGAGGATACTTTGGCTTGGCATTGTACCTCTATATAAAAATAGGTTATTAAAAGATATTGAAAATAAATTGGAATGTAAAATTGTCGGGGAGGAAATGTTTGATTTCGGAATTACAAAGTTGAGCAATGATACTTTTTTTGAAGACCTTGCCCAGAGGATTATTTCTTCAAGGTTTTTTACATGGGAGAGCCGCATGGAAGCGATTTTCAAAAATGCAAGGGATTTCGGCGTTCAAGGGATTGTTCACTTCTCCCATAGAAATTGTGGGTTTTTGCCGCCATCGGTTCCGCTTATAAGGAAAAAAGTTGAAGAAATGAAATTATCTTTTGTTGAGCTAAAGGGTGATGTTGTTGACCCTGTATACTTCGATGAACAGCAGATGTGGGAACAGTTGACCCCTTTTGTTGAGCAGATACACGCGAGGATATAATGTACATAGATGTGAAAATACAGGAAGATATTTGTTTCCTATGGCTGAACAAGCCCGGCACTAATAGTTTGAGCCAGGAGTTGCTTGATGAACTTCACGATACAATTTGTTGGGTATCAGAACAAAATACCGTGAAAGTAGTTATTTTGACCAGTAAATTGCCGTTTGGTTTTTCGTCGGGTTTGGACTTGGGGAGTTTTATATACGAGCAACAGACAGTTTTTGCAGACAAGGTTTACAATGCGGTGCTTAAGTCCTTTCAGATAACAAAAATAATTACACAGTCGCCCAAAATATTTATCGCTGCTCTCTCAGGCCCAGTAATAGGGTCGGCAGCATCCATTGCTTTTAGTTGCGATTTTCGGTTCGCCGCTCGGGGAACGTGGTTCTGGCTGCCGGATGTACAATACGGCGGTTTGTTAGTGGACGGAGGCATTGAAATACTTAAAAGGCTGGTAGGTAATTCACGGTCGTTTATGCTTGGGCTCACAAATGGCCGGGTTAATCTTGAAGAAGCGGATAAGTGGGGATTGATATACAAAGTTGCGGAACTTCGAAAACTTGAAGAAGCCGTTTTTTCATTTGCAAAAAAACTATGTGGGTTTTCGTTCAATACATTAAGTTCGCATAAAAAAATTATAAATGAAGGTTTGTTAAGTGATTTTCGTGAAGAACAATTGAGGGAGATTCTTTCATCAGAAGATACTTATCAAAAGTTCTTATCGCATATGCGGAGTAAGGAAAATTATTAAATTTGAGGAGACTTTATATGTCCATTGAAGGGAAAAATATATTAATATCCGGAGGCTCAAGAGGAATAGGCAAAGCGGTCGTCCTATCGCTTGCAGAACAAGGTGCAAATGTAGCATTCACTTTTCTAAGCAATAATGAAGCGGCCAATGAGGTAGTAAACGAAAGTAAAATCCTAAAAGGTACGGTTAAAGCTTGTCAGGTCGATATCAGAGACCGGCAGCAAGTGAAAAAATTAGTCTCTGATGTTGTTACGGAATGGAAATGCATTGATGTTGTTATTAATAATGCCGGCATACGGCAGGATAAAACCTTGGCTTTTATGTCTGATGAAAATTGGAATGATGTAATTAGTACGAACCTTACGGGTGCGTTTTACCTCACGCGAGCTGCGGTATTCCATATGCTCAAGAAAAAATCCGGAAGAGTGATATTTATTAGTTCTATTAGCGGCATCTTCGGCATTCCCGGACAAGTGAACTATTCCTCTGCAAAAGCGGCCTTATTAGGCTTTACGCGTTCTCTTGCAAAAGAAGTCGCTCCATATGGAATAAGCGTAAATGCCGTTGCTCCCGGAGGGGTCGATACAGATATGGTTGCGACCATGAATGAAAAAGATAAAGAAAAGATACTTCAAGGTGTTCCTTTGGGGCGCATGTGCAGAGTTGACGAAGTGGCAAGTGTCGTAAAGTTTTTAGCCAATGATGCCCCTGAATATCTTACCGGGGCTGTGATCCCTTTGGATGGAGGCCTTGGATTATAGTGAAGGAAGCCTTCGATTCTTTGACAGGGGTTTGGGATTGTGAAGCGATTAATAAATATCTTTCTCAGAAAATAAGCAACAAAACAAACTTTTCCATTGCGTTGTGTGACATTGATTTTTTTATCAATATAGATTCAAAGGTCGGAAGTTCCGAAGGCGATAGAATTTTGATAAGAATGGCTGGTTTTTTATCTTCATATAGCGAGTTCAAAGTCGGAAGGTATTGCAGTGACAGTTTTATATTGATATTTGAAAACTTTGATAAAGAACATACAGTATCGTTTGTTGATCAGTTAAGAAAGCAATTTAGAAAGCAAAGGTTCATGGATCAAAAATCCATATATGCAAAGGTTCCTATTACTGTGAGTTTTGGGATTGTTTTCTGTGCCGGGGGTGGATGCATTGAACGGTTGTTAAAAACAGCTGAGATAGCACTTGCTGAAGCAAAAAAGAAGGGCAGAAACCGCGTTGTCAGCTCCAACAACGATGAAATACAAATGATCTCAGATCAAAAATTAAGCGTTTCTACGTTGATAGGAGGGCTTGTAGGCTATAGTGGCGATGGAGGCACTGCAAAGGACGCCCAAATTGCTGAACCTTATGGGTTGGATATAACTTACGATGGGGAATTGCTCATTGCAGACAGAGGCAATCATGCAATACGGCTGGTGGATCGAAAAGGAATCATTACAACGCTTGCTGGTGATGGTAGGTATGGCTACTCGGGAGACGGTCATTATGCAAAGGACGCACAGTTTAATAAACCCAGTGGTGTTGCTGCAGGGATAGATGGTTGTATTTATGTCGCAGATACCGGAAATCATTGTATAAGAAAAATTAACAAACAAGGAATTATCGAAACACTTGCAGGCTACGGCAGCGAAGGGTATGAAGGTGATGGAATGCTTGGCAAACAGTCCATGCTTAGCCGCCCTGGTGGCGTAGTTGTAGACCTGTTTAGTAATGTATATACAAATGATTATGGGAATAATGTCATACGGGTAATCCGAAATGATGGAACCATATACACCGTAGCAGGCTCTGGGGAATTTGGTTATAGCGGTGATGGTGGAGATCCCCTAAAAGCGTCCATAAATAAGCCGTATGGGCTGGCGGTCACTAAAGACGGTAAATTCATTTTTATAGCGGATTACGGGAACCATTGCGTCAGGGAAGTAGATGTGGTTGCTAATAGAATAAGGACTATATGCGGAACAGGCGAACCCGGTTATTCGGGTGATGGCGGAAACGGGCTAAAGGCACAATTAAATGGGCCATATTGGGTATGCATTTGGAAAGAAAAATATTTATTAATAGCTGATGCAGAAAACAACTGTATTCGGATATTTAGTTTTAAAACAAACATTCTCAACACACTTACCGGCAATGGAAATCCGGGGTACACAGATTCTGCCACTCATGATGGTTCGGCAGAATATAATATTCCGGCAGGTATGGTGCCTGATTGTATGAATAATTATTTGTACATAGCTGACTATGCAAATAATGCTATAAGGGTATGTAATTTAAATGCTTATTGTTCTTAACACGGGATGGTTCATTATATGATGATGACCCTTATATTGATTTGCTTGTTTGTACCTGCTATTGTTATTTATTGTTTTATACTGTTCTTTCAAGTATACAAATCAGTTTATACATTAACGCACCCTGTTAAGTATAAATATTATAACGTATTAAAGATTTCATATACATATAAAAAATTTGAGTTTTCGGCTCAAAATGGGGTAAAACTGGCAGGAATAGATTATCAGCCAAAGGTAGCCTGCAGAGGTACAATTCTTGTATGCCATTTTTTAGGAGGAAGCAAAGAGGCGATTTTGGCGTTTGTGGAACCTCTTCTTTCGAATGGATACCGTATTCTAAGTTTTGATAACCGTAATCATGGAGAAAGCGAATCATGTAAAGGAATAAAGACCTTTTTAAATGAGGACTTTTCTGCTTTTTATAATAAAGTAAAAGATATGGGGATAGAAGGACCTTTTGGTGTAATAGGATTTTCTATGGGAGCTTCGCAAGCCTTTTGGGCGATGAGTAACTACAGAGATATACAAGCTGCTGTTACTGACAGCGGCCCTTTGCTATACGTGAAAAAATATTTTAATTACGTTTTGGATGACAAAGGAATAAAGAACCCCATACGCAGAGCTATATTCCTATTTATTTTTTTATATTATATTGGTTTCTCAAGAATGGCTAAAAAGACTGTCAAATTGATAAAAGAACTCAAAGGAAGTCCCGTATTAATGATTCACGGCGAAAGAGATAATATTATAACGATTGAAGACCCAAAACGAGCATATGAATTATTGAAATCAAAAGAAGCATTTTTATGGCTTGTTCCACATTCCAGACATTTGACAAATAGACATTTGAAGCCAAAAGAATATGACGAAAGGATAGTAGCGTTCTTCAACAAGAACATTGCTGTAAAAAGCGAATCATGAAAAAAATAGCGTTGATTTCGCCAAAAGGCAATGCATTTGGCAAAAATGAAAAACTGCTTGAGTTTTTAGAAAAAACAGACGGCATGGAGAGTTTTCGTGCGCTATGGACAGGGCCAAACCTAGGATTGATAACCATTGCAGCCTTATTCCCAACAGATTGGGAAGTTGAATATATAGACGAAAATTATAAAAACATAGACTATGATAAGGCGTACGATATTGTTTGTATCAGTGCGATGACACAACAAATCGTAAATGCTTATGAAATTAGTGATAGATTTAAAAAACTTAATGTACTTACGGTTATTGGTGGCATACATGCTACTGTTTTGCCTGATGAGGCTGTACAGCATGCAGATGTTGTGATGGTTGGGGAAGGGGAAAGAACCTGGCCACAATTCATTTTAGATTATGAATGTGGAAACATAAAAAGCATCTATAGAGACGATACAGAAAAAAGATACCAATTTGAGAATCATGTTGTGCCTAGGTATGATTTGCTGAGAGGATATAGTTATCCGATTATCACAATTCAAACGACTCGTGGATGTCCGCATGATTGCTCTTTCTGTTGCGCTTCAAGGGTATTTGGGCCAGGATACCGCCGAAAAAGCAATTCGGATATTTTAAAAGAACTTGAAATAATCAAAGGTATGTTTTCTGACGCATTGATATTATTTGCAGATGATAATTTTTTAGTTCATCGAAACGAATGTAAAGCGCTCTTAAAAGAAATGATTAAATTAAATATTCGTTGGCTTGCTCAAACGGATGTATCCATTGCGCAGGATAATGAATTGTTAGAATTGATGGCACTATCCGGTTGTCAGTGGGTGGTAATCGGATTTGAAAGTGTGCATTTTGACAGCCTTTATCAGTTGGATAATGAAAGTTGGAAATTGAAACAACTTCCGGGATATGAACAAGCTATTGAAAAAATACAATCCTTTGGCATCGGGGTATACGGGACTTTTATTGTTGGCCTTGATGAGGATGATATCAATGTTTTCGAAGAAACTGAAAACTTTATAAAGCAAAACAAACTTTATGGTGTGAATATTACAGTTCCCACTCCATTGCCCGGAACACGCCTGAGGGATAAGCTACAAGGTGAAAACCGTATTTTAGTTGACGACTGGAGTTGTTATACCTTTTGGGATGTCACCATTCATCCAAGAAAAATGAGTGTTAGTGAGCTCGAAGAAGGATTGTTAAGGCTGTATAAAAATATTTTTGACGAATCTCAAATATATGAACGACTAACACATATGAAGCAGTTGGCTAAGGATAGAAATCGAATTGTGAAAAATACTGCGCAACATAAAGGTGATATATGAGCATCTCTGATAGCTACTCAATAGCGTTTCCAGCGAGAGATGCTTTTTATCATGGCCTATCTAAAGGTTTTTACCATGAATTCAGTGAATTTAAGAATGTTTTTGATTTAGCAAGTGAATTTATGAAGGAAAACCTTTTTGAAGTCGCATATGAAAATACTAAAATAAAACCTGAATTGCATACGGTTTGTCTAATAACCCACTGCATGGCGCTTTATAGATTGCTTCTGCTGCATATTAGAAAACCTTATGCTGCTATTGGGTTTAGCCAAGGGGAATTTGCCGCTGTTTCGGCGGCAGGGGCAGTTTCTTTTCCTGAAATTTTAATGCTTGTTTACGAATTGGAATTATTATTAATAAACGATAGAGATATAAAAAATGGTTCTATGGTAAGAGTTATGGAACTCGATAGAAAAAAACTCCGAGAGTGCTGTCAAGTTGCAGACCCTGAAGGGGAAAATATTGCGTTATCAATTACTTATTCGCAAGATCAAAATGTTGTTTCCGGAAGAACAGAAAAAATAAAAGAATTATCTATACTGGCAAAAGAAAAAGGCGCTAGATGGATAATTCATTTAGATGGTGGGGCTTTTCATAGCCCATTGTGTCAAAATGCTATGAAAAATGCTAGACCGATTTTTGATAAGTATCAATTCCAAGACGCCGAATATGGTGTTTTTTCATGCTTAGACGGTGAAATGGCGACAGATAGCGATGTAATAAAAAATAAATTGTCAAAACAAATTGCTATGCCGATTGCATGGGATACGCTAATTAAAAATCAAAAGGCATATGGGAATAAATTCATACTAGAGCTAGGAGCCGGATGCACTATATCAGGTAACACGCGTATTGTTGATGATACCATAACATGTAAATGGATAAATCATTTGAACGATTTTAAGGATTTAATCAAACTGTTCAAATAATTTGGAGAGGGAAGACCGATGGATAATATAAGAACCCATACTCATGATTTAAAGCAATCTTCGTAACAACAGAGAAATGGAAGCAATATACACATGAGCTTCTTCTGACAGCGCAGAGATTTCATAGTCCTTTGAAAGTCTACGGTAATTGTTCATCCAAGCAAATGATCGCTC
>Ga0123355_10013422_pt1 | contig 12747 bp, 9 predicted proteins | sample TergutEmb28metaG_3_FD_89872 | JGI IMG/M metagenome (GOLD analysis project Ga0123355, IMG submission 89872) | Embiratermes neotenicus P1 segment gut microbial communities from Petit-Saut dam, French Guiana - Emb289 P1 | ecosystem: Host-associated > Arthropoda: Insects > Digestive system > Gut ...
AGTTTTTTCACGGGACATTTAAATTTACGTGTTATACCAGAAACGCTTTAGAGCGTTTAGAGGGGGAGGGGACTTTTAAATTCCGAGCGCTTTGGAGCGTTAGGGAGGGGAAAGGGTTAAGTAACTGTTCCTACCCTTTTGTCAGATCATATATAAGAAATGTAACTGCCACATTCTTGTCGCTCTCTTCATAGAAAGAATTTTTTTTTTATTTTTACAGCTTAACTCCACCTTAATATCAAATCAGCAACATCAAATGTACACTGACAGTTCACAAGATAATATTTTCATATAAATATTACCTACACATTTCAGCCACGCTCAACCATATTCAGAGAATATGTTGAAAAAGCAATGCAATTGACCTCATGTCATTATGGCCATATGTGTATAAAATATCAGTGTGTTGTAAACATTATAATCTAAAAACATACATTGTGTAAATTAAGTACCACAATACAACACATAAAATTGCAGGTAAAACTGTAGAATTAGAACACCGCACAGAATTATATGTCACAAATCCAACAAACTGATACAGATTTATGCACATCATGCAAATGGCACAGTCACTGGACACTATTATTTTGCCATTCTGATGGTGTATATAAACCAACGGTAAGTTTGCTGGATTTGTGACAAGTAATTCCTACTGGTATTTTTCATTTTGCAATTTTTACAACTGTATGTTTCGTGTTCTGGTATTCAATTTTCCCTTTCCTCCCAGTATCACTCAACCCACATCAAAACCTACATCTAACTCAACGTTCTCTCTCTGTACATGTGCTGTAACATTTTATGTCAGTGGTATTTCACTCAATTTTCACTTAAAACTGAAGGCTGGTTTTGTGTTAAAATAAAAAACTGCCCAGATCTTTGATAAACAAACAGAACATTAAGCCAACAAAACTTTTACTGCACCACACAACAAACTGAATCCCACTTGATTGATCCAAACCGCTGAATCATAGCCATATGCTGTATAAACACCGCCTCATCAATGCTGTCAGCTGCTATGTAACAGCAATAGGCAATGATGACAGTAAAGGTTCTCTATAACATGCCATGGAGGCACAGAAGGAGAGTAGAGGTATTGTTCTACTCATTCTTAAACTGAGCACTAGACGGGGTGGGCAGTTGATGCCATACAACAGCCGCTTTACCTCGAGGACAGAGCCATGGTACCTGTTACACAGGGCCTGTCTGGACAAGTGTGGGAAAAGAAAATCTCTTTGCCTCACTAAAGTTCGAACCCCAAACCATCCAACCCATAGTAAATCCCTATACCAACTACAATGACAGACATCACATTAAACATATTATACTGGCACACTGTGTATTACCTGGCAGGAGTTTGAATCCTATCTCACCATTGCCAAAATACCCCAAAAGAGGTGTTCTAGGAAAGTGTCTCCTGAATGCTGCTGATTCCACATTCCGCTTTCCTTGGTAATGATGTCTGCCTCTGCCCACACATGCAAACATCAATCCAATACTACTGCTGTAACTGCTCACTGTATGTGCTTTTAGCTGCAAAATAATCATATGCATCATTTTATAATTACAACTTCAATGTATAATACTATATTCTCTTTTCCAACAAGAATTTTACATTGTCCATTGTGTGCATTATAATTCAGTTTCTGTAATTTTAACCAACAAATGTACACAACTGTCATTTGATTCACAATAATGTTTTAAAAACATGAATCCTACATGTTTTGGACCTTACTACTGATCCATCATCAGGGAGTCATTAATTGTTTTTGGACAAATTTTCTACAAATCCAGGAGCTACTTCACAATTCCATGTGCCAGAACAGTGACATGAAGCCACTGTACAAGATTCAGTCAACAGGGGAAATTGGTGCCTGGGATTTATGCACCCCTCCTTACATATATTAAATGCAAGTTAACAAATTACTTCCATGTGCATCAAATTTTATGGATTTGTATATACCTCTTGCACAGCTCTATCTGCATCTCGCTCAGTTGCGACATCCTGGCCAAGGACTGTTGAAGCTACACACATCCCTTCGCCCAAGAAAGCCACACCCACTATAACAGGACAATGACGACGGACACCACCCACATCATTAATTAGACCACCTGCAACTGCCATTGTCTCTTCTTGCCTGTAACCAAACACAAGTACAGAAAATATACCTACCAAGCAGAGATATCAAATTTAATAAATGGAGCACAAGTTTTTTAACCCTTGTAACTCATCCACAACACTTTACATTTCTCTGTTTATGTCAACTTACAATACATCCAACCTGTATCCTACTGGGGTGGGTATTTAAATTTTAGCATACAGTTTATGAAAAATATATTATTTGAACAGAAAAAACATAAAGTATGGAATACACAGCAATTTGTAGAAAATAAAACAGAGATATTACAACATGTTTTAAAAACACTGTAAACTTCCTTGTTGCCTAAATGTATAAAACAAATTCCTAGGGGTGTTTTCCTATGCGTGAATGTGAACACGGGTATTCAAAGGTTAAGTGCCAACAGAAACCAAAGGTTCTATATCTGGAGGTCAATTTTATATTCCTCTCTGTCCCTGTAGAAGAGACTAAAGTCCATATGTAGCAGGTTCATACATTACAAAAAATAGTAACTCATATAAACTCATACTTAACTTCATCAAATAAAACATGCATGCATAAAACATACTGTATTACTCAACTAAAAGGTTTTCTCATGTTATCATCATTTCCAACAGTAGACCATCATACATGTGTGAATAATAATAATAATAATAAATAATAATAATAATAAATTTAACTGCAAATGGGCTGTCACCCAGTGGCAGTGGTTATAATGCATGTACATAAATATGACGAGAGAATGTATGAAGAACTAAAGCAACGGTGAGAAAATATGCAGCTAGCAACTCCAGTATACCTTGAAATTCCACATCCACAGAATACTGTATTGAAATGAAAACATTTCAAAAACAGCAATCATTGGATTTGTGTTATCATCACTGCCATTCTTAAACATGACTAGGTCACTTCAAAACATCTGCAGCAGTGGTTCTGCCTTTGTAACAATACAATATCCATCAGACATACATCCACAAATCCAACATGTCAGCTGGTGTTCAAATGAACATGGCACTGTATAAAGCGGAGATATTATCATCCTGCCATTAAGAATATACGACACATGGCTAACAAATACCACTTAGTCAGTAAATCCAGTGGTCACTGGTTGCACTTCTTAAAAACTCATCTGTGGTACAGTACATGATATTAGAGCTACTGCTGAATATTTACACATAAATGACATTTCTTATTTTAGGAGGTCTATTTTAGAGTGAAATATTTGTCGTAATTTTGTCTGTTAAATAAAGGTCAGTAATAAATAAGTGCAAGTTTTAACAAAAAATTCATTAACCTTATAAACAGATGGAGAAAATAAAGTTACATTGGTGACAGAGAATTATATCAAATGCATACAAACAAGTAATAAAATAAATGTCCCTATACAATTTCATTTTATAATGACAGGCTGTCCTAAAACATCAGTAAGACACTAGCATTCTACTCTGCGTAAAACCCAAAAAGAGCAGAGATCTCATCTTACAATTAATTAAATACAGTATATCTCATTTCTTATCAAGAAGACAACTCCCACTTACCTGTTTTGCAGCAATGCGACGAGATGTTCAATTGCAGGTACTGCACAGGTTGTCTCACGACAAAAGAGTAACAGACATTGAACTGATTCACCTGTTGGGATTCTTGTCATTTCCTCAATGACATCTGGATTGAGGTCCCGTGGCTAGAATATGCAAAATGATGAGCAATAAAGATAAAAATTTTACAGCATTATATGTGTATGAAAACAAAGCTGACCTTAACACAGACTGTGCCTCATTTGACAATGCTTATTCAAAGACAAACACCTACAGATTTTGTAAATGATCTGTGAGTCTGCACTCAGCTACTGGATATTATATCAAAACCAACAAATGTATCTGATGTGTGGTTGACCGTGCATCGTAGTTCAATATGGAATAAGAAACCAACTAGATGTCACTTAGTATATGTTTATTTCTACTTATCAGTTGCTCAACATGTTTCGGGCCACCACGTGCCCATCTTCAGGAGCTGACAACTTAGTGGTATTTTCTCTCACGTGTTGTGTAGTGCCATGGCTGTGTAGGCAGTTAGATCCGGTTAGCTGTTCGTGTGTCCGTTGGAAAGTTCGAACTTTCCAACGGACACACGAACAGCTAACCGGATCTAACTGCCTACACAGCCACGGCACTACACCACTGTTCGTGTGTCCGTTGGAAAGTTCGAACTTTCCAACGGACACACGAACAGCTAACCGGACCTAACTGCCTACACAGCCACGGCACTACACCACACGTGAGAGAAAATACCACTAAGTCGTCAGCTCCTGAAGATGGGCACGTGGTGGCGCAAAACATGTTGAGCAACTGATAAGTAGAAATAAACATATACTAAGTGACATCTAGTTGGTTTCTTATTCCATACAAAAATGTATGTTAAGTGTATGCTAGTATATTACACACAAAGTATACCTCCTATATGTTTTGGCCACTTGTGTGGCCATCTTCAGAGAGGCGCATTACGATGGACAGATACACTTAGATATTACAAAAGTTTTTGAACTAACACACAGATATAATACACTTATGTGCATTTGTTGGTTTTGGTATAATATCTAGCCTACAGACTTCCTGGCATAAAAATATTAACTTATTCATTCCCAACAAAAACTTGCAAAACAAGATTACTGCAAAGTTTAAAGCATCAGTTATTAAATATTAATGTCAGTGTGCATGTAGTTCAAAGAGTCTGTGCTCCAAACCTTGCATTCATATGATTCTAGTCACACTACTGCCTCAGTGACTAAATCACTTATTACCTGCCTTCCTGGCTTTTAATTCATGGTGCAGTCTTCTCAATATTCAAGCAAGAAATTTTGTTTTTGTGGTACACAAAACCTAAACACAAAGTTTACAAAAGCCAGTAATTTGATTCTATCCAAACCAGTTCAGTCTAATCCATATACTTACACCAACAAAGTAAATATCTCTTCTGAAATTATCCAAAAATTTCATAGTCCTTGCATAACTAAGTTAATATCTATGTCCAGTTAGTGTAAGCTGGATAATGTTTGTTTGTTTCTTGAGATGTCGCAGAAATAAATTTAAAATTTCAGTTACTTATGACAGCAGCACCAGATGGCAGCAATAAATCACTCTGACATCATGCTTAACATAACATTACTGCTTACTCTATTGAGGTGTTTTTATGCTGTTACAAGGAAATAGTGTTTAGCACTGTAAATGTTTACTGTGCATCTCACAAATACAATAAACATCAACACAAAACAGCAGCATTCCTTTGTTGAAAATAAGTATTTGTAGACTGTTATCATGTTTCTGTACCCTTTCACTATAAATTATTTGTGGAATTTAAATTCTATTCTATTCTATTCTTACTCTTATTCTATCCAGAACAATGCAAATTCAGAAAAAACTACTGGAACTAAAGTATTGCTCCACAGACATAACATGCAACTGTAGGTCAGAGGATGGTCATGTGTGGCAATCAGAGCTAGATAATGAATGTGTTAATTTTCTTAGTTAAATTTCCAACAAAGTTTCCTCTAATATTTATTATATTTGGAATATATTTTAGCTGCCTGCATGAAGTTATTATTCCCCTAAATGCCAAGGATAATGAGTCTCTAATACCTTCACCCTGTTAATGTAGAAAAAGAATAAATGTTAAAAAACAATACTCTCCAGTCACTTTATACAATATGCACAAAGTAGCTACAAACCTAAATGGAAAGACTTTTCCACTGCCTAGATTCTAACTTACATCACAATTTTGAAGTCTGGTAACTTGGTTCTCGTCCAGCTGAAAGGTATGGAAAGACACTCCAGGCATGTTTGGAAGCAGCAGTACTGAGTACGATCGGCCAGTCTCAAGTTCTACTGTCTCACTAAGATCTGGCAATGTGCCTATAGTACCATAACCTCTAAGGCAGACGAGTGGACACGATGGTTGCAGTTCTGCTCTGATGTAATCCCACACTAGTAATACAATTAATGAATATAAGCTGCTACAGTAAATACAGTAATAATGAAAAACTTATGCATTCACTTACCACTTTCAATTACGCTACACCAAGTGACATGTCTATACTCCAAACCTCAGTATATATATTCTTCCGATTCACTGTTTGTGATTTTGCACTCTTTATTGGCCCTGACATACAATGAATTATTTTTTCATTGTATTTCATTAATCATTCAGCACATTGAAATATGCATATTTATTTATCTTCAGGTGAGCTGAGGTAGCGTAGTTGGTACAGCAATGAAGATAAACAAAGAAAAGGTTGACATTTGAATCCTGGCAGGGGTTAGAGACTTCTCTATCCTGCAAAACGTCCAGACCAGCACATGGCCCACCCAGCCTCCCATTCAATGAGTACAGGAGTTCTTTCCAGGGGGGGAGGGGAGGCGACTGGGGTGTAATGAGCCATTCGCACTTAGCATCAGGGTTAAATATGGGTGGCACACTACTTCCATTCCCCCTGTATGCTTTTAAGGTGTGGAAAGAGAAAACTTCACCTTTATGTATCGTAAGGTGATTTACATTTCATTTCACATGTCAAAATTCTGTCCTATAAACTACTTTGCATTTGTACTGTGGTTTACTTTATGTGGACTTTAAAACCACCCAATTACCAAGTGTCTATTGCAGCTATCAAACATACACTGTTCCTCTACCTGTAAGGTCTCGGATTCCTTGTCTCTTTAATCACAGGCACATCAGATGTGCCCTTAGTTCACAATCTTGCATTAAGCATACAATACAGAAGTTACTCTCCTTATCTTCATGCCATACCCACATAATCTATCACAGCCCAATCACAAATCATTCCATGAAGACATTCTATTGTTGTTCCCTACAGTGACATTCTGACAGTACATTCCAGGCCACCAGTGTTGAACCATTTTGAACTGGAATATGATCCCACCAAATAACATGCGGCCACAGCAGAGCAGGTATCGTATAATGACGAGGTTCACAATTTTACTCTTCACCAAATAATATTACAGTAATCATATCACAAAAGATGACATACATATAGCACACACAAGATAGATTAAAAATGCATATAGAATTTTAGGCTCAAAACCTGAAGGGAAGAAAGCAGTCATGAGAAGTTAGATGGCTGTCACTTCGCACAACAGTTGCAGTAACTGCCATGATGATGGTAAAATCACATATCACTGTTATCTTTGCACAGTTATAATTTACGTCACTGGCTGAGTAAAGGATCTTCCATCACATCCTGAGACCTCATTCCTGTCACTACAGGAAGTGTTACCTCTTATCCCATGTCATTTAGGACAAAACGTACAGACTGTGCATATTCCGCCCCTCTCCCAGGACCTCTCAATAGTACATCCAACTGCCTGTATCTCAATGACGATGATGTGATGCAGACAGCTCAGTCTATTATTTCAGGGTATATGTTGAACACACCTACAAGCTCCACAAGGTTTTTGGTTTCATCTGAATAAACCTGCATATTCATTAGTCATAAATGTCTACTATATACAAATATGTCATATTGGTGTCTGGGCTGTTTAACAAAAGCATGAGTTACAAACCCAAGTTTCCTTACGTCTTAGCACCATGCCATAGACATGGAGGTAAAATGGCACACACAAAATCTCAGTTATAAAGAAAAATATATAGATGATCTTCACACTCAGGCTGTTTTAACTCTGCACTAAAGAGCCACTCTGGATTTGACAAAAAAGAAAAAAACCCTGACCCTGTTGGGAATCAAGCCCTATCATCCAGACCATACCAGATCACTTCATGACTTCCATTGCAGAAGCTACACAGTGTTCGTCTTTTATGGAAAAGAACGCACATATCTGTGACGAAATTATAAACAGCCTTTCTGCAACATAAACTCAAGGTGCAAAACCACCTGCCAATATCAGTTTCCTTCACATTAATGACCCCCAAAATCTAAGTTATCATCACTTTAATTTGTTCATAACGTTTCAATTTTAAATGCAAGACAATCTACTGACCTCTGTGCCGATGACCATCTTCCTCACAATTACTCCCAGCAACAACAGCTGGACAGGAGGATTTAGATGTGCAGAGAATTTGCTCTATGTACACCGTTTGCGATGCAAACATAAGGACCAAGGATGGCTCACTATACACATACTCATGGAAAGCAAAACGTGGGAATTCTGCCTCTGGAAACTTTGCATGTTTCATTCTGCAGAGTTGTTTTGGTATTTTCTGGTGTATACCATTGTGCCAGAGCAGCCAGTGAGGATGTGTTCGGCTGCGTCGAACTGAAATTGCTGCAGAATACCATGTTCTGAAAATAATACATACATCCAATGCTGAATGTTTGAATTCTTTTTACATGCCAATTTTACACACAACCTCCAAACATCCTGTACTATAAGACAGGAAATTCCATACAAAATATTAATCATCTTAACACACTAAAGCAAACAAATGTTTTACCACATTACATAAGCATGCAAAGCAAGACATTCATACACTGAACTACTACAGGCAACCACTTCTGGCTGTTGATCTACATGTTTCAATTGCAAAACTGGTGGTTTGTTGTTGATGAAATTTTATATCTGATATCCACAAAAAAAGAAGTCCAACTTACTGAAGATCATAACTCAAGCAATGCTCACAATTGAAACATATATCCAAGAGACCCCAAAAAGCAGTATCCCACAGCTCCACTCTTAGAATGAATTATATATAATACCTATAACAAAGTAATTATATTTTACAAACTCCACTGGAAATGTAAAGTGAGAATATGAACATAGGGACCATGTTTTTTTACAGTAATTTAATGGCTTAAGATTCAAGTCTCCTGGGAAGTGATGTCATCTTGACTGGCTTTGCAGCAGCATACTGATGCCATCTACAGGGTCCTGCAGTCCACAAAGAGAGCTCCTCTGAAACACCAATAACTACAAGGTCTGATAGAAAAATGAGACTGACTCAGTAACTTGGGAACAAACAGTGGTATGGGAAAAATAAACAGATGGTATATGACCTTGAAGTACACACTCACAGTGTGACAAGTTCCATCCTTTTCGCATTACTCAGTAGCAGTGAACGAATGTTTTGGTACAGATGTGTTGTTGTGCTTGGTCAGAAAGTAAGCAATGAGTTAACATCAAGTTTCTTGTCAAACTTAAGAAATCTGCAATGGTAACTTTTAAATTATTGACTGAGGCTTAAGGTGAAGAGTGTACGTCTAGTCCATGTGGTTTTGAATGGCACAAACAATTTTCAGAAAGCAAGGAAAATGTGAAAGATGACTGCCCAGGTCATCCACACACACCAGTTACCACAATCAGCACTGAAAAAGTGTGAGATGTGATTGGAAAAGACCTTAGGTTGGGTATTTAAAGCAATGGCTGAGATGATTAATTTAGACAGGGGAAGTGTCTGACCCATTTTAACAGATAAATTGAACATGAAAAAAGTCTGTGCTAAAATTTTTCCAAAAATGCTATCAGCAAAATAAGGAACTTCAAAAGGAAATCAGTTCTGACCTTATACAGTGCACTCAAAACAAAGTAGATTTGTTGAAACTGGTAATTACTTGTGAGGAGACTTGAATATTTACATATGACTCAGAAACAAAATGACAATCAGTGCACTAAGTGTCACCACACTTTCCAAGAGCACAAAAAGGATGCATGAGTTGTTCGAAGTTCAAAGCCATGGTGATTGTTTTCTTCTACATCCAGGGTGTTGTGATGGCACAGTGGGAACCCAGTGGCCAGACTGTCAATCTAGCCTATTATACTGAAATCTTAACTAACTCACACGAAAAAATGAGAAGGAAACAGCCGGGATTTTAGAGAAATAGGTGGATTTTCCATCAGGACACTGCACCATTCCATAACATTTGTCTGTAAAGCAGTTTTTAGCCAGTAAAAACATTACTGTGCTTGCTCACCCCACTTATTCACCTGATCTTGCTCTCTGTGATGTCTTCCTTTTTCCAAAGATAAAATCCATGCTCAAATGAACCCATTTTATATGGGCAGAAGAGGTGAAAGCAAAAATGACTAAGCTCCTGACAGTTTTACAGAAAACAATCTGCATCACTGCTCTGAACAGTGGCAGCATCGTATCCAGCTGTGTTTAGATTGAGAAGGGGATTACTTTGAGGGTGATCACAAATGATTTTTTTGCATTTTGTAAATAAAAAGTGTTACAGCACATCATTATTTTTGTGTCAGAGCTTCTATTATGCAGCTGACATCACTTCATATCCCAGAAGACTTGAATCACAGTCAACCCCACTAAGAGCACCTCAGATCTCACAGTTTAATATCTGTTAACTTCAGTGTACCTGCAAACCTTAGAAGCAGCATTCAGATCCCGAAGAGGTAAATGACTTAGAACTAAGTGCAGAAGTTCATATTCTTTAGTGATATAACTGCCAAGAAGACTGTTCATTTCTGTCTTCTGAGAATTACAAGGAAATCCATCTGTGACTTGGCTACTGTTGCTACAGCACCCATCTGGAACATGCTGAAAAAACATAAATATATGTTATAAGGATAGAGATAAACAAAAACAGGTAAAGCTGTCCCCATACATGCCATGATGGCATACAGGGGGAGTGAAGGAACAGCTTCGCTCAATCTTAACCTCAGCTAAACATGGAGATGGTCAACTTCATGCTCTGACTGCTTTACCCTTGGAAAAAAAAATACAATACCCATTGAACAAGAGGCTGGGTGAGTTGTAGAGCCAGGCTGGGTGTTGTGGAGACAAGGGAAATCTCTTGCCCCTGCTGGGATTCAAACCCCTGATCATCCATCCCATAACCTAGTCACTGTACTGACTATACCATCCTAGCTATAAGCATACAGTCAAAACATAAATATACACATGATATGCCAAACCCTAAGGGTGTGTACACACCAACAGAGTCGAGTCAAGTCCAACCCAGTCCAGTCAGACTCACAAAGACGCAGCAGTGACTCTGTGGCTTAGTTACAATGACTGCCGTGGCCGTGCGTACACACCAGCAGAGTCGAATTGAGTCCCTTGAGTCTTGCCGAGTCAAAAGCATTGATGTCGCATGCTTCATTTTCATCAGTCAGACTCCAGTGATCAGACGTGATGGAAGAAATGGATGTACACAAGCTTATTCTTTTCGTTAAGGACCACGAGGCAATTTATGACGCCTCGTGGTGTGAACACCAGAACCGCGTCTTACTTTGACAATGACTATGTTCATAACAAAAGAAACAACAGCACCACTAACTGCGGTAATAATGTTCTTATTGTTATTAGGTCTTATATTTAAAGTTTTTATACGTTATTTTGGTGTAGTAAAGAGTGACAACCGCCTTTCAACTGGCTTCAAATTAAACATAGTGTAATGTGTTTGTAGTGTATCATCATCATCATGATCAATGTTTTAATCAAGGGACAGGTGAAAGAAGGAAGTAATAAAAGTAGCGGAATGTGCTACTTCTAATATTTTCTTTATTATAAGTTAATTATGTTCAGAGTACTTTTGTGGCTTCAGGGGGAAAGCTTCATCCCTACAAAGTACAGTGGAATATTTATGCTTGTACCTGGAATATTTCTAATTGGAGGAACATTTAAGTCACCAGAACTAAACGCCTTTCCAAAACTTGAGTTAATAAAAACACTGTTATCATTTGCATGTCCATGGGCTACTACATCAATCAGTGTGAGGCAGCAGCTTGTACCAAACACACCTAACAAGTTCACTGAGTGAAAGCTTTTGTAATTAGAATACAAAAATCCGGTGTTTGGTGGGCATTTGATAAGGCAGTGTTTCCCATCTCTGCCTCCTATGCAATTAGTCATTTTACAAATTTTGCTGAACTCATCTGCAGTTCTTCCGAAGTAGGGACTGTTATATACATGGTGTTTCACGACTTTAGGGCATAACTGCAGGAGGTGATTTCCTAGGTCTTTGTGATCAAAAAAGTTCATGTAAACATGTGTCCGATTTTGGATGGTTATGGAGTTATGACCGTTTTAAACTCAGAATAGAAGGTAACGATTACTGACAATAAACGGAACAAAATAATAAACCAGCATAATACGTGATACATTTAAAGTATGAATGTAAAGTTAACTTTGTGAAATTACCTTTAATTTGAATTTATCGGTGCTTAAAGCTGATTTTCGAAAATGCCACCGCCGGCCGCAACACAGGCTGCCGCTCGGTTGTGAACCGCGCGGGTAGCATGCAGCAGCTTCAGCTGATTGTTTCTTATGTGGTCAGCGGCGTCCAGAATGCGACCGAGCAATGCATCTCGCGTTGCCACCTTCACATTGTAAACCAGTTCTTTCATCCATCCCCACTCACAATAATCCAGTGGGCTTAAGTCTGGAGACCTGGCTGGCCAATGGTGGGGACCGCAATGTCTGATCCATCGCCCGGGGAAAAGATAGTTCAGGAAATTTGTAACTCCACGTGAAGAATGAGGAGGAGCTCCGTCGTGTTGGAAATACATACGACTTCGTTTATCCAAAAGCACATCCTCCAAAAGTTGGGGCAATTCCTCCTGTAGAAATCTGAGGTACGTCTCTCCTGTAAGACGACCTTCCAAGATAAAAGGACCTATCAGCTGATCGTCAAGAACTGCACACCACACAT
>Ga0123355_10013423_pt1 | contig 12747 bp, 6 predicted proteins | sample TergutEmb28metaG_3_FD_89872 | JGI IMG/M metagenome (GOLD analysis project Ga0123355, IMG submission 89872) | Embiratermes neotenicus P1 segment gut microbial communities from Petit-Saut dam, French Guiana - Emb289 P1 | ecosystem: Host-associated > Arthropoda: Insects > Digestive system > Gut ...
CACTTCTGTGCGTGTTGGGGTTGATGGTGCTGCTACAGTTCTACCCGTTCTGACAAGTTCTGAATGGTGAAGCTCTCCGGGGGTCCCAGCGTTTACGTAGAAGCGCACTTCGTAATATACTGGCGGGCTTACGATTACTACCAAGTTACCTAGTTCATCATGTTTTGTGTCCCATGTCCAGTCTTCCGGTAATTCGACAGTTATGTCTTCCTTATTGGTTTCCGGCGGGAATACTACATAGATGTTACCTTCGTCGCTTGGGTCATCGCCAATCACGTTGTATTCTTTTGCCGGGGGCGCAGTTACTTCCGTATAGCGCGTGTCTTCGACTTCAATGTGTATGATTGCACTCTCCAAGTGGATGATGATTACTCCGTTTTCGTCCATTGCTAGGTCGAAGTAGGTTATCACATGGTTGTTAGGGATGAAGCCTGAGGCGCTTGCACGCAGTTCATCTCTGATATGTCTGCCGTCTGCTGTTACGTTCCATGCGCCGAGTGTGCCGACTACTGGGCTGATGACCATTGCTGGTGTACGGCTTGGGTAGGCCACTAAGCTCGCCCCGGGGATCAGTGCTCCGCCGTTGGCGATTGTTTGACGCACTTCTACTCGGAAGCTTTCGTCATCGTAGTAATCGTCATCGCCTGGATCATCGGGATCTTCCGGATCACGATCTTCATCGCCTAATACTATGTAGATGATTTGTGGATCGCGGTCTAGGTCACTTGCGATTACCAGATGCGTGTTGCTTGTAAAGCCAGGCGCTACTGCTGTGATTACTGTGTCTATATCTGTTCCCGTTAGCTGAACGATAAACGCTCCGGCTGAGCCGACTACTGGGCTGAAGTTCAGTGCAGGTAGACTGCTTAATGTCGCTGTTGGGATCAGCGCGTCCGTTGCTGCATTGATCACTCTGATTTCAAAGTCCCAAACAGTGCCTATAACTACTGTAGCATTACCGGATATTGTTGTTGAACCCAGTGTTGCTGTCACCGTATTGCTTGAACCCATAACAGCAACCGCTGTGGCAGTCGCCGTAGTTGTATTTGGCTGACCTGCTGTGTTAGATGTCGGGGAAACGGATACGTTGCTTGTGTTGCTTGACGCCCAGTTGATTACAAAGCTGTCTTGGTCTTCCATTGGTGCGCCAAATTGATCCAGCACCACGGCCGTAAGCACGGCGTTGCCGCCTCTAAATACGTAATTGTCTATCGGAGTTACACTTATAGAGTGTGGAATTTGCAAACTTGATACATTAATTGTACCGGATGCTGTAAGCGTTGTTTCGGAAACCGTTAATGACGCAGTTATTGCTGCACTGCTGCCTTCCGGAGCTGCCAATGTCACAGTCGCTCTTGTCGTGTTTGCTTGACCTGCTGTGTTGGTCGCAGGTGAAATGGTTGCAATTGCAGTATCTTCGGAAGTCCAGTTTATTACAAAGCTATTTTGGTTTGCCATTGGATCGCCAAACTGGTCTACTACTATTGCTGTAAAGTCAGCATATTCCAAGTTGCCCCTTGTTATCGATGTGGGGGTGACTTGAAGTGCGTATGCAGTGCGTAGTTCAAAGTTTGCCACAAATGTCATGTCTTCGGTTACATACATGGCTTCGATTGCAGCTTCTTGAGCAGCAATACGCTCCGGTATTGTCATTCCGGTAGTATCCAACGGATCGCCGTCGCTATTTACTATCGGACCACTCCAACCTACAAAGACCCAATTTTCTCTTGCTTCCGGAACCGGTGGCAAGCCGATCGGAGCGCCTCTTGGTGTCGTGCCTGTATAGCCTGCATGTTCTACTTCTGATCGACTCTGGCGCAGATTCCTGGTTACCGACGTTAGCCCGTCCACTGTACCCCCTGTTGTTGGCGTACTCGGGCTTGCGTTGAATACGATGTTGTGATAGTTAAAATGAATATGTGCTTCGACGCGTGTGTGATTCCCGATTGCAACACCTGTTAGCTCCAAAAGGTTTGCTGAGCTCGGGATCGTTGTCCTTGACTCACTTTCCTGAAGGCTTCCGTCTACAGGGTCACCTACCCACGTTCTGGTGATTTGGGTATTTGTCCAATACCTTACGTATGCGTTCCAAGGAAGAGTTGTTATCTGGATTGAAGCCTGTGATCCTGATATGGCTGTACCACCATTCGGGTGTGGCTCCGGCGGGGTTATCGTATGCGGGGCAGTCGTTGCCAAACCAACCGTTGTCGTGCTCTGGTTGCTTGAACGCATGGTTTGGGTTAACTGCGCTACCATGCTCGTGTTTGCAGCGGCTGTTGCATTACCGGCCGGGTTGAAGTATAGATTCCTTGCTTCCAGCCTGTTACGCGTAATTACATCGTAGTTGTTCCAAATATGGTCACGCATTTCAACTGCTTGCACAGCTCCGTCCGTATTTGTGCGAGGACCGTACCATACGGCACTACCCACTCGTCCACCTGTAAAGTATACATTGTCGGCATTCCATGCTGCGAGATTTTCATCTACAAGCAATCCATTGGTTGCTGAGTTTCCTTCAAATGTAGTATTTGTAATACGAAGCGCAGTGGTAGCTGCATTTGTTAATAAATTGGTATTTCTTGCCGAGTCCCCGGTGTTTGCATCATTTCTATTTAGTGCAAGAGATATGGCACCACCGTCAGACGCACGGTTATTTATAAAGCGTGCGTGTGTAATATGAAGACCTCGGTCTGCACTGGTTATATTAGGGCCTTCATGATGAATCGCTCCACCTACGCCGATTGCTCTGTTTCCTTCAAAAAGAACAGGATTTTCAGCAGTACCATTGATACGCAGTCCAATGTTGTTTGCGTTTGAATCTGCGGCAGCTGTTCCATTGTGCGCAATGCTGATTCCGGCGCCATTATTTGTAGCAACATTATTTACAATTCTTGAACCTGCTCCTAAAGTAAAGTTTTGCGAGGCTGCCGAAAAAATACGCATCGCACCACCATTATTGGCGCGGTTGCCTTCTATGGTGGAAACACCGGCTATGGTAATGGTTGAATGCCCATTTGAATGAATACCTCCACCATTACCACCTTGTGTGCCGGCGGCATTCATACGAGCCTCATTATTTAACAAATAAATGCTATTGATATTCAACACAGCACGAGGGTCGGTCGTACCCGCAGCAACCTGAATACCACCACCATGTCCTCTTAATGCTATGTTATTTGAAATGGTTGCACCATTGACATTGAGCGTACTGGCTGGACTTCCACTGTTAACGGAAATACCGCCGCCGCCACCGCTACTGGCTCCCGCAGCTGAAGCATGGTTGGATGTGTTGTTGTCTATGACCGCTCCCGCATTCAAAGTAACAGTGCCGCCGTCAATATTGATACCGCCACCGCGACCATCAGCCGCATTGTGTTCAATCCTGCCGCCATGCATGGTCATGCGATCACCCGCAGCGGTAGCAATCACGCCACCGTTGTTGTTGCGAATCGAACCGCCGTGCATATGGAAATGACCGCCGCTTAAACGCACACCACGGGTTGTGTGGCTGTGGATTTCTCCACTATGCATGTGAATGGTGCCGCCATTTAGTCGAATACCATAGCTGGTATTGTTTCTGATTTGCGCACCACTATTTGCTGCGATGGTTACGATTCCGCCTGCGACTAACACACCCACTCCGGTGTTGTTTCTGATTTGGGCTTCGCTATTTGCTTCTATTGTTACGGTTCCGTTTGCTACATATATGCCTTCTCCGGTGTTGGTATGAATCTCACCGCCGCGTATCGTAAAGACTGCGCCCGCCGCGCCGACGTATACACCGCCACCGACATCTTGTCCGGTGTTGTTGCGGATCTCACCACCGTACATATAAAAGCGTGCGTTTGTTCCGGTTAGAGAGATACCGCCGCCATTATGCCGAGCCGTACTGTCTCTAACCGTACTGCCAGGAAACATGTAAATCCGTGCATTTGTACCCGTTACATTGACCGCTCCGCCATATCTTGAGCTTGAATCGCGCGTGTACCCGGTGACCGTACTTCCGACATGTAAATGCAACTGCGCCGTAGCACCTGTTACGACGATACCTCCACGAGTGTTGGTTCCACTACCTCCAGACTGTGACACCGTAATGTTCCACAGATGAAGCTGGCTATTGTCTTGAACACCAAAGCTTCTATGGTTTGTACCGCTACCTCTATTGATTGCTCTGATCGGGCCATCTACGTCACTGAAGATATGAACAGTTCGCCCGCCGGTAATATTTATGACAGCGCCTGTGCCCAACGCGATATCTGCTGTGATCCGGATGGCCGCTTCTGTGTTTTCAGGAATCGTCCCTATGAGTGTATTGAGACCATCTCTTGTATGTGTTGCAAGGGTATGGATGGGTATGCTTGGATCCATCCCAAGCGGTCTATCACCCGCAGTCGGCACGATGCCGACTATACCGTCTTCGCCGGCAGCGACGAGCAGTGACGAAGGTTGTGCTATATCACCCAGCAGTCCCGGCTCACTAGTCGGCTCAATTACTTCAGCCTCTATTTCCGCTGCATTTTCTTGCAACGCTTGAGTTTCTTCAAGCAGCGCTGCGATCGCATCTGCTGCATTCACGCTTTCTGCGTCTGCTGCAAATACGGCAAACGGTAGCATAGCAAGAATCATTGATAATACCAATAACAGGCTCATTGCTTTTTTAAAATTCTTCCCTCTTTGTCTTTGCATTTTGCTTTACCTCTTTTATCAAAATTTAGAATAATTTGTTTTAATACATATATATAAAAAACCTGCACACGCAAACTTCTCGACTCGGGAAGTTTCACGCCGCAAGTATCGATCTCATAAGGCCTCAGAGCACAGATCCGTAGCAAAAATCGGAATGCCACTACAGGCGCTTCCCTTACTTTCCTTGCCTCCTTCGACTCTTGTTTTCCACACACTTCTTCCGAACACGCACATGCTCACGCACCGCAGCTTAACAGCTCTGCGGTTCTTCGGTGTTTGGAGAAATCGTGGTAATCCTGCTTGGTTGAGTATGCTCATATTTTTCCTTTTGTCTTGCGCGGTGGTTGTTGCTCGATCCTTTACATGCTCAATTGGCTCATGCAAAATGATCAAATGGTATCGCAAACTTCTGCAACCTTACACATTATACTACATAATATGCTCTACAACGTCTTTGTTCACGCAAAGTTCACAATGTTCACGAAAATTTTAGATATTGTACCAGAAAGCATACACCTCTTGTTTAACTTGTCCGCAAAAGGGCAAAAAAACGACCCAACAGAGCCGCCCCGCTTGCTTAAGTCTGTTTCAACTGAGGTCTATGTGCATTATCTCTGCGTTTTTATTGGTTATGGCATTGAGATTTTGCTGCATCATGAGCGCCGGTCTTCAATGTTCCAATATAGAAATCTTTGGCCTCTGGGAATCGAATCCCATCGCCTGACGAGATTCGACATCAATTAACACTCTATATCAGTTCATGTACATTCAACGTTTTACCATCATCTTCATAAGAAATATCTCTGCATAAGCCTCATCATAAAACCAAAGAGATTGTGCACGGCCAAGGAATGTAAGGAAACCTCCGACTCTCAGCGCCTCGCCTTAGTAACATTGACTCTGAAGTATTAAAATGATTATAAATGTTACAATACACATCCAATGTCATCGAAGAGCAAAGCGAAGGATCTTTTTCCACGCATTTGCATCATTTTTAAGATTCTTCGGGCAATAAATGCCCTCTTAAATGACAACATGGGATAATGTCCGTACAGTAACTTAATAAGTGGTTACATTAAAAATACTTTGTACATGATGTGTTGACATTTCGCTTTTTGTGCGGTACAATCGAGCCACATTTTTAAATGATTTAATTATAGAGTTATATCCACTAGATTATTTCTCTTTCATTTCATAGCTATAAAACTTGCACTTATGCTGATTTTGAACGTTTCATAAAGTAATGTGTAATTTTAAAGCGCTCTTAATATGCGTCTTTATCAGATCGTACGACAAGGTGAAATTATGTCTAACCAAAAGCGTGAGATTCATCCGCTGAAAAAAATGAATGCCAATTTAATTCTGGATGCGTTGGCTGATATGAAGACCGCCACACGCAAGCAGTTGGCTGAGCGCACCGGACTCAGTCAGCCTACGGTAAATACCATAGTGCTGGAACTGGAACAAAAGGGTATCGTGTGTCCCGGTAATTTTGCAGCATCAGATGGCGGGAGAAGACCGCAGTGTTACACATTACAGACCGATCATCTGCGGGCGGCTATAGTCCGGGTACTTCCGCGCAAGCTGATACATGCTGTTGTGACGGTTGATGGCAAGGTAATACGGCGTAATATATGGCCGATTTCCGCTTCTGATTCCCATTTGGAAAAGCTACAAACGTTGCTGCACACACTCAAAAATCAAGATGACGACATTCAAGTGGTCAGTATAGGCGTGCCGGGTGTGGTTGGTACAGGTGGCGTATTACATGCCATTCCGCACGTGCCAAGCTTAGAGGGTGTGGCACTTTCTTATGTGTTGGAAGAAAAACTGGGGCTTCCTGTTTATGTGGAAAACGATGTGAACTTGGTGGCATTGGGTAGCATTGCTTCTAATGCCGGACAGTCTGATTCGGATATGGTGCTTGTGCATATAGGTCAAGGTGTTGGTGCAGGGATTGTCATGAATGGGCAAATCGTCCGAGGATTTTCCAGCTTCGCCGGCGAGATTTCTTATATGTTTAAAGTCCCCGAAGCTGAACAGTGTGCAACGCTGGAGTATTTGTTGGAACAAGCCGATGGTCTGCAACAAAAAGCGCAGCTCATCGCCGATCTCGTTATAAATATCATCTGCTTGCTTAATCCGCCAACGATTGTTTTCGGTGGTGAGTTTACCACAGAAGAGATGCTCAGACATTTGCGTCATATTTGCGAAAGTCACCTCCCGCTTTGGACGTTGCCGTCCTTTCATCAGATGACAGATGGAGACGCTGCTTATGAAAAGGGGCTTTTGACTCTGGTTCGGGATGTGCTGTCGGAAACGCATTTTGAGCATGTGGGAGGAAGTGCATCGTGAAAAAGGCCATGCTGGTTGCCGTAGATGCCGGAGGCAGTAAAACAGAATATGGCATACGTGCACTATCGGGAGGGGAGATGTGCCGTTATGTATATGGTGGGTCAAATTACAAGTCTGCCGGTATTGAGCAGGCACGTAAAAATCTGGTAGAGGGTTTTTTTGACGCCTGTGCGAAGGCGGGCATCGCTCCTGATGATGTGCATGGTGCGGTGTTTGGTATCGCCGGATGTGATACACCGGAAGATATGCGTGTCTACCGTGAACTGGTCGGCGCCATTGGTCTCAGCGATGCGCAAACGATGCTATACAACGATTGCACGTTAGCTTTTTTGGCTGCGGCCACTGCTCCGGGGCTTTGCGTGGTTGCCGGAACCGGTTCAAATTGCATGGCTTTTCACCCCGAGCGACCTATTGTACGAGCAGGCGGTTTGGGTGCGCTGCTCAGTGACGGCGGCAGCGGGTTTTGGATCGCACGCCGGGTCATGCGGGAAATGCTGCTCTTTTGTGATGGCATTGGTCCGGATCGTCCTGTTTATGCAAACATCGCCAGTCATTTTAATATGGAAGATTTTGCCCAAGTGCCATTTAGGTTTACTGCAATGAATGTTCCTGAGATTGCATCAGCTGCAAGAGTGGTACTTGAATGTGCGCAAAAAGGTGAGCCATATGCTTGTGAGACTGTGCACATGGCGCATGAGTTGCTGTGGGATCTTGCGACGACACCATATAAGCGCATGGCATATCTGCCTGATGAGCCGCTTCAAGTGGTGCTCAATGGCAGTTTGTTTAAAAATGAATGGTTTTTTGAACAGTTTTCAAGCGGACTTGCTGCGCGTATCACAAACCCCATAGAGTGGCAGCTTATTACCAGTAGGCCATCGGAAAATGCCATGCGTCTGGCCGATATGCTCTACGGCGGTGGCGCTTAGAGGTCGTACAACAAGGCCAAGGTCTGCAACATCTGTAATATGAGATGTATGTTGACGCACTGCGGATTGCGGCTTTTATTATATATAAAAATAAAAACGTAATGTACAAGGAGGAAATTCAATGAAAAAGCGCATTTTACCGGTTCTACTTATACTTGTGTTAGCCTTAGGTTTCCTTGTCGCTTGTAATGGGGGTACTTCCCCGGCGACACCAGCGGAACCGGATACTCCGGCAGCGTCCGGCGACAGCGAACAACGCACCTTCAAAGCTGCTTTTGTCACACAGGCGATGTCCAATGAGTCGCAAGCGTTCTCTTGGAGAGAGTTCCAAAGGCTTGCTCCCGAGTTCGGCTTTGAAATGACATTGTTTGCAGGCGAAAATGAGCCGGCAGTGGAATTTGACGGTGTTATGACTGCGATCGCCAATGGTTACGATGCAATATTCGTCAATCCGAGTTCCATCGAAGGTATTATCCCGGCATTGCAGCAAGCCAAAGATGCAGGACTCGTTGTCGGCATGTTCTCTTCTGTGCTGCCGTATGAGCACAGAGAGGTCATGAGCTTCTTTGTTGGCTCGGATGACTTTTTGGGCGGCGTACAGGCTGGTGAGTTTGTATCAGCAAACTTCCCGGATGGCGCAAACTTTGTCGAGGTAGGCGGCCAAGCCGGTCACTCTGCGGCAAATGATCGCCATAGTGGTTTCCAAGCGGGTATCGCTGACAACATTATTATGCTCGATTCGCAATTTGCACCAACCGGTTGGAACACACATGAGGCACTGGCGATCATGGAAGATTTCATCGTCAGATTCGGTGATCAAATCGACATCGTGTGGTGTCATTGGGATAATGGCGCAACCGGCGTTATAGATGCACTGCAAAATGCAGGCATGACCGATGTATTTGTAATCGGCGTTGATGGCAACAGAACAGGTTACGCTCAAGTGCGCAACGGCACTCAAGCGCTTAGCGTTGGCCAGAGTTTTACCAACATGGCCACTGAGTCTCTCAGAAATGCAAGAATCATTCTGGAAGGCGGAGAAGTTCCGGTCGATAACTGGATTCCGCTGGATATGGTAACGATCGAAACAATAGACAGTTTCGTAGAACCTGATTGGTAAAGAGCAGTTATTCCGAGTCGGCAGTAGTATGCCGACTCGGAATTCCATCAATATGAGGTGTTTTAGGTATGGATAACAATGATGTCATTTTATCGGTTCAAAATGTAAATAAGTCTTTTCCGGGGGTCAAGGCACTTACCGATGCGTCTATAACGGTACATAAGGGTACCGTACACGCTGTTGTCGGAGAAAATGGCGCCGGAAAATCTACACTGATGAAAATACTTTCCGGCATCTATACCAAGGATTCCGGAACGATCATATTTAATGGGGAAACGGTCGAGCACACCACGCCAATTCAGTCCATCAGAAGAGGTCTGAGTATCATTTATCAAGAGTTTAATCTGGTAAACACGCTCACGGTCGGCGAGAATATATTCCTTGGCCGTTATACAGAGATGAAGGGTATGCGTAATATTCATAAGCAGGCACGAGTGCTCTTAGACAGTATCGGAAGCAAGATCGATACACATAAGTTCGTCGGAGATCTCAGCGCTGCCGAAAAGCAAATGGTGGAAATCAGCAAAGCGCTGTCTTTTGATTCTAAGCTTATCATTATGGATGAACCCAGCAGCAGCTTAACGGCTGATGAGCTCAAGCAGTTATTTATACTCATAAATGACTTGCGCCAAAAGGGTGTCACCATCATATATATCAGTCATAAGTTAGATGAAATATTTAAGCTTTGCGATGTTGTCACAATAATACGTGATGGTAAGGTCATTGATACAAAGCCCATTGGTGAATTAACCAGAGCTCAAATGATTGCAAAAATGATTGGACGCGAAATTGAAAATGAATATCCGGAACGTCCGCATGTTGCCGGTGATGAAGTCATTTTGGAGGTTCTGTCGCTCAACACACGCAAGTTGAAGGATATTTCATTCACCCTAAAAAGGGGCGAAATACTTGGCTTCGTAGGGCTTGTCGGTGCGGGTCGCACTGAGATTGTCCGGGCGATTTATGGTGCCGATAAAGCCAAAGAGCTCAATATCCTCATAAGCGGAGTTCCTGTTACGATAAACAATCCCCGGGAGGGCAAGCGTGCGGGTATAGGGCTGCTCCCCGAAGATCGCAAACTGGAAGGTTTGGTGCTGCCATTTTCTGTGCAGGCCAATGTAGTCATGTCGAGTTTGGAGCGGATTTCAAAATTCGGATTTGTCAGCGCAGCGAAAGAAAAAGATATTGTCAATCGGCAAATAAAAAGTCTTTCAATCAAAACTCCGTCTCCGAATACAAAAGTCAAAACACTCTCAGGCGGAAATCAGCAAAAGTGTATTATGGGTCGTTGGCTCGAAATCAATCCCGATATACTCATCTTAGATGAGCCTACACGCGGTATTGATGTAGGCACAAAGTATGAGATTTATTTGCTGATCAAAAAAATTGCAGAAAATGGCGGTTCCGTCATCATGATTTCCTCAGAGCTACCGGAAGTGTTGGCGATGAGCAATCGGGTGTTGACGGTTTGTGAGGGGCGCATCAGCGGGGAGTTTAATCCGGAAGTTGATTCGGCGCATGATATCATGGATGCTGCAATCGGGTAAAACCGATGGGCATTCAAGGGGGGAATATTATGACAAAGCGACTTGAGCGATCACAGGTCACGAATTTTATTTTAGAATATCTGGTTTTGTTTCTCATTATGGCGTTGGTTGTCGTGACGGCTATTTTAGAACCACGGTTTTTGTCGGTTCAGAATTTTACAAATCTCATGCGTCAGTTCGGCCCTTTGAGTTTTGTCGCTCTGGGCATGACATTCATCATCGTGAGCGGTTTTATTGACCTATCTGTTCCCGGCATGATTTCACTGGTTGCGATGGTGACTTTGGCTCTGGTTGATGTCATCGGTGAGATTCCTGCAATGTTTATCGGTCTTGCGCTGGGCACAACACTTGGGGCTGTAAATGGTACATTGCTCGTGGCTGTAGGGGCAAACACTCAGGCTAAGGCGCTTTTTATTACTTTTGGTATGAGCCTTATTTTCAGATCCATTGCGCTTATTTTTACCGGGGGCTTTCCTATGAATTGGGGTACTTTATTTGAGCACCCCATGCCTGTGACTCGTGCACTGAGTTCAGGTATGTGGGGGCCTTTGTCTATTTCCTTTTGGCTGTTTTTGTTTTTTCTCGTTGTGCTTTTCATTTTTCAGTCAAAAACATTTCTTGGAAGGGCTATTACATATACCGGCGGTAATTTAATCGCAGCAGAGTTGGGTGGCATTCCTACGAAGCGGATTATCGTATTTATCTACGCTCTGGGCGGGTTTATGGTTGCGGTGGGTTCTATCGTGCTGTTCTCTCGTGTGTCGGTCACTGTGCCGACTGTCGGGGCTTTCTTTGAGCGTGATGCAATCATGGCGGTCGTGGTGGGTGGAACTTCACTGCTGGGCGGAAAGGGCAATGTCATTCGTACTTTCATGGGGGTTTCTCTGGTTATTTTGATGTCCAACTGTATGAATCTTATGGGTGTTCCGACACATGCGCAGGAGGTCGTCAGGGGTGCAATTCTTGTTTTGGCGATTTGGCTTGACCATCGCAGACATGCAGGGGGGTAGGAAAATGAATCAAAATGTACAGGTCTTCGGACGCCAGGCACTCAAAATATTAAGCAAGCAAAAGGCTGTAATTGCCATTGCTATTATGTTTATAGTCATGATATTTTCCGATTCCAATTTCTATACGGCGCTCAATCTTTCAAATCTCCTTGCGGAGGCTTCAACCAATGCGATCATTGCGTTCGGGGTGACGCTTGCGGTCATTTGCAAGGGATGCGATTTGTCTGTCGGTTCTGTGATGGCGATGTCGGGCATTATTGCTATTATGCTGCTCAATTCAGGAATGAATATGGCACTGGCCATTGTCATCGCCATTTTGTCCGGGTCTGTGGTCGGGTTTATCAATGGGTTTTTGATTGTACATCAGAAGTCCGAAGCGTTCATTATTACATTGGGAATGGGTATGCTCGTGCAGGGTGTTGCTTTGCTGCTCACGAATGCGATCAATGTCGCTGCCAGAGATCCGAATTTTCAAAGAATTGCAAATGACAATTGGTTTGGTATTCCTAATATTGCGTTTTTTATGATTATTTTGGGTGTTTTGACTTGGCTTTTGCTTCGGTTTACACGTTTCGGCAGAAACATTTATGCGCTCGGCGGTGATTATGAGGTTGCGGAGCATTCGGGTATAAATGTTGTGCGGACAAAGTGGCTTGCGTTTGTGCTCACGGGTACATTTGCTGCAATTGCCGGGGTGCTTGCGGCTTCTCGAATGAATACGGGTATACCGATTGCCGGGGTGGAGGTTCCTTTGATGGTCAACTGTGGTGTGGTCATTGGTGGTACGTCTTTTGCCGGTGGTGTTGGTGGTGTGCCTCAGAGTTTTATTGGTATCTTTGCTATGTTTCTTTTGAGAAATAGTATGCGTATGCTTGGTATTGATCCGTTTACGCAGAATTTGGTTTTGGGTGTCATGATTGTTGCGATTATTTCTCTTGATTGTTTGGCGATTAAGCGTAAGAAAGAGGCGGTGTAGTCTAGTGTAGTGTATCACTGATAATTAGTATATGATTGCGTTTTATTTTTTCGTCTTGCAAGGCGAAAAAGCGCAGGAATGCCATTGGCCTTTCAAGTTTTTTCAACGCAGCAAGCCGGAAAAA
>Ga0123355_10013425_pt1 | contig 12746 bp, 13 predicted proteins | sample TergutEmb28metaG_3_FD_89872 | JGI IMG/M metagenome (GOLD analysis project Ga0123355, IMG submission 89872) | Embiratermes neotenicus P1 segment gut microbial communities from Petit-Saut dam, French Guiana - Emb289 P1 | ecosystem: Host-associated > Arthropoda: Insects > Digestive system > Gut ...
GTGCGTCATTCCAAGAAACTGGGACTGTCAGAAAGCAGTGCCAGGCGTATTTTACACTTGGATTTGCACTGCGGATACAGGAAAAGATTTCAGTCCGCGTCCCGCCACAGGACGTGGGTTCGGGAGATGCGTGGTTAGCGCATCGCAATCCCTTACGCGGATATCTGATATATTCAACCAAACTTTTAATTATTTTTGTTTATTTGAAGACTATGTGAATGGAATAGGAAATTAAAACAGCATTCTATTATCAGATTAAACTCTATATTTTTCACCATGAAACTAGTCCGTTACAATAATTTGCCTTCGTATATTTAAATTTAAACGAAACCTAGAATAGCATTAAACTTAACTGCTTTATATTTTACTGCATTTAAGTAATGTATTAAAATAAAATGTTCATGAAATAAATGGAACTTATTAATCAGAATTTCCTTGAATATTATCAAATCATAATTAAACTCACTTATTACAGTAAGGTTGACTGTTGTGACATTTTGAGTTACAGAATAGATGGCTGATTTGCACGAACACATCTTCGTGGTACACTTCTTTGAACAGTTCCATTTTCTGAATCCTTGTCCACCAACTAAAGGAAGCTTATTTACCACTTCACGTAAATTTATTTCCTCCGTACCAACTTCTTCGATGCTTAAAAATTTTCTTTGCATGAGGTAAATTGGTTTCTTGTGTACAAAGCTTTTAGTTTACCCAGCTTAGTAGCAAGTTCATAAAATTCTTCGTCTTTAATGTCTGTGATAACGGCTATTATTGATCTTGGATCCATCTTCGCTCTGTCAATATCTGGTATTTTTATTCTAAAATTTTGTCCGAGAGTAGGTTTTTGGAACTTTTTAGAGCAAGTTGTTTTCATTTTCTTTGTCTGTTCCTCAAGTCCTTTCCTGGCAGCCTCTCGAAACACTTTCACTTTTTGAGCTCTGCTGACAGTCGCAGTTGTCCCGTCAGGGGTGTTAGAGATTGCTTCTGGGTCTATTTTTTTTATTTTGAACTTCGGTCTCCATTTCCATTGTTACGTAGGTTTATGTTTCACTTGTATTATCATTACCTTGCAATTTCAAATCAAGAGTTGGTTCGTGGTCAGTGTTTGAGTTTCATAGAATTATGCAAGATAAGTGACCGCCAAAATATTTTAAACTTACATGTTCAATGAATAATTAAAAGTTAAAACACACACACACACTTACAAAGCATAATGAGAGCCAAACAAAACGGACTTTTACCAATACACGTCGGTAAATGCCAGCATTTACCGGCACGGTTTGGTAAAAGCCCGAAATTGAAGTGTTTCCAAGCATTTTTCGGACTTTTACGACCTCACTGTAGTAAGTGCTAGGATTTGCTAATAAAACCTAGGTTTTACCAATCTTCGGGCTTCTACAATAACACACACACACACACACACATATATATATATATATATATATACATACAGAGAGAGAGAGAGAGAGAAGCAGATCCCCATCTAACGTTATGTCTTCCAAGTGGACTCATCCTTCATGTCTCCCCACCAAAACTTGATAACCATTTCTGTTCTCCCCATGCGTGCAATATACACCGCTAATCTACTCCTCCTTGCTTTGATCGCGCTAATTATATTCACCGACAAATACAGGCCACGAAACTCCTAATTATGCAGTCTCGAGCAGCCTGTTACTTTATCTGCTTTGGATCTATGAACCTTTTTTATTGTCGAATACCCTCAGCGCATATTTTTCCCTTATTGTGACAGACCAAGATCCACACGCGTTTTCTAACGCTTTACGTCTAGACGAACCTCTCACTAGAGAATGAAAAATATTCTGTGTCCTTTTTACAGAAATTATATATGAACCAAATAAATTATTACCATCCGCTGAGACAAGAAGCTGATATTTCCCTTGCAGTTTCAGTACCACCTGACTACCTTCTAACTTCGTGATGACATATTCTTTAAACGAAAAAGAGATGAAAAGCAATGGCGGTAGAGCATCTCATTATTTCAGACCATCAAGAACAGGAAATACATCAGACTAAGTTTAAACTCTAAGATCTGTACTACAAAATTCACTTAAACTCATTTCCACTCGTCTAAATTATTTGGAGGTTACGCCCAAAAAATAGATATAATCCTATCTCTACAGTATTTTATCAAAGTGAATCATGTACGAAGTAGCGCTAAAAGAAAAACTTAATCTCAGTAAGGAAGAGTCATATTTTCCACACAAATATTTCCTACCTCAATTAGAGGGTAGCGGTCAGTGGCATAGATAATGTCCCTGCAGAATCCGCGGCGCGAAGGGCCATAGAGTCACGGGGGCCTCCAAGCGTAGAGAATATAAAAATTTGTTATGCGTTCTTTCGGAATGGATTCCATTCTACTGACAGAAGGCAGTGTTCTGGATCTCTGTTCTGACACTCACTTCGCTAGTAATTGCAGGAGGAAGCTGATTATCGAGTGCCTGGGTGGAAGGAGAGGTTGGGTGGGGGCCCAACCAGTTGTGTACAATACTGCTGACAGTTAACGGCCGTTCGGACATTGACTTTTAAGCCATATACTCTGTGTGTGTGTGTGTGTGTGTGTGTGTGTATGTGTGTGTGTGTGTACGTGTCTCAAATTATTATTTATATTCACTAGTACTTTCTTTCTCGTACACAATTTCAGCCAATTTTGTACTGCTATATGTTTCGGGAAAATACACATAGATAAGTTTAAAATAGTTACAAAATGACAACTGTATAGAACACAATAAATTCACAATACGATTTGTTTAAAAAAAATAACCCAGCTACTTGCAAATATAACGCATGTAGGCTATACACTTTATGTTCTCTGTTATATGTTTCGGCAGTCAACCGCCATCGTTGGGCAATAACACTTGAAACTTTTATTTTGGAACGTAATGAAGCCATTGTTAGTGTAAATATGTGGATGAAAGTGATATAAAATAATTATCGCTTATTGTAATATAAAATGTATCAGAATAGTACAATGTGAGATTAAAATTTACCCCCCGCCCCACTGCAGATAGCCGTGTATTCTTTCGGTTGTCATTATATGTAGTTTTGATGTGGCACGTCATCTTTATTTGTACCTCTTCCTACTTTTATCATATATTTAACTCAGTCCAATTGTAACTAGTTCGTTTAGTTTCCTTTCCCCTCATTCCACCCTAGGCTGTCGAACCTGCCATTCGTAGCACAGTCTCACTGGTTCTTTCTCCGCACTCTGCTTGACCCTAACCCAGTGTTTGTCACAGCACTCACCATCTTTCCTCTTCCGCTTTGTCTTCCATACTCACCCTAGGCTGCCCCGTGTGTCGAGTTCCTGTGAATCTTAACACTTTCTTGGACAGTCTCCCCTATACCCCGTTCTCTCTTTCTCGCCCAACACTTATCCTGCCGGTTTCCACCCATGTAACATCCTAGAATCACATATCGTAATGTAGATCTTCAGTAACATGTATGTGTACCCTCCTATTTGGCATTCTCGTTAGGCATTCATGAATAGCTCGTTGGGTTTGATTGCCAGTCTCTTTGATCTTTACTTTATACAATAGAAACATATTGCAACTTAACATTCTGTGCACCTAATCTTTTGTCCGAAGATGGGAAAACAAGATTTCGTAAAGTCTCCAGAGCCAGATCGAGTATCTGCTCTACATGGTTTCATTGCTGCATTAACACTATCGTTAGTGCATTATTATTATTATTATTATTATTAAACTATTTATTTCCTGTGTTCATAAATGCACTCCACTACGTCACACGTATCCTGACGAAATTTTTGCTAGCGGTTTGCATTTTCCAGGTAGATTTATTCTTTTCTGTTACAGTCTATGTGTCAGAATAACCATCAAAAGGACTTTTCCCTCCTCGTTCGCTGTACTTAGACGCTGGGGATATTTACTTATGACAAGTGTTAAAACTTGAATTTTATACAAACAATCCTCGCGCTGAAGACTATCTGGAAAAAAAAAAACGTACGGAATGTAGTGTTTTTGAGTTTCTTCAGCAGCACTTCGGCATGCAACGTACAACGTGTTTGTTTGGTGTGTGAAAGGGGCTGCCAATCGCATGAAACAGTAGTTATTGCCTTCTCTAAATAATATTCATCACAGTATTTTGAGCTAAAGCCAGTGAAACTCCCTTCACGGCAAAATAGAATAGCGGCGATCGCTGCGCTGCCGACTGTCACGCAACGTTCCATGTATCAGTAATATTGGTGTCATTTAAAAATATTCCTGTATAAGTGAATGTAATGCAGAAGCTAGATAACGACGTTTCATAACAATGGAATGTTTTTCACACTCTTGAGAAATTCATGCGCAGTAAATTTTTTATTTATTTACTTGTCCGAAGTAAGCTCCATGCTAACACAGCCAAGCTTGTCTGTGCGATGTGATTTACTTGCCATAGATAACGATATGGTGCACTGCTGTCGTGTTTTGTGCTTCCAGTTCAAGAGGTTAGAGACACGCACTCCAGCGCGCACTGCATGAATTACGAAACTGGCTATCTGTATTGTTCCTGAAGGCGGATGTTCAATACTTCCATGTGGAAAAACACCAGTGTTACAACATTTGATCTAACTTATTTTTAAGCAAGAATTTATACAGGCATGGCTCGTTGATTTTCTGATTTCTCACCATGAGCAGTAACCGCCTGGTGCTCTCGACCAGGCTGTAAGTGTACAAGTGATTACATGACTTTAAATGTAGACAACATAAGAAGGAAGTTCTTTCTGACAGAAATAATTGAAGTGATTCTCTTTTGGAAGCGGAACACTTGTCTGTGTTTTAATTATTTTATTGCACAAAATAAACAATTCAGTTTAATTAATAAGTGCATTTATTAACTTGTTACCTATAAACTATACCAATTTTGTACCTGAACAATAGCCATTCTCTGTTGTTCAGAAGTTATCGTCTACTTGATATGCTAAAAACAAACGCGGGGCCTGAGTTCAGGCCGAAGAAGCAATTATCTGCACAAATTGGCTACAGCATTTTGTTTCTGGTCATTGTCGTTTTAGTATACTGCTTCGTAGCAGCCGCTGGACAAGAATCAGTACATCAGAATCTTCAGAAACAACACGCAGGTAAAAAAATAGCATACAGATTTGATGTGAGCAAGATCGTAATTCGTACTAAATGTCGAAGTTTCAGTGCTACCAATAATAAAGAACAGCTTTGGAAGCATTTCTCTTGGATGGCTGGATGGATGGACAGATAGATATGTACTTGGTTAGTCAGTTCAGTCCTTCTATCTTATTCTCAATCTGTCATCCTAATGTGCATCATCGTCGTACATTCCTCGTATTCTGAGTGAAGATTTACAAATTGTTTTCCCACAAAACTATGTTATTTATTATATTCGTTGTTTTGCAGCACTAGCCACATAACCCGTTTAGTGCCATATCCTTAAAGCAACTGACTTATTAAAAATTTGTTATTTATGTGTCTCATTGTATGTAACACAATAAGTGCTCCCTTGATAGGAGGGTCCATGTCACTACGTCATGGCGCGTCCTCAGGTTGAGGATTGAGGAACAGCCTCCAATATGGTGGGTAGCTGATAACATATTGAAAAATTAGTTGCGTAAAGCCGACAAGATGTGGTCTTTCAGCTTGAGGGTTGGGTGAAGTGCTGACAACTCCTAAACTTTTTGTTTCCTTACGAAACATGAAGAGGTACAGATCTGAAATGATCTTTGGTAAGACCAAAACAATGGAAAAGGGGCATGAGATCCGGTACCTGGAATGTTAGGAGACTGTAGAGGTCAGGTTCACTTACAGCAGTAGGTAGGGAATTAGCAAGATGTAAGTTAGATTTAATGGATGTAGGGAAGGCTAGGTGTGACAAAGGGGGCACGGTAAGAGCAGGGGATTATAATTTCTTTCTATGAAAAAAGACATGAAAATAATCGATCGGGAACACGATTTTTGGAACATCACAGAAGAGTATCAGCGGCTAAGAGAGTTGAATATGATAGTGACAGGATGTCATATATAGGTCTGAGAGGTCGCTGGTGTAATAAATTTGTTTTGAATGTGCATGCACCAAGTGAGGAGAAAAGTGATGTTTCCGAAGACACTTTTGTGGGGAATTAGAGTAGGTTTTAGGTAATATTCCTAAGTATCACATGATAATCTTGCTTGGAGATTTCAATGCAAAAGTGGGGAGAGAGAATATTTTCAACCTGACGATTCAGAATGAGAGTTTATATCACGATAGTAATGGTAATGGTGTTAGAATAGTAGACTTCACCGCATCAAAAAATCTAGTTGTTAAGTTCACGATATTCCTGCACTAAAACATTCGTAAGTACATATGGACCTCTCCTGATGCGAAAATTCACAACCAGATTGATCATATAATGATAGATAGGAGATGGCATTCGAGTATACTAGATGTGCGAGCTTTCAGGGGAGCTGACTGTGATACTGTTCACTATCTGGTGATTGCAAAAGTAAAGGAAAGATTGCCAGTATGTAAAAGAGCAGCATGGAATTTTGATGAGGAAATATTTAATCTCAGGAAGCTAAATGAGCTGGAAGTTAGAAATTAGTAGTAGATTAAGATCTCAAACACGTTTGCAGCTTTGGAGACCTTAAGTGATAACGAAGACCTAAATAGGACACTAAAGAGAATATTAAAATCTCAGCTAAAGACAGTCTAGTTCTGTACGAATTACGGCAACATAAACCATGGCTTAATTAAGAATGTTTAAGTTTTTAGGTCAAAGGTAGCATGCTAAAATGCAGTGGTTACAGGATCCAAACCAAAGCAATATAAGTAATCTAAACAATGTAATACGTGAAGCTAGCAGACATTCCAGGAACTAGAAGAAGGAATATCGGAAAGGTAAAAGTGAAGAACTTGAAACTAAGAGTAAAATAAAAAAATACCAGAGACTTGTATAGGGGCATCAATAACATTAAGAAGGGTTGCCAGCCTAGAACTAATATAGGTAAAGGATGAGAAGCGTGATTTGGCTACAGGCTCCCACAGTATTTTGGCTAGGTGGAGAAATCAATCCTCTCAACTATTGAAGGTACATGGATTTAATTATGTTAGGCAGGAAGAAATACACACAGCATAACCACTTGCGTCTGATCCGAGTGCCTTGGAGGTTCAGATGGTTACTGGAAAGCTAAAAACACACAAATCACCAGGTATTGATCAAATCCCAGTAGAATTGATTAAAGCAGGAGGTAGAACAATTCGCTCTGAAATCCATAGATTTTTATTAATTCGATGTGGAATAAGAAGGAATTGCCTGAGGAGTGGAAGGAATAGATCATTGTACCTATTTAAAAGAAGGGCGATAAAGCATTGTAGTAAACATAGAAGCACATCACTTCTGTCAACTAGGTGCAAAATTTTATCCATCATCCTTATGTCAAGGTTAACACCATATGCAGAGGAAATTATTGGGGATCACCTATGTGGATTTTGACGCAACTGATCAATTACTGATCATAAGGTCTGCGTTTGTAAAATACTTGAGAAAAAATGGGAATACAATGAAACAGTGCATAATCTATTTTTAAATTTCAAGAAGGCTTATGATTCAGTCAGGAGGGAGGTCTGGTACAATGTTCACATTGAGTTTGGTACCTGCCTGAATCTGGGAAGCCTAAAACTACAGCTGGGTCCGGATAGGCATGCATTTGTCTGACATGTTTCCTATTAGGAATGGTTTGAAAAAAGGAGATGCTTTATTGCCATTGCTTTTCAATTTTGCTTTTGATTACGCCATTAGGAGGGTTCAGGTAAAACAGGATGGTTTGAAATTAAGTGGTAATATCAGCTTTTGGTTTATGCTGATGATGATTGAAGCGTACATATTACAAAGACAAAATCAGTAGCTTTGTTAGTCGGCAGTGAGGAGAATGGTCTAGAATTGAATGCTGTCAAAACTCAGTACATGGTCATGTCTCGAGATCAGAGTGCAGGACGAAGTCACAATATAAAATTGATATTACTTCTTTTGAAAAAATGAAGAGTTCAAATATTTGGGAACAAACTTAACAGATCAAAATTCTATTCAGGAAGAAATTAAGAGCAGATAGAAGTCACGGAATACCTGCTAACCTCAATGCAGAATCTTTTGTCTTCCAGTATGCTATCCAAAAATTTAAATATTAAGATAAACAGAACTATAATTTTGCGCATTTTTTGTATGATTGTGAATCTTGGTCGCTTATATTGAGGGGCGGACGTAAGCAGAGGATGTTTGAGAATAGGGTGTTGAGAATAAGTGGGCCTAATAGGGAAGAGGTAAAACGGGAATTTAGAAAGTCACATAATGAGGAGCTTAATCATCTGTACTCCTCAGCCAATATTTTTCGGGTGACCAAATCGAGAAAAATGAGGTGGGCGGGGCGGGGTAGCACGTATGGAAGAGAGAAGAGGCGAATACAGAGTTTTGGTGGGGAAAACTAAAGGAATTAAATCACTTGGAAGACTCACTCCTAAATGGGAGGATAATATTAAAATCAGTCTTCAGGAAGTGGGTTGTGAAAGCATGGAGTGGATCGATGTGGCTCAGGATAGGGACAGGTGTCGGGAAATTGTGAATGCGGTAATGAGCATTTGGGTCACATAAAATGCGGGGAGTTTCTTGACTAGCTGAAAACCGATCAGCTTCTCAAGAAGGACTGTGTTCCATGGAGTAGGTAAGTAAGTCAGTAATAACTGCTTACTTTGTTCATCATTCATGGTAATAGACATGTTCATTTTACTGTTTGGAAATAAGAAAGCCTAATATTTTATTTATTCTTCTCTCACATAGTCCAAAGCCCCAGCACAGACCGCCCTACGTAATGTTTTGTATCCTTATCTTAAGCCTTTTTGAGAGTAGAAGTGAAGATAAACTTATTAAAACTGATTACTAAGAAGCAAATCCAAATATATTTTCTGCTGTTTTCTTATGACATCCTTATCCCTACCTTAATGTTCTTCTCAAATACTTACACTTCGAAACACACTCAAAGTGTTATACAGTTAATATAATTACAAACGTGATTATAGTGCTGGTTGTGTGTCTGTTTTATAGGTTAGTTTATTGCCACTGAATTCAATGTCAGCTTTTTTTTTTACTGGCCTTTAGAATTTTACTCCTTTATTAATAATGGTAAATAATTAATTGTTATTTTGCCCTGTCACGTAAACCCAATAATCATAAATTTATCCACTGTGGACCTTTCGGGTTCTTATAAATATTTGGTTTGGCATATGAAGTAAAAAATGAAATACGGCGTTTCGGGCAGGTTTCAAATCCTCTATGTCTGCTGCACGGATGTCTAATTCAAATTCTGCTTTTCATTTTATGCTATTTTATGTTTGTTGAGAAATAGCTAGTTAAGTAGCGGAAAAGAACTTTTATGCGTTACATAAAAAGTTTATAATGTCAAAGTTTCAAGTCTTTGCCATTATTTTAATTGTTCGCTTAAAAATATTTCCTGCGTATTGTGTAGGTATCTCCGTACCCAATTTCACATGCTGAGCCAATAAAAGTTTTCTTAAATGTGGCCATAAAATAGAGCTGAAGAACATTTTCACACTTTGCGTAATTTGATACTTTAACTTCTGCAAAATTACCTCTTTTTCATCTCTTGGCACTACAATTCCTTATGAGTTTGTGCCTTATAAACAATTCTCTATGATGTTTCTCTATCCACGGCCATGTTCTGAATCTTCATTTTTCTGCGATACTCTCTGACGTTATCCTTCCATCGTAACATCGGCCTACCAAACCTCCTTGTTGCAACTGATCTACAATCTGTTCCGAAACTGACTACCTCAACAAAATTTATATAATTTTTCATGTCCCAGAACTAACTGTTGGCAGTGTCACTTCAACCTCATACGCTAATGCTTCTGACATACTATCATTACAGGTTTGAAAAAAATTAATATATGCAGCTTTTGGGAGAGTTATCGATGTAATAATATTCATACTCTAGTCCATAAAGACATTCCAGTGGCATAGAATTTAAAACGGAAGAATTACACTCATATGCATGGAGTATGTTGATTTGATAAGAAGAGGTCATACCATTTTTGAAACTAAGAAATTATGACGATTTAACGAATCGTAGCTCAGGAAATTTTGAGTTCTATTTCATACAGACTTATCTATATTTTAGAACTACCATTTTTACGGGAGCTTGTTGATTCCCGTAACACAGTAATTGCTCAACAGAGGTGAATAACCTACCCAGAATTTTATAATTAAGAGTTATGTGTCAGTTAAATGATGTAAATTTTGTTGAATACTTTCTAAACACAGGAAACATTGTTATGTCTTTATTATTTTAGAATATTCATTGTTGTCACAAATGAATGATAGTAAATATACTCAAAATATATTTTTTTTCGTTTATAATCTATGTTACAAGTATTCCTGTCCTTTACCAATCTCAACAGCTGTAGCCTTTAAGAAATTCTTTCGATACAAGAAACCAAATTACACTACACAAGAAAGGTAATTTTATTAAGGAAAATTTTGCTCTTGGACCTACTTTTACCCACATAAATTTATAACACAGCTTGCTGGGAAAATATTTCATGTGTGTAAATCTTCGAATTACCATGCATATTCTACCCTTAGAATATTAGTCTGTTACGTAATAAATGTCGTGTCAGATAACTCTGTAAAATATGCGATAATTTAAAGGATTTCGAACAAAGCATAAGGGATGTGAAACAGATATAAATGGCTCAGAACAGAGTAAAGTGTTAAAATCCTGTAAAAGCGGCGATGATTAAAACCACGTCGGTTTGTACGAAAACAGTATAATTTCTTACGAGATGAGCACGTGTAAGCTTGCCAAAGAAATCTCTTTACATTGAGTTTGATTTCATTTGTTTAGGCCGAATTAAACTGTTCGCTATTTCTTCTAAAGCATACAAAAATACAGCCGATCCCTGTGACCGCGCGGTCTAAGACGTGGGTCTGCGGTAACTAGCTTTCTGGACCGGAGGTTCGAATCCCACCGAGAGCCTAGATATTTGTCTCTTGTGAGTGTTTAGCGTTGTCATGTGTGGTGTGTATAAATGAGTGTGATTGCGAAGCCTCTATAACGAGGAGACCTTTAAGTACTAGGGGCTGTTGCGCCATGGAAATACAGAAGTAGACATCTTTACTTCTTCATCTACTATAAAATATCGTTTGGTTGACGGCATACTGCTTTAGGTAATGATAATTGTTATGAAGGGCACACCAGCCTTCACGTTATGAAATCAATTATTTTATTCTGATGGAAAGAAAGTGAATAAAGGGATTTTAAGACCAAATTCCTGAGGAGAGAATATGTTTCTAAAAGAGAGGAAAATGGCAAAAGTTTTAAGGATGTTAAGTGAAAGTAAAATTGCCTGTGCGGTTTGCACAGGGTGAAGGCGTGCGGAGTGGAAGTATAGCTCTACAGACACTAGACGGATTTGAGTGATATGATTCACGCTACTTCCGTCTTACCCGGACAGAAGAAGCTACTAGGTATCGTAATGTATCATGCGTACAAAAAATAGGGTGATATTATCAAAGAGGAAGAAATAAGTAGGACAAGTAGCACAAATAACGTAAGCATAATGTCTTTAATGGATTCAAATCCTGGAGTGAAGAGACCAGTCGGAGGTAGGACAATATTAAAATAAATATTAAATATTCAATATAAATATTTGAATTGAATTGTATCTGACCCATACTAGGATCCACAGGCCTTTCTAAATAGGCTGACATGCCTAAGGGGTCATATCGTGCCTGGTATGGCATGGGCAACAGCGCATACCAGCTTTTCAAGAGAATTGTGCACCTTTGAGTTGGGTATTGTGTTAGCTCGATAAGGCTGAGCTGTGTATTGTGGTGGCTTCAAATACTCGTACTGCCACCTCTGATTGGGCAGCAATTTGTCAGCGGGACGTGACTTGCCTCAGCGAGCATCGGAACTCGTCTTAAACATTTCCTAGGCATCAAAAGGTCATAGCTAGACGTATGGGTTGAATATTTTGTACGATTTTCATGGCTGTAATGGGTCGGTTTCATTTTAAATTGTTTTAGACAAATAATTAAAGCCGATTATAGAGGCACAAGGCCCAAGATAGTACGGTTTTCAAGCGCAAGAACAATAGGATTACAAGTCTGAATCCTTTCCGTTGTTTTATGTAGGTCTGCTTCTGTCTGACCATGGTAGATAGCAGCATTGTTCTTTCCAAGAATTCTTATCAGATATTTTTAAAAGGAATTGATGCGTTTTTTCTTTAATGGCCTTATTCAGGAAAAACAGAAATAATTTGAAAATGGGTTGAAATAAATCAGTACGAGCCGAATACGTTTTTGGTGTAGGTAACTGTATAATTTTACAAATTGGATCAAGTATCATGTGTAAAATACACGTGCAGTCAGTCCACTTAGACCGTGTGACCTATCCGATAAGCCACTCTGTTTGTTCCGTACATTTGCCCATTTGACTTCAAACCATCGGTGAGCTTGTCAGAGTTGTTTCGTGGGCACTCCTTCTACTCCACAATTATATCGAGTAGTCTAGAGCTAAAATTGAGGAACTTGAAACTAACACAAAGATCCAAAACATTAGTGACTTGTATAGGGGCATCAATGGCTTTAAGAAGGGGTACCAGCCTAGATGTAATATAGTGAAGGATGAGAAAGGTGACTTGGTGGCAGACTCCCACATTATTGTGGCTAGGTGGAGGAACTATTTCTCCCAGCTATTCAACGTGCA
>Ga0123355_10013427_pt1 | contig 12746 bp, 6 predicted proteins | sample TergutEmb28metaG_3_FD_89872 | JGI IMG/M metagenome (GOLD analysis project Ga0123355, IMG submission 89872) | Embiratermes neotenicus P1 segment gut microbial communities from Petit-Saut dam, French Guiana - Emb289 P1 | ecosystem: Host-associated > Arthropoda: Insects > Digestive system > Gut ...
AAGCATTTTGTTTAATGATTATACTTCTTTAGCCATTTAGACGCCAAGTTAAATCCCATCTGCCATCTGCTGGCATTATTAGGAGTTCACCCTATTCTCCACATTAGCAGGATAAGGGTTAATAGGTGCTCTGGAGAAAATTTTCGACTGGCAAAAAAATCCGCCGTCAAGTTAAACTGGTGAAATCTGATTAAGTGGCGTGACTGAGTGAGATGGAATATCGGATAAGAAAGTGATGGGACTGAATGAACCAAAGTAGTTTGGATGTTACTGGATTTATTATAATGAGCAAAGTAAAAATTGAATATTAAAATAATTGGATTAACGTTCCAAGAAATGTGGCTGTTACTACACTTACTGAAGTGATTAAGACTTTTGCCCTTATTCTAGTTTAATCTCAAAATCAGACAATTATTAATAAATTATTTATTTTCAGTAATAATAATAATAATTATTATTATTATCATCATCATCTTAAATTAATTTTTTTCTCGACTGTGTTCATCAGTTATTAGTACTTAAAGAAATAACAAATTAATTGTTTTTTTAAATGCTGCTTAACACAATTTTTTTTGGTTCTTAACTCAGTAGACATAAATTAGATTAACTTTACTATATTAAGTACCCAGTGTCATTTCAATTTTATCCTTCTGCTACGAACATGATGTTAGTGAGTATTTTAGTGATTATCAATATGTAATAAAATACATTTTACCAAAGGAACTTCGTTGGTTTCCGTACTTACTTAATTACTTACTTACTTCCTTACTTACTTATTCCATGGAGCAGAATCTTCTTGATAAGCTAACCGGTTCTCAACCAGTCACAAAATTCCTCGTATTTTATTGATCCCGAAAGTTTATTACCGCATTTACAAGTGTCTAGCACCTGTGTCTTTCTCTTTAGGTCGCTATACAGTGTAATTTAATGCACGAGTATGGAACGCATTAAAATATTCCTCCCAAACGAAAACTGTTCAAATAAAGCTGAGATTTCGAGATAAAACCCTCTATAATTTTATGCAAAGAGGACAGTAAAATAACCAAAAAGAATATTATAATTAATGCTGTATATATGTGGAATTTTGTTAAATCTACGAGCATGAGTATAAAATCAAGGTTCTAAATATTTAAAGATCCAAAAGATCCATAAAAGCACGAATTTTTTTCTGGACTGGAAACCAACGCATATGACTAAGTCAGTTACGTACTAAATAATTAGTCAGCCACCAAATTTTAAGCCAGGGATGGAGCAGATATTAAGAGAGAGGGTGTAATAGGCTACAGCTTAAAGTTGGAAGAAAGTCACTGAAAATTCTTCGGAATTTATGTGAAACGAAATATTTCCCTCAGCCAGATATTTCAGCAGCAGTTTTATTTCAACAAGTGATACAAGTTCTGATGTGCGTCATCCCCGTTGTGTTTCTTTATACAAGGTAAGGAGTTACGTGTAGAGTACACACAGTAAAACACAACTATATTAACCTCTGTTATTAATATAATGAGCGTTCTAACAACTACATGTGGGCCATCTTCAGGTTGTAAAATTAGACTAGATAAGTTATACTATAATGCATGGGAAATATTATTGGGAGTATAGGGGTTGGGGGGGGGGTGTTGGAGTGTACCATGGTCCCGTTTTATATAAGAGGTGTTTTCATTAGTATTAAGTCTCTACGCTAATGGGTACTATTTTACGTGCTAACCTAATTACAGTAACCACACTAGAAAAGTGGAAGGCCGTGCTCGTTAACAGTTTTTTTTTGTATGTATGGCACCCACCGAAAAACTGTTAACGAACACGGCCTTCCACTTTTCTAGTGTGGTTACTGTAATTAGGTTAGCACGTAAAATAGTACCCATTAGCGTAGAGACTTAATACTAATGAAAACCCCTCTTATATAAAACGGGACCATGGTGCCCCCCAACACCCCCTACTCCCAATAATGCTTCCCATGCATTATAGTATAACTTATCTAGTCTAATTTTACAACCTGAAGATGGCCCATATGTAAGGCCGAAACATGTAGTTCTTAGAACCCTCATTATATTAATAACAGAGGTTAATATAGTTGTTTTTGACTGTGTGTACTCTACACGTAAGTCCTTACCAAAGCGATACAAGTCTAAACAATTCTAAATTTTCCGCGCTTGTCAAGAAACAAGATTTTGAATCTGAGATTTAATCTATTAAATCCAGAGTTATCTTTATCTGTATCCACGTTTAACATCCACAATTATTGCTTCCTGTCCACAAGGCATACTTACGTTTTCTATATGCACCTCGGAACAAACAGCGGCTTTCCTTTGCTCAACATAAATGACTGGTCTTATAACAGAGACTTTACTGTGCGGTACGAAATTCTTCTTTAATAATCAAATTGTGTTTCGTCTTCAAGGGTTTAAATTATCTGGAAAATAGCATATGATTCAGATTGGTGCCCGCATCATGATCACATAAAGCACTGTCAGATGATCGGAACATTATCCTCCAAAGACGACGTAAAACGTTTGTGTGTTTGAACAACTATTCACATACTTTTTTAAAGATTGCAGTGTTACTGGATTGAAGGACATCTCTTTTGTTATATAACTGACACGCGCAATTCCGAGCTGTTACAAACACTATTGCACCCTTGGGTAGAGTTTAGAGCTACGATGTGTGTTAGTAGTGACTTCAGAAGAACATTATTTCTAACATCCTCTATATATATTCTGCTACAAAGAAAAGTTGTAACGTCTCGCCATCAGATCAGCGTAAGTTAGAATCCTCTGTTCAGCTCTACACTACAACAACATTACCAAGATATCCGCACCCAACCTTGTGCTGTTGATCAGGATATTGTAGAATCAGACAGCTGAGGTGCGACATTAGAACGTTGTTTACTTCTGGAGGATGAAATTTTTATTTCTAGGAGTGATTGTTCTTTAGGTTATTTGACCATGCTAGTCCAAATGCGGAATTATTTTTATGTTGAATTCTAATCTTTCTTCAAATTGTGGAGGTCTCGGAACCAAATATCCGCCCATAACCTGACAGTGCTGAGAAATTTTGTGTTCTTTTCTTCATTGTCACTAAGAATACGTAAATCCAGCTACAACGCATTTTCCTCGTCATTTTATAGTTAATTTTCACTAATGCAATTATGTAACTATATAAATTCTGAGACATAGCTGTTTTATTAAACAAAACAATATATATGTCGACAATTTTGGGTTTTAAAACTTAAAATTTGACCCCGTATAATCTGGTAGAATTACACTAATATCTCAAAGAAACCTGCTAGAAACATCATCAGGATACATGTTTATAAAATCAGTACGTTTCTCTGAAACGTCCCTACAATTCTTCCTAACTAAATAACGTCACATTCTATAAAATTGTCTTCACAAATACATATAGAACCTTCCATCACATAATTGCAAGTTACAAGGTTCAATTATTTTATATTTTAAGCTTTCCTTACAATATATATAAGAATTATATTGATTACCAAATAACTGCTCTATTTAACATAGATAGATTATTACTTCAAAATGATTTGGCTATAAATACTAGCCATCTTCACTGAGTAACCTTACAAAATGGCAGTGCCTGAAAATAATTCATTTGTGTAATGGTACATCACGAAGATGTTAAATACCTATAGTCGAAGCATGTTACGACTAATAATCTTACATACGTTACCTAGTACAATTCGTTAGTAAAAGATATGAATTCCTTCAAGTATTTTTTTGTGTTAGTTGAACTTCGATATATAAACGAAATGCATGAAAATGTTAGCTAGCATATTTCGTGTAGGTAGGCGTGTTAGAGGCTTCATGTGAAGGCAGATGGATGAGGTTCTGTCAAACGTCCTAAAGTAGAGGTCAAATCCGTGCGCAGCCAGTTAGCTGCAAGTGAATATTTATTTATGTACTAACACATAAATTTCAGTGCTTGAACATGCTGAATTATAATGCATGTTCAACTGTAACACATTGGTTACCCTGAGAACAAACACAAAATAAACATGTCGTGTGTTAAGGAAAGAGATGTTCATTGGTGTGTACAGCTGAAAACTTAGACTTGTGTGGACAGTCCAAAACCTAATTTCATGTTCTATTTAATCTGAAGATTTTTCCTATACTTTATTGTGTAAGGTTTCATTATTATATTTACACAATATAAATAAAATCATTGAATGACGAAATAATGAGTTTAATTTCGTTAAGTTTCTTATGGTCGAGAGAACTGTAGTTTTATCATAGGTAATCCGTCTTTTTCTATAACTTCGTAAATTTAAGTCCCGTAGATAACATATCAAATATGCATAACACAGTCGGTACAGTGACTGTGTTACAGGCTGGACCTCCGACGTACAGCCGTAGTAAGAGACATTCCTGTCCACCAGAACTCACGCGTTCTATAAGGGACCCACCTGGCCGCCTATTTTAAAAGGCAATGGGGACTCTTTCACAAGCAGTAAACCGGTTGGGGTGTGAAGATGACCATTTATCTCGTTTTAGCGTCGACCTGAAGAACAAGAGAAGAAATAACGCGAATAGCCCACGTTTCGTAATGGAGTACAAGTGACATGCTTGCATTTAGCGTAGTCTATGTAAATACAAACTATTTCGCCTGACACACCATGTGACATTTCTGCTATCTTATATGTTTTTCGTGTTGTTTTACCCTGATGTCATTATTTTAGTAACAAAGCGTCGATGATAGTGTAAATAATAACTGAAAATTGGAAAAAATTAGAAAGGGAATGATCGTGGCCTAATCGCGGTACAATTCTGGCATATACGAGAAAAACTACGAAAAGTAAAGCACTTCCCATGGCAGATAGTGTCATAGTGGAATTTATAATTTGACATCCGGAATACAAGCCTCAAACCTTGCGCTGTTTATGTTTCCCGCTTCACATTTCGTGTTTCCTTTGTATTGACATCCGGACACATACATGTTAAGAAGTCAATAAGAATTCTTTTCTCACTGGCTTGTTTTTTTCCGTCATTTGTCAATATGTGGGAAAATCTTGTGAGCTTGGCTAAAGTAACTATATTCTTTGTGTCCCCTATCAGCCAACACTACCACATAAGGAGGCCGATACCTTTATTCTTTTCCGTGTAACTAAAGTGAGCTACATTGCGTTTTTTATATACTGACTATATAAAGTAATACGAATATTGTCCTTCAATTCCGTCTATAACAGACAACTGAAGTACGATAAATGTGATATTATCTTTAAATTATATTCATTTAAATTCTGCAAAATTTATACTTCAAGTAAAAATTTGTTTATGAAACTCTTCTAAGTGCTTAAAATTTCAATTAACTTCATAACAAAGAATACTTTGTTCACAAAATTCAAAATTCTCACACGGCGCTTGTCAAGATGAAGATCGCTTAGGTTCAAGCACAGTTCTTCTCGACGTTTCGGTAGAATAAGGAATATTTTTGTCCTCTTCTCGCCTCTGCATCTCTATTTGACACATTAGTGGCAAATTTATTGCATAACCGTAATCTGAATAATTCCTGCTAAGAATTACATCTTATGTATTTTAAAAAAGTAATGTATCTTGGAGACGAAGAATAAATATTTCCGTAATGTCAGAACAGATATATCACTTCACAAATTGTAGCAACTGGAAATAATAATATTCTGGTATTTCTCAAAATTCACGTTTTCTGCGTTCCATATTCTCTAATCTCAATGGCCTTCAGTTTTGGTATATGATTTAATTATATTGTTACTATTACACCTGATGAATTGAGACATTCGGCAGACTAATAAGAAATGATAAATTTGAAAAAACCTGTCCATCTATCTAACATCTAATACCTACCTACCTACTTATATCTCTCGGTGTCCATCCATCCGTCCATCCGTCCGGCCGTCCATCCATCCATCCATCCATCCATCCATCAACCCACCCACCCACGCATCTATCTATCATCTATCTATCAACTATCTATCATCTAGATATCATCTATCTTTCTACCTAACTACCCACCCACCCACGCACCCAAATATGTATAAAATTGTAGTGTTTATCATTAATAGAAAGTACAGTTAGAGTGAGTATAAAATATAATAAGTCTGATCGGGACGGCAGTCCCGATCAGACCACGTTGGAGGGGAGTAGCGTTACAAGTAGTATGACCTGTACCGGAGGCTGCGTGTAAAGATTTTAATACTCCTGATGATGGGTGCTGTGATACCCGAAAACTGTAGAGTAGTTTTGCAGTAAATAAATATCTGCATACTGTTGCATCTGTTGGATTTTTATTCACATTGAATTATGATGCACGGAACCAGGAGCTTAAAATAAACCGTTCTTTCAATACATATTTTCCATTGATATTTCCAAACACATTTAGAAAGTAATACAAAAACAGGCACCTTCTTAATTGGATGCCAAACACATGACAGTGATAAGCATGTGGGTTCCATATATGTTAATTTGAACACATATCTTTGCTTATTCATTAACTCCATTATTTTACACCTATAAACACCACTACAGTTCCCGTAATAAAGTTGCAGTTTACCAGACATCACCACGGATATGAGCTGTCACCGGTCGTCATTAAATTACTGTCGGGTCTGTAGTAACATTTCCACCCGCTACTGACATCAACAAACTCACATCAATCTTACGCCAAATGTGACAACTTGCGCCACCTGCTCAGGGTTCGTAGCGCCATTACTGCACAGTATAAAGAACTAATATTTTGCTTACGTACCGCTGGATTATATTGAGAGCTAATTTAAACCGCTGTCTTTTCATGTTGCTTGGAGGGACTGAGGAATGTCATGCAAATATCAGTCAATATATTTGGCATGAGTTCCGATAAAATAAGTCGGAACTTAGGGAATAGGAAGCAGACGTGCTGGATTTTCGATAGCATATTTCAGTACTTAATATTTTGTTTACGTCAGCTAACAAAAGGAAGTGTTATAAATTGACGGTTTATTGTTATAAATATAAAGGATTTTCATTTTGGTAAAATTATGCCATCTTGAAAATCGTCGAATTTTATACAACAATAACTGATGCTTTTACAAAATATGTTACTTTTGTTCTTTAGATATCACGTTCCTCACAGGTCTAAGTGCCTAGCATGATTAGCACTATGTGTAATTCTGCTCCTTAATTTACACACCATTTCCACTTGTTTTGAAATAATCGACTCTAGTAAAATCTGTGACAATAGAAACAATATACTTTTACTTAGAGCGAAATTCCTTCCTTTTCTTTGTTTAAATGAAATTAACAAATACTTTATTGATGATTATAAATTTTTTGCGTCTGAACAAAACGTGAATAATTCAAGCAAATTTAGGCATATTACAATATTTAAATAATAATACCCTACAATAAACAAATAATCTTTTGACGAAAAAGGCTTAGCAAAAGTATTATTTATATTGATATTGCTATATTTGTTAACTGCAATTGGGTTGACACCCTGTGGCAGTAGTACAGTACACATTTACACACAAACAATACACACACAGAACAACACAATTAACAACTTTAATTCGAAGGTTTTTTTCTTTTGGATTCGAACCCAGAGTGGTCAAACTAAAATTAACGATGAACTAACCGCGTAAAAGTATCGTCTAACTGGGAAGAGTGCGGACCTTGTTCCGTCTTTGCGAGTTATACCCAGGTATTTGCCTTACAACTGAGGAAATAACGCGGAAAAACGTCAGTCAGGGTTGCCGAAGAGTGCAAATATCGGCATGCAGAACAGAAAATAACAATTTATTATACCAAGGAAATAACGAAAAGTCGCGCATAAACAATTGGTGGCTAATAAGCAAAAAAAAAATCTCCCTTTTATATACTTGACTCAGAAACCTTGTACATATTAATACAAAGTACAAACACTTGTTTGATGCTGAGACTACAGCAACAACAATAACAACAACAACAACAATAATAATACTAATACGAAATTGAAATGAATCTACTGGGTCACAACACAGGGCAAGAACAGCCTTTCTCTTGTCCAGTAAAATAACTTTGAAGAACCGAGAAAAATTTTCGAAGACCTTCCAACTCGGACCCGAATGACAGAGCAACAAAGACAAGGATACGTAAGAATTAGGATGCCAGAAACAAGCGAGATGTAAAAGAGCCAGGAATGGAGAGAAAGTTGATATCATCACCAATAAAATGAGACGGATTATAACTGTAAAAATAATAATACTTAATTCGACGTATTAAAGTGCAGATTACATAGCACAAGTGTCTGTTATAGAGTCAGTACCAAAAATAATAACAAATAAAGAAGAATAATAAAAATAATAAATATTAATACTAATAAAAATAATGTAATGCTAAGATTTAAATTGGCCAAGTAGACACTGAATGTCGAAACATTTTCTTGTGTACTGCCTGTGATTTGCTCTACTTTTAGTATATCTAAACACTAATTTTGAATATTCATGAGACTGCTGTCATATTGAATTTGTCCTAAGACATGACATTTAGACAAAATCTTAACCTAAATTTGTATGCATGGACATAATTAGATAACTCCCAATCGTATTTAATTACGACAAAATAAGAGGAAATTAACTAAAAGGAATTCAGAGCAGAATTAAGAACCTTTCATTATTTTTCTGTCGTTTTTTAATTTTACATCTTTATAAGTATTTTTATGACGTTGGAATTGTTATTTTACGTCGTACAGAGTTGTTGTCTCAATAAATACGTACAATTTACCAAGGTACATTACCTGACATCAATTAATTGATGTTAGTGACGCTACCGTCACACATGGTGTCATGGTGTCTGGTCCATGTGTTTCTATAGTTAATTGTACAGAATTAAGATTTGAGGCTTTGAAAAGTGCATCATTGACATGAATTGTAGTACAAAATTAATGAAAATCACTAACTTTTTATAGAATTGAAAAGAAAGAGCACAGAAAGATCATGCAGTCATTATGTTTGCCTATAATTACAATTTATTTCTTACGAGGATTAAAAATGACTGAGAAAAGGAACATTATCAGGAAGTTTAATAAGTAAAATATAAACAACAAAACTTTCGAAACTATGACTGGTTTCAGGCCAGGATTTTCCAAGTTCTGATTTATTTTACGCGAATGGGGTAACTAATAATTCTTCGAGAAATATTGTAATTTTTGGCTATTAAAATTTTATCTACATATGATTTAAAAAGCAAAGAAAAAAGAGAGAAAACGTTTGGAGGAATGTTATTTACGGGGAATTGTACAGTGATTCAGAGGAAGCGAATATACAGCCTCAAAATTTGACGTTTGTGTCACCGTGCATCTCTGATATAACTGTATAAACAACGAACTATATGCAACAATAACAATCTATTAGTAATTTCAACCAGCTCGACATGTTTCGGGCGATAATTTCGCCCATCCTCAGGAGTACTAGACTGTGTTTACAGCTTGTGGTATAATGTACCCAAGAAGTTGCCTGCTGGTGACCTTTTCACCAGCAGGCAAATTCTTCGGTGCATTATACCATAAGCTGTAAACACAGTCTAGTACCCCTGAGGATGGGCGAAATTATCGCCCGAAACATGTCGAGCTGGTTGAAATTACTAATAGATTGTTATTGTTGCATCTAGTTGGTTGTTTATACTGCTGTAGCCTCCAAAATATCACGGAATAACGTTGCAAGGCATAAAAATGGAGGTTTAGTTGGCTCTCCACTAAGAAACTCAGATGAGTAGAATTATCGCAAAGGATTCCACTTAAACAAGGAACTAACCTTCCATTAGTAGCCTCTTATGTTCTGAAAGGTCACATAAGCTTACAAAATGGTGATTTGTTGCTATGGTTGAAAAGGTACCTCAAAACAACTCTTAACTCCGAAACAGTATGTGAGAGTACCTTAGTGTAGTGACTAGACTACTGGCTGAAGGACAAAGATATTCTGGTCAGATTAACTGCAGGCGCAAGAGGTTTCTGTCCACTTCAGAACGTACAGACCATATGTGAGACCCTCGTAACAAATTTATTGGATATCGGTGCAATTTTCTTCAGGAGTAAATTAGACACGGCCTGAAACTGACCACTCAATTCCGTCTATTGCCACGATAGCAATGCGTGGATATTCACTTCTAATCTCGTATATATAGTAAAACCTAGTTGATAATTTTGTCTATTAATCGCGCAGTAAAGACCATCGCGGTCGGAGTGGTTCGTGCGAATATTACTTACTTTAAATTTAATAATTGTCCAACAAGACGCGACTTATTCAGTTTATTGCATTTCTGTAGGCAGCTCTACATGTTAGGGTAGTAAAATTCAATATGACCAATCTATAATTTTACATTATATATTAGTATTAATAGCAGCGTATTTTACTCATTGCAGTTAACCAATACCAGAAGCTGTATTTAAAGCTGTACGAGCTCCTGATGATGAGTGTCAACACCCGAAACGTGTAGAGCTGCCTACAGAAATGTAATAAACTGAAAAAGTCGCATCTTGTTGGAAAATTATTAAATTCGATTCACGATGCACGGACCAATGTATATATAAAAAAATTACTTTAAATTCTCGGACCGATATATCCGTCCTGACTTTGGCCGCAATTCCATTCATTTCGTGCAGAAGAATGTTGCATTTGGAGCGTTAATTTCATGTTGGTCACGAAAGATTTCTGTTGGCTAAATTTTAAATCCTCATTCTTCCTTATATCAATATTCGACTCACCGGGTACTATCAACTCTTAATAGCATAGTTTAAAGTACCAAGAATTAGTCGAAATAAGTCCAATTGCACACTGCCTATTACGATTGGTGCGTTTTGAAGTTAAGTCGTTTTAGCAAGTTCACGACCACTTTTTGTTTAATTTTCGAAAGAACACTTATTAAGCATTTGATTATTCCACGTTATATAGGCCCCACATTAATTACGGTCGTTGCAGTAGACTGGAAAATTTATACAAATTCTCCAAAGCTTATCTTAACAAGTATGAAATGCAGGTCTTGCATCCTTATTTTCATACCTGGCACATCAAAGACGGCAGAGTAATCTTCTCTAAGCTCAACCTGTTCTTTACCTGCAAGATAGTTACTGATACATATTCACGTTAGAAGATGAGTGGAACTCTTGTCTAATGAATACGGACAGAAGGAAAAATTACTCGAAAACTCCCAACTAACCTACTGGGAAAGGAACTCGGAAATTTCCTTCTTTTGGCGCAGTGCTTCAACCAACTGCGTCACCGCCTGCTCCTGAAATGAGCCTTTTCTACAGATTCCAGTTCTGTTGGTTGCCAAGTTACGTGGTATATGTTTTCTGTAAACTACGTAGATTATTCGGAAAGTAAGTACCGTCTGCGCATATCTCTCGAACATCCTCGAGACTGTCACTTTGCTCATGTGCAGTGAATTCCTCTATCAATTGAGAAGCCACAGACGTCATTTCGTGAAATTAGTGTTATGTTTATGTTTGTTCCTTGCGTTAAACATGTTTAAGACAATTGAAGGGGCCGCCGCCTGTGAAATGCGGCCTTTAATTCTTTTTTTGAACGCTAGGAATGTGCTACCAAGTGAGATTCATCACCATATCTGTCACGTGTATGATGAAAATGCGATGAGTGATGGCGTGGTTAGGAAATGGGTTCGGATGTTCAATGAAGGACGAGAGAATCTACACGATGAGGTGCGAAGTGGTCGTCCATCTTTGGTGAATGATGATTTGGTGTGGAAGGTCAACGAAAGAGTGCGTGACGACAGACGCTTCACAATTTCTGATCTGCCCCTGCACTTTCCTCACATTTCAAGGTCTCTCTACTCTATGACCTCAAAGATGCAGTGCATAAATGGCTAACATCGCAGGCGGCCGCATTCTATGGAGAGGGTACACAAAAACTTGTGCCCCGCTAAGATAAGTGCCTCAATAATGGCGGCTAATGTGTGGAAAAATAGTTTGAATAATGTAGAATCTGATAACAATAAAATTTTGTACGAAACCTTATTCCATTTGTTTTACAGCGAAACGTTACTTACTTTATGAATAAGCCTCCTACTTTTCTGAGTAGGCACGTTGTGTCTAATAAATTTCAAGTCACAGATTTACACGTTTCGGCTTTTTAGCAGAACAATTACATGGTGTGCACATACTGAGAAGCTTCAACATTTTTGAAATAACATCGAAAACGCGATCTGTATGCTTCACGGTGCATGAATATTGTACACAGGTCTCTCTACCCCTTTGGCATGCCGTTCACTCGTTAGCTGTTACGTGTCTGTTGGAGTGAATTTCATGGCTTTACATTATTCTGCCCTGCGGACAGTATGCTACGTGCTCTAGGTATGTGAATTTTCCCTTTATAGACCTACACGCGTCAATTGACCACATCAACTATTCAATAAGTTAGGATACCTAAGCGTAAACCACTATGGTAACTGTCTAAAAATCATACGTTCCACATAGCCTTGGTGTTATTCCTATCCAAGTAACAGCGATAAAATGAGGGCGCGATTTGTCTAAGGATCGATTGTATATCTTTTATTAGGACACAATGCAAAACAAACTGTCTCGAGTGAGACTTTTACCGTTTGTGAAAGAATGGATCTCAGTAACACAGAGCCTAGAGTAAAGAGAAGAAAAATTCTCTTTTCTTAAGCTTATATAAAGCAAGACGACGCAGCACGTGAAAATATAGTATTAAATTTAAAGAAAATCTTATTAGTGGTCTCGAGTTCTTATAGGCTATTTTTACAATAGGACAGACTGACACAGCTACT
>Ga0123355_10013428_pt1 | contig 12744 bp, 14 predicted proteins | sample TergutEmb28metaG_3_FD_89872 | JGI IMG/M metagenome (GOLD analysis project Ga0123355, IMG submission 89872) | Embiratermes neotenicus P1 segment gut microbial communities from Petit-Saut dam, French Guiana - Emb289 P1 | ecosystem: Host-associated > Arthropoda: Insects > Digestive system > Gut ...
ATTCGTTTTAATCGTCCAATCAAAATCATCATCACTAAGATCAGCTAACTTCTCACAACTTTTCTGCCGGGCAGCGTTATTGACTAAAATATCAAGTCCACCGAGAGCTGCCACCGTATCAGCAACCATCTGCTTGCACCAATCTGCACAGCGAATATCACCTGGCAACAAAATCGCTTTACGACCAGCCGCTTCAATTAACGCTTTAACTTCCTGAGCATCAGTTTCTTCCGCTGGTAAATAACTAATCGCAACATCAGCACCTTCACGGGCAAACGCAATCGCTGCTGCCCGTCCAATTCCGGAATCACCACCCGTAATCAACGCTTTGCGCCCAACTAACTTACTATTGCCAACATACGAATTCTCACCACAATCTGGTACTGGCTTCATCTGTGCCGACAATCCCGGCCATGCTTGTGTTTGTCTTTCAAACGGTGGTTTTGGATAAATCATTCTTGGGTCTTTCAATTCTGCCATTTTAAACACTTCCTTTTCGACTGTTTTGATCATATTATCAGTTATTATTATGTGAAAATTAAGCGAAATTATCGGCTGATAATCCTAAAAATGCTTTGTTTTGGGAAAATAAATAATCAATTCATAACGGTCGAAACAAAAAATCTTTCACCATTTGCCCAAAAACTCATATCCTATCAGTGTAAGTGAAATTAGGCAAAAGTCGGTTAGAAAATACAAAATATGCACTTTAAGTATACAAATCGACAAAAAGGGGAGAGTTTCTGTTATGAGAACTAATCGAAATTGTGGTCCAAGACCACGTCAAAATGGTTGCGGAGTGATGCCAATGGCAGCATCAATGCCGATGAATGGTTGTAATCCGCCATTACCAATGCAAGCACCAGCCGTTGGTCGCGTGACAAATTGCCCAGAAGTTGTGCAAACGGTAATTGAACCAACCATTACATGTCCAGCAGATATTTATAATCATTTTACACGGGTTGAACATATTGTACCAGTTCAGCGCACAACGGTGCATGTGCATCACAATCAACATGATTTCATCGTTCAGGAGCAAGTTACGGTTGATAACGTAACAGAGCGCCATATGGGTCCGACACAAACGATTACGAATACCGTACAAGGTCCAAGCGTTGATATGGGGTGGGTTAACAATTTCAACCAGACGCCGATGATGCCTTTACAAGCTGCTGGTATGGGGCCGGTTGTTAATAACGGTGTTGGCTTCAACGGATTTAATCAATTTGGTGCAGTTGGTCAACAAGCGCCATTTGTTGGTCAAGGTGTAATTCCAGGACAATTTGGCGTTCCTGGCGTTCAACAAGTACCAGGACTAGGGTTACCAGGGATGTCGTTTATTAGATAGGTTTTAATCGTTGAAAATGTCCTTAGGGGCATTTTTTTTGTTTTCAGGTATTTTTTTTGCATCATTTAGTTTACATAATATATATTATCGGTAGTTATATGCGTTTGAAAAAGAGACGTGCATTTTTTAGAACGCACTCCCCTTGATCGATTTAGATTGTTTTGTTAAAGCATTTCTTGATAATTAATGGGTAAATAATTAAAATCCACATAACAATCAAAAAATATCTGGCACCAGTTGCAATCAAGCCGCTGCCGAGAATTCTGAATCCTTCTTGGAATGCAATCACACCGACCATTCCGAAAATGAATTTACCAACCTGCAGCGGAATATTTTTTGTTTTGACCGAAAACTGAATGTAAACACGTTCAACATACATTCCAATTACAAATCCAAATGCTGCCCCTGCTGCGATTACTGCGTCTCTTAATTGACTAAACTCGGTAATTTCATTATGATACAGATAGGTAATAATTACAACGACGATCGCCGCAAATACCGCAATAATTATCGGTAATACCAGTTCTTTCTTCTTATCAGTGAAATCATGCGGTAATATTTTACAAACTAATAATACAACCGCAAAACTAATAACCAATGACACTAAAACGTCTGATAAAAAATGCACACCGAGATAAAGTCGTGAAAATCCGACTAACAACGCCAGAATAATAAAAGTATATCGTAGTAGTTTCTTTTTCGTACAAGCCGCTAACGCTCCAAGCCACGCGGCCGCATTTTGCGTATGACCACTTGGAAATGCATAACCTGTTGCAGCGGTTTCTGCTCCAAGGACTAAAATGCGAGGATCATGTGTCCACGGTCGCGGAATCCGAAAAACTATTTTCATTCCTTGCACTAATAACGCTGAAAAGAAAAATGAAATTCCGACAACATAACCCGTGCGCTTATTAATACACCAAAACACTAAACAAAATACCAAAATTAAAATCGTTTCCTCGCCCAGACGCGTAATCCAACTAAAGAAAAAATCTAAAAATGGTGTTCGAAGACTTTGTATATTCCATAAAATATCCACTAAAATCACTCCTAAAATTAATAATTAATCGCTATTAAACATAATCCTTGCGCCGGTGCTGACTCCAAATTATCGGGTTTCGCCCGTCTTTCTAATAATTGTTGTACGTAATTAACATCCTGTCGACCTGTACCAACGTCAACCAACGCTTTAACAATCAACCGCACCATATTGTACAAAAAGCCATCGGCATTAATGCTAATTACAACTTTTGCGTCATCTTCTTCAATTTCAATCGAATTAACGGTTCGCACACTCGTATCAGTGGTCGCCTTAGCGGATTTAAACGTACGAAAATCGTGTTGACCGACTAAACATCTGCCGGCTAGACGCATTTTATCAACATTTAAAGCCTCTTTTACGACCCATGCGTAATTGATGACCCGTGGATCAAGGTACTTGCTAATCGTGTATGCATACGTTTTATTTTTGACATCGTAGCGACAATGAAATTCCGTTGCAACCGGTCGTAAATCCATAATGATAATATCTTTTGCTAATAATTCATTGAGCTGATCACGAGCTTTTTCGACTGCAACCACTTGTGAAATTTCAAACATAACCTTTTGATTCAATGCGTGTACCTTACTATCGGTCCGTGATGCTTCGGTTGTTTTAATATCAGTACCAAAATATTTACTTAAAGTCGCTTCTAGTACGTTCTGAATGGTGTTTTTATGCTTTTGTTTCGCATAACCACCGTAATTTGCCCCATCATACGCTAAGGTGAGCAAATATTTATAACTTGCTGCGGTTTGTGGTCGATGCTGGCGAATTGCTCGCTTGGCTTCAAGGTCTTTCTGACGTCTTTGCTTTGCAATGCTCATTATTCCTGCGCCTCACGTACTTTCGGTGTTCCCAGCGTTAAAACGTAGACCGTGTACTCGTCTAACCCATTAAAACCGAATAATTCATCACATTGCGTTTGGTGAAATGCCGCCAAACAGCAACTTCCGAGTCCTACTGCCGTCGCACTTAACATCATATTTTGCCCAACATGACCAAGATCAATTAACATGACACGATGTGCATGTTGACCGTAACGCCACTCTGCCCGGTAAGGAATACAGCTCACAAACAGAATCACTGGTGCTTTAATTGCCCATTTTTGCCCAACCAACAAGTCATTCATCTTGTTCTCATAATCATCAAACAACGGGTCGATTCGCTCGATGGTTACGCGCTTTTCACCGATATTTTTCGTTGGTACATAGTGATAAATCCCTGGTTCTAATCCAATAACATTTTTCACGACCACGTATAACTCGAATGGATGACGTGCTCCCCCACTTGGTACTGGTCGGAACGTCGACACGCCACGTTGCATTTTAATTCCTTGCGAACTCCACAAAATGAATGCTAATTGCTCCTGCGTCATCGGCTCATCGGTATAAACCCGCTCACTTTGACGATCAACTAATAAATCTTGGTACGAATCGGTCATCACAACATCATCAAATGCCGGTAGTTCGATAAACTCCCCTGTCAAGTAATATTCATAATTTGGTGCTTCGACCCCATTTTGCTGGTCGCTCTTCGCCATTTCTCCTTCAAACGACGGACATTGCATCGCTAGTCGATTTGCTTTAATCGTTTCCATAATAATCGCTCCTTCATTGAAGGATTATACCACAACCCGCTTGTCGAAATCTAGGAGAAGTCGTCACATTTTCAATATTTTCTTGGTAATTTTTTGTAACTGTGCTATAATGTTTTGGTAATCTTGATAACAGGTGATACAATTCATGGAAACTGCTAAATATCCAACTAACGAGCAACTACTCCCCCTGGCGGAGAAAAAAGGATTTCTGAAAAAATTTAAAACGGAAAATCTGTTCAAGTTGATTTTCCCCAAGATTGCCACAATGGCAATGAATTTTATCCGCATTGGGCCGCGGGTTATTTTACGTTCCGCTTTTCAAATTCTGCGAACCAACATCTGGACGCGATTAGTATCTACTATTTTATTAGTATTCTTTGATTTTTATAACTACTTTAAAGGGCGAATTTCCCGCAAACAGTTATTCATTGATTTAATTTTATCATTATCACTCCTCGTTGGTGGAACGGTCGGCTGGGTTGTTGGTACTAATGGTGCCCTATTAATCGTCGCCGAAAATACCGTATTATTTATCGTCGCTGGACTAATCGGTGCTGGTGTCCTTAGTGCCCTCTTTGACAAGTTGAGTAAATGGTTCTTGGGGCTCTTTCTTTCGAGTGATATTGAAGATATGCTGGTCGTTATTAATGATGAATTTACCGAGATGATTACCGAGTATGAACTAACTGAAGCACAAGTCTGCGAATTGGCCAATACAATTGAAATTAATGAAAACATTTGCTTGACCTGTTATACGAAGTCGGACCGCAAAAAATATGTTCGTAAAGTCCTAGAACCACATTTTGAACTTTACTGGATGGAGTGATTACAATGAATTGGGAATTAAAAGCTTTTAACGATTTAACTAATTTAGAACTACACGATATCTTCAAACTACGGACGGATATCTTCGTTGTCGAACAGAACTGCCCCTATCCAGAAATTGACGGTAAGGATCCAAAATCGCTACATTTTATGGGTAAAATTGACGATGAAATTGTGGCTTATACGCGGATCCTACCACCAGGCGTTAGCTACAATGAACCATCAATTGGCCGGGTAGTCGTTGCCGAATCGCATCGTGGTACTGGTCTCGGGCATGAATTACTAAAACGTTCGATTGAAATTTCATTTGCTAATTACGGGCAATCAATTAAAATTGGTGCCCAAGCCCATTTAGAACCATACTACGGGGCCGCTGGTTTTAAGAAAGTATCGGCTGAATATCTTGAAGATGACATCCCCCATATTGATATGTTGCTTTCGATTAGTGGTTGAAAAGAAAAAAAAGCAGTATTTTTATTAACCCCCCACATATAATTACTATAACTGGGGGTTTTAATATGGCAGAAAATCAGTATCGTGGCGCATGGACGCCCTTTTCGTGGGTTGAAAAATATCAGTATGCTTTTTCGGGATCGGGTCAAAAAGCAGCGTTGGCTTTAACGTTTGATGATGGTCCTGATCCGGATTTTACACCGAGAATTCTGGCAATTCTGCGTAAATATCATGTCAAAGCGACCTTCTTTTTGCTCGGGGAAAATATGGAAAAGTACCCACTTTTAGTAAAAGAAATTGCGGCTGCGGGTCATGTGATTGGTAATCATACTTATTCGCATCCAAAATTACCGGCGCTTTCAATGACCGACTTTGAGCAAGAAATTTTTAAGACCGATGTTTTAGTTCAACATTTGGCTGGTTATCGACCACGCTTTATCAGACCGACCTATGGGGCGATTACCGAGGAACAAGTTGCGTGGTTAACTCGAGAGCAGATGATGGTCATTCAATGGAGCGTCGACACGTTAGATTGGAAAGGTTTAAGCCCTGAAGAAATCACAAAAACAGTTGAAGGGAATGCATTACCTGGTAGTATTATTTTGCAACATAATGCCGAAGGCGTTCCGCTCGATGGCACGGTCGTAGCTTTAGAGCAATTTATTCCGCGTTTACAAGCTAAAGGTGCTCGTTTTGTGACCGTTGCTGAGATGTTTGATTTACCAAAAGAGCGCTAAAAAAAGTAATTACTACCCGGTTGGGAAATAATTACTTTTTTTACTATCAGATTGTTTTCCTATTTTTCATTCACTTTCGATTTGCGCAAACAAAACCTCAATTCCCAGTAACATAGTTAGGATTCCCGCAACAGCGGACCAAGTATAGGTATTTACACAAATAAAGACGCTGAAGGCAAACAATAAAAAGCCAGTTAAAACCGTTGTTAAACCGAGTATGCGTAGCCTTTTCATGAGAAAAGCCCCCCTTTAATCTATTGTATTAAAGAGTGGCTCTTTTAGTATAGGAAATTGCCCTAATATCGGGTGTTTTAAACTTTTCCACCCATCATTTTCGCATAAACGTCTTTGTAATAATCAGCCGAATCGACCGAATTATCAATCACAGCACCAATTGTATTGAATTCAACTTCTAACTGTTGTAAAATTTGGTCTAAAACCAGCTTACTTTCCGATGCTTCGTAAACACTTTCGACCCGTAAAATCATCAACCCGGCAAGAACTTTCGCAAGATAAGTCGAATTTGGGGCCGTTTTTGTTGCTTTCCCCGTTAGATATTGACTTAAATCAATGAAATCGTGGTAAGCTTGCATGTCCACTTGACACTGAGTCGCAAGTGCTGCATGGATTTCTAAGTTATTTCGTAAAAACACCTTACAAATATCTAACAACCGACGCTTACTAGAATAAATCGATTGTTCATACTCGGATTTTACGGCTAACGTGTTAATGCCAGCTGTTATCGTGGTCCCAGTGACAGGAGCGAGTAACTCCGACATATGCTCACTTTGATTAGCATTATCTGTTTGCTGCTTCAAATGAATAAAATATAGCGTTAATAACAACTTTAACGTATACGGAATCGTGATTTTTTCCATTTTAAATGCGGCTTTGATTTGGTCGTTAACCGCCCCGAACTTGCTTTCATCGACTTTTAAAACAATATGATTCGGTACTTTCGATTCGTACCGTTCTTCGATTGAAACTTCCGATACCGCATTCCAATTAACGTGATTTGACCTTAAAGCCATATCGAGGGCCCGGTCAATAATTGAATTTCGATTAGTTGTTGGTAAATTTTCCATCTTCTGAACCGCATCAAACAGATTAATTAATTGTTGTTTAGGTCGTAAACTGATATCTTTCATAAGTGAAACTCCCGTGAATTTTGTCATATTTTGTGTTTTTATCTTGTATAATTTGTATAATAAGACCATTATATCATATTTTCCAAGGATTACAACCCTTTTGACAAAACCATCTAAAAAAAGCCAAAATCTGCGGATTTTGGCTTTTGAATTTTCGACTTACATATTACCTTTTATTGATGAATAAGAATCACTTGTAACAAACTTGTAAAAATCACTACGATAATTAGTCCAATAATCAGCATTACTATTTCTGAACGCTCAAGACCGGAACTACTAATGCTATCAAGATTATTAATCGGCGCCGTGGCACTACTACCACCAGCAACATTCATTAAAGTTGCACGCGGGTTCACTTCGTTAATCACATTCTTTTCTTCAAAATTCAATTCTCTGAAAGCCATAATTAAGTCCAACCTCCTCTTGAGTATCCACAGGTAATTTCACAGACTTTATTTAAAGTGTAACCGGATTTTTATGAAAGGTTTTAGAAAGGAGTTTTAATGACAATAATGGGAGGTTTGTCGTCAAGCTTAAACGTTGTTTGGGAGGAAACAACATCTTTGGAGTTTGATTACACCTTAAATAAAATCTGTGAACTTCATATCTACCATTAAGAATTTTTCAAGATTTTTCGCTTTTTCGACCATTTTTCGAAGATTTCTAACAATAAAACCAGGTTTTAATGGGGGTAATCCCTCGATTATCTTACTAATCATTACTGGTCGCTCAAAAAGAAAAAAAGGCTTGAATTGTGAGAAAGCACCCTTTTCACCCATTGAAAAACCGACGAATTTGCATCGTCGGTTTCATTTTTAAGGGTTAATCAGCAACATTTGAGTCGGTAATAAACTCAAATCTTGATTGTAGGATTGGATTTTCAAATGCAATTCCGGTTGAAAGACGTAATTCCATTCGGATTTCTGATGCTACACCCCTCTGCATTTCGATATTAATAAAATGGGTAATCAGTTCATCGCGAATTTCTTCAAACGAGAAATCTTCTGATTCAAACGTTTTGTAGATGATGTGGAATCCGAATTGTGTTTCAACCGGTTCTGATGTGAATTCACCAACTGCTAGTTGATCAAATACGGCTAAGTCAAATTCGACAACCATTTGACCACGTGACCATGTTCCTAAGTCGCCACCACTCGCCGCAGATCCACAACTACTATGCTCAATGGCCAACTCAGCAAACAAGTCAGCGAATTCATCCGTTGCTGCTGCTTCAAGTTGCTCAATTAATTCTCGGGCAAAGTCTAAACTACTAACAAGAATATGACTTGCGCCAACCGTTGTCGTTCTTTGGTCGAATAAGATTTGTAATTGTTCTTCGGTTGGCTCACGGTGTGCTCTAACAAGTTCTTCGTCGATTAACAAACCTGCTAAAAAGTCAAATAAATCTTCAACAGTTGCCAAACCATTATGAGCGAGTGCTAGATAAAAGTCATCACCCAACGCTTCACGCAATTCATCAATTTGCTCATAAACTTCAGTACGGTCTAACTCATAATTAGCAGTCGTAATGCTATCAATGTGTTCAAAAATAACCGTCATCCCAATTTGATTAGTTAAATGATGGAAGAATTCATCGATTGTTAGGTCGACCCCGTTAACACGGGCAATAACATTATTATCAACTTCACTTGTTGCTGGTGCTAACTGATACTCTGCATCAATGCTTGCAAGAAAATCGGCGTAAGCTGATGCGAGTGTTTCGTTAAAGATTTGCAAATCACCTTCAGCACGTAAACGTAAAACTTCCATACCGCTTAATTGTTCTGCAGCTTGGTCGATTAACATGTCACGGATTTCTTCATATTTATCTTCGAATTCGTAATCAGAATTTCCGTACCACTGGTCGAATAGCACTTGAATCGTTTCTTCGTCAATTTCAGCTAGGTCACGCGCCACTGCAGTTCTTAAGTCACGAATGTCTAGATAACGCATGACGTAAGCTTCGTTTGGAAAACCGCTCATTAGGAACCATTCGTCCAGATCGTCAATCATTTCTTTTAGGTCTTCCCAAAATTCAACTGTATTAGCGGTGTTGATTTCAAAATCTTCACTTAATAAAGCATAATCAACCATTTCTAATAAAATGTGAATTGCGGTTGGGTTTTGAATCATCAACTCAAATGCTTCTTGGTTAGTTAAGTTAGCCACATCTGAAGTGACGAACATGGCATCTGGTTCAAAGCCACCATATTCAACTTCTCCAAAATCGTTCGAGTCACCACATGCCGTTAACAGCAACGTTGCACCAACGACAGTAGCTAGTAGTACATTTTTAACTAATTTATTCTTAAACATAATTAAACACCTCTTTTATTTTGCTAAAGACCGATAATTCAACAATCTTCGACTTCAACAACTTAACATTTTATCACTTCTGTCAACACTTTGCAACTGAATTTTGATTTTTCCACAAAACTGCCACAAATTATCCACAATTATTCAACAATTGCGGTTGTCAAAAAGGAATAACCACCACGAATGACGGTTAAGACGATTTTGTCACCTGTTCGATAAGCAAATAATGCTTGGCGAAACGTCGTTGTGTCTAGCACCGGGACATCACCGATGTCCGTGATGACATCGTGTGGTTCTAACGCTAACAGCGTTGCAAGGCTTTCTGTTTCGACCGCTTGCACAAAGACACCCGTTTGGACTGCGGCTGGTAATTCGATTGCTTGTCTAATTGTCTCGGGCAAAACAGTAACATTGTACAGACTTGCACCGAGTAGTGGTCGATTCACCTGACCATAAGTTTCTAAGTCTTCGATAATCGGTAAGGCAATATACGTTGGAATTGAGAACGACATCCCTTCGATGGCAGATTGGGCAATTTTCATCGAATTAATGCCGATAACCTGTCCGGTAAGGTTGATTAATGCCCCACCACTATTCCCAGGATTAATCGCAGTATCCGTCTGTAGGACCGTCATTGCCCAATTTTGTCGATGACCGTTGGTTGAAAGAATTGGAATCAAAATACTGCGATCGTGACCAGAAACGACGCCCATCGTCGCCGAACCTGCAAATTCTAGCCCGAGTGGATTCCCGATTGCGATGACCGTTTGACCAAGTCGTAAATCTTCGGTTCGACCAAATTCAGCGATGTTTGCCGCTGCAAAATTATTGATGCGCAAAACTGCAATATCGGTATAAACATCTTTCCCAACCAATTCCGCTGGTAATCGTGTACCAGTCTCATCATTAAAAACCACTTCAATCGTTTGTGCACGGTCAATCACATGTTCATTAGTTGCAACGTAGGTATGACCATCACGGACGGCATAAACAATTCCTGACCCAAAACCGCCCCCTGGACCACCGCCAGAACCTAACATCCCGCCAAAACCATCGGTTGTAACCATAATGCCAACAATCGCTTCGGCGACACGCTCAATTGCGTTTATTTGTGCTTCTTCTTGATTTATGACCGAAAATGTATTAATCTCGTATAAATTCTGTGTCGCATAAACCGGAATTGCATCATTTTCTGGCGTAACCGGGACAACGGTCAATTCTAAATAAAATAATAACGCAAAGATTGTTGCGATGGTTGTTAATGCAGAAAAGATAATTGTTCCTAAGGTTTTCATTTAAAATCACTCCCAGTACTGGTTATTTAGGTCGTTTAGTGATACTATTCCTTAGGATAGGTAAAATGCGATAAATTATACTTCAGCTCATAATAAAACACGATCATATTATGCTTGTGATCGTGTTTTATTAGTTTTATTGATGGTTATTATCCCAAAACGTGAAATCATCTTGATAGAACTCAGTGAAGAAGAATTCCCCAGACATCATACTTTGATGCACGTCGAAGTATCGACGAGTCCCAGTTTCGTCAATAAAAGTGAAACCAGAACGTGCTAAAGTTCCGTGAGTAAAGAAATCACCAATGATGAAACGAACATTTGGCTCAAGGTCACCTACGTAAAATAATACATCGGTTGCCGTCGAAACAAAGATGTTCTCAACTTCATCGTGAATTGGTTCAACATCGATAAAGGCAAAGCTACGTAATAACAGCGGTGATTCAATCATGAGTTGCACACCACTAATTTCAATCTGACGAGCAGCTGCATAATTCCAATTAATATAATTATCGGTAAACGCAAGATCAGCTGGTAATTCCGTTAGCGTGATACCTAAATCACCATGGTCAGGAACCAGTTCGTCTTCCAACGTTATCAATTCAGTTCCTGGTGGTAATAACAATAACAAGCCCGGTACAACATCCATTTCCGAAGCTAACCCGTTAAACTCGAGTAAGAAACCAGCGTCCAGACCATATATCTCAGCGATCGAGATAACCGTCTCACCTGCAAGGACGATGTGGTAAAGATCTTCTGGTTCTTGCATCATAATATCAGGAATATAACCTTCGTATGCTGGGTTATAATCTGCTTCATCCGCAGAATTCGCCACATCATTTGGTGTGTAGTCAAACTCATCCCCACAACCTGTTAGTGTAAAAACACTAATACTCCCCACTAATAATAACAATAAAATATTTTTCTTTGACATCGAAATCATCTCCTATTCGTGCTGTTACAAATCTAGTTTGAATCAGCCACTACCATGACCAATTTTCTAAAACACCATTTTCATTGATAATAAAATTGTGCTGATTGAATTGCCAAGCATCATTATTACTTAAGTTATAATCAAACACGCCAATTAATTCAAGTGGGAAATTAGTTACCACTAACTGTGTTCCTGGTTCAAGTCCGCCTTCAAACAAATAAATGGTTACCGCTCCCATATCATAGGTTGGAAGCATTAAATGTAGATAATCAACTGGTGCGATAATTGTAAAGATTAAGGTAGTAACATTACTAATTGTTGCTTCAAAGTCATCAATGCGTACACGGCGAAGCGAATGTTCATCCCATCCCCAACTCACTATCCTTTCAACAAAATCAATTTGATACAACCCTTCGATTAACAACATTTCATCGGTGGCAATTTCAACGATAACATGTTCTGTTCCAACAATCGGATCAACCGTTGGCATTGAAAATTCACCGTCTAAATCAATTTCAATATCACCAAATTCAATATCTGAACCATCGTTGTAACTATCACAATTGCAAGTCCCATAGGTACCGTCGATGATCCCCTCATTATCAACCATTATCAGCCGAACAACATTTGGACACGGATGTTCAAAGTCGTATCCACGAATGTTATCCTCTGAAACTGTAAAACCAAGACTCATAATTTCAGTTAATGGGAAATTCGTAACGACCAGTAAGACATTTGGTCCTAGTGTATCAAGTGCTAATATATTTGTTTGGTGAAAGACGAATCCGTGCCCTTCACTATATCGCATCTCAGTCTCACGGAGAAAAACATCATAGACATCTTGATTGAAGGAGAATAGTAAATTTGTGCTCCCTCCTGCGTCAACACCTTGTAAATCATTAAAATCATAACGAATATAATTCGATAATTCTGCTAATTCATCATCATTAATCACATCAATCCGGAAGAATTCTGACCACTCTCCCATCGGCGGCACTGCATACAAAACCCCTAGTTCCAGCAGCCCGTCGACATTAATCGTAAAACGA